>ENA-UOOR01000579-UOOR01000579.1-fermentation-metagenome-genome-assembly--contig:-NODE-579-length-50726-cov-13.370409_pt1 | contig 50726 bp, 41 predicted proteins | sample MGYA00245780_ERZ724029 | MGnify/ENA primary metagenome ERZ724029 (study PRJEB28704, sample SAMN03018315) | fermentation metagenome | biome: anthropogenic terrestrial biome; feature: soil; material...
AAATTTAAGAAGTCTTAAATTTCATCAGAAAGTCACTTTGTGACTTTCTGGGTGACAACCATATTATTATATTGCACATGTGCCTGCTCAGGGCTATGCAAATCTACCTCGCTGCTCTCTTTCAAGCTTAACTCAATCATATGCTTGTAATGACCGTTTTCCTCCATCAGTTTTTCATGATTCCCTTGCTCTATTATTCGCCCATGGCTTAGTACATAAATACAATCTGCTCTGCGGATAGTTGATAAGCGGTGTGCAATAATTATTGATGTTCTGCCCACAGTTACACTTTTCATAGATTCCTGAATCATTTCCTCTGTTTCCGTATCAACACTTGCAGTGGCTTCATCAAGAATTAAAACGGATGGATTTGATACAACAGCTCTGGCAAAGGACAAAAGCTGACGTTCACCTGATGAAAATGTGCAGCCTCTTTCCTTTACCTCCTGTGAACGCTTATCCGGCTGTGATTCGACAAAGTTCCTGGCGCAAGCAATGTCAATAGCTCTTTCAATATCATTATCTGTTATGTCTTTGTTGTTCAGACGTATATTTGAGGCTATATCTCCGGTAAAAAGAAACACGTCCTGAAGCACAACAGATATTTTTTTTCTTAAGTCTGTGAGCCTGTAATCCTTAATGTTCTTTCCATCGATCAGGATTTCGCCCTTTTGAATTTCATAAAACCTTGTCATAAGGCTTATAATGGTTGATTTCCCTGAACCGGTAGCACCGACAAAAGCCACAAAATCTCCCGGACAAATATGAAAGCTGACATCCTGAAGCACCCAATTTTCTTTCTCGTATGCAAACCAAACATTCTTAAACTCAATCTCCCCTTTTATTTCATCACAAGGGGTTCCGGCTTCTAAATCCTCTTGTTGTTCCTCAATATCCATAATCTCAAATATTCTCTCGGAAGAAATAGTAGCAGACTGCAATCCGGTATATTGGTCTGCAATTTCATTGATGGGCTGAAAGAATTCTCTAACATAAGATATAAAGGCATACAGAATACCATATTCAAAAGCACCGGACAGAATGTCACCCGCGCAGACCCACACAAGGGCGGAAATTGTAAGGTTATTTATAACCTCAACAATCGGGCGGCCAAGGGAATTTAATATAATCTCTCTAAAGCTTGATTTAAAATATTCCTTTTCAATTTCATTATATTCATCAAATTTTTGTTTCTCCCTATGAAAGATCTGAACTATTTTCATTCCGGTTATGTTCTCTGCTAAAAATCCGTTTATTCTGCCAATATTTTTTTTCATCTTTATAAAGTTTTTTCTTGCTGCTTTTCTATAGAAAACCGCAATCAAGGCAATTAGTGGGACAGTGCTTATTCCAACGATTGCAAGCTTTGTACTCATGGAGAACATCACATAAACAAGCCCTATTATCATAACCACATCTCTGAACAAATTAATTAAAACACCCGAAAAAAGCTCATTTAAAGACTCTACGTCATTGGTCACACGCGTTAAAAGCCTTCCTGAGGAAAAATGATCAAAAAATGACATCGACATTTTTTGAATTTTATTAAACAACTGTGTTCTGAGCCTGTGCATAATGCTTTGACCGATATAGCTTAAAAGATTACTCTGCAAATAGTTCAGTATGGCAGAAGCCAAAATAAGCCCGAAAAACATTAACCCCAGAGCATTTATAGCTTTTTGATCATATAGGCCGGGAACAAGATAGTCATCTATAACCTTTTGCATAACCCTTGGTCTCATAATTATTGATGCATTAATCAAAAAAGCCATGATAACAGCAGCAATAAGGCCCGGTATATGCGGGACAAAATAAGATAATAAACGCCCTACCTTAGCTTTTCTGTTGTATATTGACTCATCCTCAATTTTATTTATAAGATTTTTATTTTCCACTGCCATCGCTGCCCCCCGGATTTTCATTTCCAGACCTTTCTGTCTGTGAAACATACAATTTATAGTAGGCACCCTTTAAATCCATCAGTTCCTGATGATTGCCTTCTTCAATAATTGCCCCATCCTCAAGATATATTATCCTGTCTGAATGCATAACTGTTGAAGCTCTATGGGATATAATGATTCCGGTTCTTTTTTTCATAACAGATTTCAGGTTTTGCAGGATTTCAGCTTCAGTTTCAGTATCAACAGCAGAAAGGCTATCATCCAGAATCAATACCGATGGATTCTTTGCCAACGCTCTGGCAATGGAAACCCTCTGCCTTTGCCCACCAGAGAGCGTTACACCTCTCTCCCCGACTACCGTATCAAAACCATTTGGGAACTCTATAATATTATCATACACTCCGGACATCCGTGCGGCCTGCTCCACCTCTTCATTTGTTATGCCCTCATGATAAAAGCTAATATTTTGTCTTATTGTAGTTGAAAACAAGAAATTTTCCTGTGGCACAAACCCGATGTTTTCACGCAAAACCTCAAGAGATAACTGATTAATATCTATATCATTCAAAGTAATATGCCCGTCTTCAATCGGGTAAAGCTTCAAAAGCAGGTTTGCCAGTGTTGTTTTTCCACTGCCTGTTTTTCCGATTATTCCAAGAGTAGAGCCTGAGGGAATATGTAAGTTTATTTTATTTAATACAGGAATCAGGGTGTTTGGATATGTAAAATTCAAATCTTTTATTTTAATATCATATCCTTCGCAATCCTCCGGAGCCTCATTGCCGTCTGGTATATCACTTTTTTCACTGAAGATATCGTTAAGTCTTTTAGCAGAAGCAGCACCTCTTTGCCAGACTTCAATAATTCGGCTTATATTTCTTACAGGTCCCATTATAGCAGCCATATATGTATTAAAAGCAATAAAGTCACCTAAGGATATCTTTCCGGTTATAACCATGTTACTGCCAAGAATAATAAACACAAGAAAGCTTACGCTGAAGCAAATTTGAGATACCGGACCAAGCGAGCCAGATACTCTTACAAGGCGCATATGCGTTTTCAGATTTTCCCTGCTAAGCTTTTCAAAGCGCTCTATTTCAGGTTCTTCCTGGGCAAAAGCCTTGATAACACGTATACCCATGATATTTTCCTGAACTCTCTCTGATATCCGTGCAAATGCTTTTTGCACTTTTTCAAAACGACGCCTTATGGTTTTTCTAAGAAGCATGGTAACACCTATGACCACAGGCACAGGGCACAGGGCAATTACAGTTAGCATAGGATCAATTGTTCCTGCCATGTAATATATTGAAACCGAGTTAATCAGAACTCCCTCTATGGCGGCAATAAAACCAAAGCCGAACACTCTTCTTATAGCATTAATATCATTAATTGCGTATGCAATCAAATCCCCTGTACGTTGATTGCTGTAAAAGCTAACGGGGAGTGTCTGCATGTGGGCAAAAAGGTTTCTACGCAGATAACTCTCTACATGCCGGCAATTACCAACAAGGAAATATCTCCAGACAAAACGCAGGCAAAAAGTGAGAACAGCAAGTGAAAACATATATATAATCTGTAATCTTATCTGCCTTTCAGTGCCCTGCCCGTGGTTGAGCATGTCTGTAACAGTTCCTAATACTTTTGGAATTCGAAGAGATATTATTGAAAATATTATAAGTACGAATATTCCGGCAGCATAAGTTAAGATACGATCCTTGATAAATTTTGTAAGCATCTTATTGACTATCATCATATCACCCGTTATATATAAAAGAAAAGACAATCCCTTAAGATTGCTCATCAGTTAATTTCAACACCTTATCTATTATACTTCAGAACTTGTACTTTTTCCATAGCATATTTAAAATTAGTGTCAATTCAAGGAATGTGTGGTTACAGCTTACACCCTCTATGTTTTCAGATACAGCTATGCAATAACAGAAACTACGCTGTCCCGACTATGTGTCTTGACGCTGCATTCTGCCGATGTTTCCCAATATTGCACTCCTATGTCTCTTAGCAACCTGTGAACAGTCCTCCATGAAGTCCACCTACACCCCGGTGAACGAAACCAGGCTGGTTTAAGTTCCGGTGGCGGTATGGTTTCATAGTAGTAATTAGGTGTGAACAGTTTAAAACAGCAGGCATGCTTCACAAGGAAACATGCCTGCTGTTTTTTATCTTTTGTTATTGGGCTAAGAGGCCGGTTAAAGCAATATTATTATGCAACCTTAATTAAAAACTCACCTCGAAGCTGAAAAACCTTCACACAATCCCGGATCTCTTTTATTAGCATGTCCATGAACTGCATACTTTTAGCCTTCCCGGTATATCCGCCTTCCAGTGGATCTGTTTCACGATATTGCTGCAACACATACTTTTTCGCCCCGTGAATCATTTTGGCAATTTCATATATATCGGATTCACTCAATTGGGGGCAGCAGGTTGTCCTGAATTCGTAATCAATTTCACTTTTTTTAATTATAGATATACATTCCAAAAGGGCTTCTTCATTAAAGTCGGAATGGCAAATATACCGGTACTTTTTCATCGGTGCCTTAACATCCATTGCAATATAATCCAACAGATTTTCTTCAATAAGCTTTTTCAATACTTGTGGTTTTGTTCCGTTTGTATCTAATTTAACCGGATAGCCCATGCTTTTTACCTTTTTAATAAAATCGGCTAAATCCGGATGCAATGTAGGCTCTCCACCTGTAATAACTACCCCGTCAAGAAATTTTCTTCTGCTTTGTAAAAAAGAAAATACATCTGCCTCATCAAGCAAGGGGTTTTTCTGTTTTTTACAAACAAGACTACGGTTATGGCAAAATACACAGTCCATATTGCAGCCTTGGGTAAATACGGTAGCAGCAATTTTACCCGGATAATCCACAAAAGATTGCTTAGCTAACCCGGCTATTTTCATCATTAGTTCCCCCAATTCTTAAGCTTTGGTTTCTTAGGATACTTCCTTTTTAACCACAAATTTGCGGCGATTGAAGTATTCTTCCTTTTTCCCTTTATTGTAATTAGAAACCGGTCTTAAATAACCGGTAACTCTCGACCATACCTCTGTTTCAGCACCACACTCAGGACACGAAAAATGCTCTCCCCTGATATATCCATGATTATTGCACACAGAGAACGTCGGTGTTATGGATATGTATGGCATTTTGTAATTTTCAAAGCATCTTTTTATAATGTTCTTACAAACTTCAATATCCTGAATACTTTCACCTAAATAAAGGTGCTGTACTGTTCCACCAGTGTATAGAGATTGAAGCTCGTCTTGTAGTTCCATGACTTCAAAGATATCATCTGTGAAGCCTACGGGAATTTGTGATGAATTTGTGTAATAAGGCACATCTTGACCTGCAGTGTAAATATCAGGGTATCTTTCCTTATCAATACGTGCAAGGCGGTATGATGTACCCTCCGCAGGAGTGGCCTCAAGGTTGTAAAAATTACCTGTTTCTTTTTGAAACTCAACCATTACTTCTCTGAGATAATTCATAATCTCTACTGCAAAAGCCAATCCTTCAGGTGTTGTTATGTCTTTCCCAATAAAATTAACAAGTGCTTCGTTCATGCCAACAATACCAATAGTGTTAAAATGGTTGTACCAGAATTGACCGGTTCTTTCCTTAACATGGCGAAGCAAAAATGTAGAATAAGGATAAAGCCCCTTTTCCGATTGTTGCTCAATAATTTTTCTTTTGATTTCAAGAGACGTTTTCCCAATACACGCTAAATCGTAAAGTTGCTTTTTGAATTCTTCTTTTGTTTTGCTCAAATACCCAAATCGAGGTAAATTAATAGTAAAAACCCCGATTGATCCGGTAAGTGGATTACTGCCGAACAAACCGCCTCCCCTTTTACGGAGCTGACCAATATCAAGTCTTAAACGGCAGCACATTGATACGGCATCTTCAGGAGAAAGATCCGAATTTACGTAGTTTGCAAAATAAGGAATGCCATATTTGCAGGTTATTTTCATGAAGCTCTCAACAGCAGGGCTGTCCCAATCAAAGTCACGAGTAATATTTATAGTCGGGATTGGAAATGTAAAAACCCTGCCTTTAGAATCTCCCTCAAGCATTACTTCACAGAACGCCTTGTTGAAAATATCCATTTCCTCCTGGAAATCACCATACTTGTCATTTGTAAATTGCCCGCCGGAAATAACAGGCTCATCTTTCAGTGTTTTCGGAACCTTTATGTCGAAGGTCAGATTGGAAAAGGGGCATTGAAAACCAACCCGAGTAGGCACATTAATGTTAAATATGAACTCCTGAATGCATTGTTTGACCTGTGCATAGCTCATATTGTCATACCGAATGAAAGGTGCGCAGTAAGTATCAAATGATGACCATGCCTGAGCTCCTGCTGTTTCACCCTGGGTGCTGAAAGTTGAATTTACAAGCTGCCCCAATAAGCTTCTTAAATGCTTAGGGGGGTTACTTTCAACTTTTCCTGCTACCCCACCAAAACCGTCAGTTAAAATTTGGCGAATGTCCCATCCGGCACAATATGCACCGAAAAAGCCCAGATCATGAATATGACAATCACCATTCTCATGTGCCTTACGGACTTCAGAAGGATAAATCTCGTGAAGCCAGTATTTCTTTGTGAAAGCCTCCCGAACGTAATTATTCAGGCCATTCACACTTTTTTGGGTATTTGCATTCTCTTGTATTTGCCAGTCCTTATCACCAAGGTAGTCGCTGAACATATCAATTGTAGCCCCAATTAAAGCATTGATATCCCTGGCACCGCTTCTTTTTTCTCTGTATAATATGTATGCTTTTGCGGTTTTGGCATGGCCTTTTTCAATAAGCACGTATTCCACAAGATCCTGGATTTGCTCCACCTCAGGGATTTTGTCATGATATTTTTCTTCTGCAAGTGCAACAACTTCGTCGCATAATCTTTGAGCTGTGTTAAAATCTTTGCCACCGCATGCCACTGCGGCCTTGAAAATTGCTGAGCTGATCTTTTCAGGAATGAATTTCTCAACACTCCCGTCTCTCTTTCGTATCCTATCAATCATTCCTTGTGCCTCCCTGAGATATCTACATCTTGTTGAAAATATACTATCATAACACAACATATAGTGTCAACAACAAAAAAAGAAATTCTTTGTGCAATATGACCAAATGCAGTCCCTCCAACGTTTCGAGGATTTGTTTATTTTTTCGACATATTTCGCATTCAGTTAACATGAAAGTGTAATATTCATATTGCTGCATTGTCTTGTTATTTTTTCCATATCGGTATAATTTTCTTGGCAATTTCAACACACCATTTCAATGAGGCTGGTCGCAGGCAGAGCCTGGCTGGTCGTAGGCTCTGCCTACTGCTCGCCGATGCATCCGGTCTGCTCGCCTATGCATCCTATGCGGGAGTAGAGGATTTTGCTTGCAAAATCCAGCAAACCCGGAGCGTACCTAAGGAGCGTACCAACCGGAACGCTCCCCCTGGAAGGATAACCCCAGTTATTGGAACGCCCCGATTGAATTGTTCTCAGTTAAATGTTTAGTATATTCTATTTGAATAGTTTGTATTTTAAATGCAAATGATAACTACAAATAAAGTTGGCAGGTGATGAACTTTGGAAGAGCATAATGATATTAAAATTACTTCCCATGACAGACTTATGAGGGCATGGGAAAACTCTATGGAATTAACCCGAGATTTCGAAATGTACGCAAAAAGAGTTGACGATGAAGAATTACAATCAGTTTTTAAAAAATTTGCTGAGGAAGAAGGCTTTCATGCTTCAAAATTCAGAGAATTGCTTCTTGAGCGCCAGAATGAACAATTACAGTAAACGCAGCATATAACTTATGTCATATTTCATTAAATATATGCATTCGTATTGTGGAAGGCAAAAATACTATATATGTTGAATCAGAAATTCAACATATATAGTATTTTGTTATCTTGGTAAATTGGTATAAGGCACTACAAATCAACAAGCTCATAATCGGCTTAATTAGAGGCAAACGGAAAGATCATGAGTAATTAGGGTGACGGTTCTTTTGGTTGCAATCAAAAATATTGGTGTTATTAGGGGTCATAATTTTAGAACCTCATTAAATATCCTTTCCGCATTTTGGGCAGTATTCGAAATCGCTTTCAAGCCTGATACCGCAATATGGGCAAAAGTTATATTCTTTTTTGTATACATCTTGCTGGTTTTTGTTTATGTTGTATAGAAGATTTTCCGCTTCCTTATTCTTAACTTCATCTTTAAAATTATTTTTTATCCATCTGTCAGAAGGATCGCCTTCTTCTTCTGAATTTGTTATGTCAATTATTGAATACCGATCCTTGCTTGTAGCATTTTTGTAATGATAAGCTGCTTGAACTATTCCAAGAATTATAAAAATTACTCCGAACAACGGAAAAAGTTTGAGTATCCCAAACGGAGCATGAGCCGTGATTGCTGTTGCCATAATTGTCCAAAATACACCAAATATTATTATCGCAATCGATCCGACAAAAGACATCCCCGACGGACCTCGCCCTGGTTTTATACTCTTCATTTATTTACACTCCTAATTTGTAAATGCTATTCGAAAAATAAATCTCGCATAAATAACCAATATGTTTCACCAGATTTAGTTTTCAATTTATATTACGCTTTTAATCACGTTTTGTATGAAAACATTTTAGCAGCTGACCACAGATCATCTTTTTTATCTGACTCAAATTAGCATATGAATCAATTTGTTACTTGTTTATTAACTGAGGGAATTCGATTTGACCCCACCCTTAGAAGAATCTAAATCCTCTAATTTTTTACGTAATTTTTTTCTGTTCTTTTTTTTAAGTTTAACAGCATACATCTCATTATCAGCTATGCTAATAAGCTGATTCATATCGCGGCCATCGTCGGGGAATATGCTGAAACCGATGCTTGCCTGTATTTTGGTCGGTACACCATTGATTAAGAGCGGTTTATCCAAAAGGTCGTATATTTTCTGCATGACAGCTTCGGCAGCATCACGGCTTTTGATATCGACAATCAATACTGTGAATTCATCGCCTCCCATACGGGCAGCTAAGTCGATCTCACGAATATTTGATTTAATTCTATTTGCAACTTCCTTTAAAAGCAAATCGCCTGCCTCATGTCCGTAGCTGTCATTGACCTGCTTTAAGTTATCAAGATCAATAAAAAGAATTGCAGTTTTATCGCCGTTACGAAATGACCTTTCCAGCTCATTATTAAGTTTTTCATAGAAAAGCTTTCTGTTGGCTAAACCTGTTAACGCATCATGATACGCTAAATAAGTAATCTGTTCCTCTGCTTTTTTCCTTTCAGTAATATCAGTTACAATTGATATGAGCATTCTTTTTTTATTCATTAAAAGCGGTGTTGAATGGACTTCCACATCACGCCATACACCACCTGCTGCTCTATGTCTGAAGTGATATACATTCTTCTTGTTTGTGTAAATCTCATCGAGCAGTTTTCTCATGTACTCATCGGAAAGCTCATTCAAGTCTGTGATTTTTAAACAGTGAAAATCATTCTCAGAATACCCATAAAAATCTCTTGCTGCTTTGTTTGCATCAAAAATCTCAAGTTTGTCATAATCAATCAGATACATTATTGCTGTATTTTGATAAAACATATCTCTAAAGCGTTGTTCACTTTGACGCAGCTGATCCTCTACCGCTTTCTGTTCTTCGATCTGTATTTCAAGCTGTTTTGTAATTCGCATATCATGCCCAAGAAGCACAAAACCTTCAGGCTCTTTCAGTCTACCTGATATGAGAGGCATGAATGAAAGACTTACCGGAAGAACATCTCCAGATTTAGTCAGGCAATATGTGTTATCACAGCGTTGAACAGCACAATCACTTTTTATATCCATAACCTCTGAAAAAATATCAGGCTCCCCCAAAATAACGGTAAACGGTTTGTCAAGCAAGTCGACAGAGCGGTATTCGAGGAGTGTTTCAGTACTCTGGCTAATTTTTTGTATTTTCCCATCCGGTGAAAGCAAAACAGCTAAATCCATCATCTCGGAGAATATCATGTCATTGAGAATTTGAGGTGATATGCTGAACAGTCTGTAATGCTTCATCGCATAATACACCCCGTAAAGAACGATCAAGGAAAAAAGATGGGACATCAAAGGTAGATAATCTATCCCAATTGCCGGAAGTACCAATTGGGTGACGGACACGATCACAAAAGATATAGAACAAGCTAAAAGTAAAATCTTAGCCTGGTTTATAATCCTGGTATTATTCCTGTTTTTTGCATACCATAATGTTAAAATGCTAATTGTTATTATGAGAAAAATAAAGGTGTAAATTGAGCTGCCTGTATAATAGAAGTCTTTCAGCTTTCCCGATAAGACTTTGTCACCGCGAAATTCTATAACACTAAGAACCCAAAAAATCATACCCGGCAGGTATAATAAAGCACTGTATACCGGTTTCTCGGCAAAACAGCTTTCGGTCAAAAGCATAACCATATGCAGCGCAAAAGCTCCAAAAAAACACCAACCTACCGCTGACACCAGAATCCAAGTATTATGCGAAGTGGTAGTTATATATGAAAAAGCATATCCAATGGACCAAACAGCCATACTCATACACCAAAGTATAAACACCTTGTTGAGCTTGGCGTGCCTTTTCGCTCTATATATAAAGAGCCCCATATATATGTACAGCAGAGCTGCAAATAGTGATAGTGCCGAAATAATGTTTAGCAATAACATTCCCCCCGCAGTTTGTTTTTGTTATGCATAAAACATTAATTTGCTAATATTATTTTGTATGTGTAACATCAAAGAATAGCTATGGATAGTGAAAATACGATGATTTTCAAATTTATGTCGCCTAATTACGCCATAATTCTAACACAAAACAAGATCCATATGCAACTCATAAAAATATAACGAGGCTAAGATGGATCCCTGCCCCACCTCATCGCATATTTTCAACCATTCCGGTTGAAAAATGCTTGGTGGTGGGTACCTATTTCACACAACAGACCGCGAGTCAAAATCTCCCGCATAGGATGATAGGCGAGCAGACCGGATGCATGGGCGAGCAGCAGGCTCTGCATGCGACCAGCCTCGTTGAAATGGTGTGTTGTAATTGCCAAGCAATTTCTTCCGATATTTTAACTACAGACGGGCTTGAAAATTCAGTTCCACCCAATGATTTTAAAGCTCATTGAGGCAGATAACATCCACATCTTCAGGCTTTTTACCCAGTTTTAAACACTTTAAAATCCCATAAGCAGTATCCATTGATGTTAAACACGGGATTGAGCTCTCAACTGCTTTCCTGCGGATTTTAAAACCATCGCGCTGCGGAGCTCGTCCACGAGTGGGTGTATTAATAATGAGCTTTATTTTTCCTTCTTCTATTAAGTTTAGTAAATTAGGAGCTTTCTCGCTGATTTTTCTAACTGCATTGGTTGCAATTCCATGCTGGTTCAGGTATAAAGCAGTTTTTCCCGTTGCATATAACACATACCCCAGTTTTTCAAACCCTTCAGCTAATAATACTAATTCCGGCTTGTCGGTATCCTTTACTGTTAAGAGAATTCCACCACCATGTTCCGGATATTTTGTTTCCGCAGCAAGAATTCCCTTATACAACGCATCATGAAAGGTTTTTCCGATGCCTAAAACCTCACCTGTAGATTTCATTTCAGGACCAAGGCTGGTATCTACGTCATGCAGCTTTTCAAATGAAAACACAGGTACCTTTACAGCTACATAATCGGATTCCTTGTATAAGCCTGTGCCATATGGAAAATCACTTAATTTCTTACCCATCATTATTCTGGTTGCCATTTTCACCATGGGTATGCCTGTCACCTTACTGATGTATGGTACTGTACGGCTTGAGCGTGGGTTTACTTCTATCACATACACCTCATCATTATGAAGCACATACTGAATATTAACCATACCGATAACATGAAGTGCACCGGAAAGCCTTTTTGTGTAATCAACAATTGTGTCCCTTGCTTTTTTGCTTATGTTCTGTGTGGGGTAAATGGAAATACTGTCACCCGAGTGAACACCGGCTCTTTCCAAGTGCTCCATAATACCGGGAATTAATATATCTTCACCGTCACATATAGCATCAACCTCAAGCTCCTTGCCCATCATATATTTATCTATAAGAATGGGGTGCTCCTGTTCTTCACGGTTTATTATTTCCATGAATTCCCTTACATCGTCATCGTTAAGGGCAATTTCCATGCCTTTACCACCTAACACATAAGATGGGCGTACCAGCACCGGATATCCTAACTTATTTGCTGCCGTTACCGCCTCTTCAGCAGTGAAAACAGTCCGCCCTTCGGGTCTGGGTATTTTCTGTTCTGATAATATTTCATCAAACAGCTCTCTATCTTCTGCTGCATCAACATATTTTGCTTCTGTTCCAAAAATTCTAACTCCAAGATCATTAAGGGTTTTTGTAAGCTTTATAGCTGTCTGTCCTCCAAATTGAACAATAGCGCCATCAGGCTTTTCAGTTTCAATAATATTTTCCACATCTTCGGGGGTAAGCGGTTCAAAGTATAGTTTATCTGCTGTGTCAAAATCCGTGCTTACAGTTTCCGGATTATTATTGGCTATAATGGTTTCATATCCTTCCTCTTTTAATCCCCATACAGAATGAACAGAGCAGTAATCAAATTCAATACCCTGTCCTATACGGATAGGTCCGGAACCTAAAACCAGAACTTTTTTATTTTTGCTTGGAACTACCTCGGTTTTAAAGTCATAAGTGGAGTAAAAATATGGTGTGATCGCTTCAAATTCTGCGGCACAGGTATCTACCATTTTGTAGGCCGCTTTTATATTCCATTCATTTCTCTTTGCCTTAATGTCTTTCTTATCACATTTCAAAAATCCGGCTATTACACTATCGGTAAAACCCATCTTTTTTACTTTTAGAAGCATCTCAGGGGTTAATGCATCGAAATTTAATTTACTAAGAATCTCCTCCATATCAACAATGTTCTTTATTTTTTTTATAAAGAATGGATCAATTTTTGTGATGCTATTTATATCCTCAATTGTGAATCCACGGCGAAGCGCCTCTGCGACAACAAGAATCCGCTCATCATCAATGTCATGAAGCTTTTCTTTTATGCGGGAATTGTCAAGTCCTTCAAATTGTCGCTGTTTAAGAGTAAACAGGTTAAGCTCCAAAGAGCGTATTGCTTTCATAAAAGCCCCTTCAAAGCAATTGCCTATGGCCATTACTTCCCCAGTCGCCTTCATTTGTGTTCCCAAGGTTCTTCTTGCATTAACAAACTTGTCGAAAGGCCATTTGGGGATTTTAACGACTATATAATCAATAACCGGTTCAAAACATGCATAGGTTTTTCCTGTAACAACATTCTTAATCTCATCCAGGCTATACCCCACAGCAACCTTTGATGCAACTTTTGCAATTGGGTATCCGGTTGCCTTTGATGCAAGTGCCGAAGAGCGGCTCACGCGTGGATTAACCTCTATCACCGCATATTCAAAGCTGTCTGTATGCATAGCAAATTGAACATTACAGCCGCCCTCTATTTTTAGCTCAGATATAATATTTAAAGCAGAAGTACGGAGCATCTGATATTCCTTGTCGGTCAACGTCTGAGCCGGCGCCACAACTATACTGTCACCGGTGTGTACTCCAACAGGATCCACATTCTCCATGCTGCAGACAGTAATCGCATTACCTTTACTATCCCGCATTACTTCAAACTCAATTTCTTTCCATCCGGATATACATTTTTCTATTAAAACTTGCTTAACGCGACTAAGCCGCAAGCCGGTATTTCCTATTTCTATAAGTTGTTCTCTGTTTTTTGCTATACCGCCGCCTGTTCCTCCTAAGGTATACGCAGGACGAACCACCACGGGATATCCTATTTCCTCAGAAAAGGCCAGTGCATCTTCTATTGTTTGCACTACCTTGCTTGGAATACAAGGCTCTCCTATTCTTTCCATGGTGTCTTTAAAGGATTGCCTGTCCTCAGCCATTTTTATAGTACTTGCTTCGGTTCCTAAAAGCTTTACGCCAACAGATTCAAGAAACCCGCTCTCAGCCAACTCCATTGCAAGGTTTAACCCAGTCTGACCCCCAAGTGTCGGTAAAATGCTGTCCGGTTTCTCTTTTATAATGATTTTCTTAACTACTTCTATATCTAGCGCCTCTATATAAACTCTGTCTGCAATATTAACATCAGTCATGATAGTAGCCGGATTACTATTAACAAGCACTACCTCTATGCCTTCCTCTTTCAATGCCCTGCATGCCTGTGTCCCTGCATAATCGAACTCTGCTGCCTGACCGATTATAATGGGACCCGAACCTATAACCAAAACCTTTTTTATATTCTTATTAAGCGGCATAACAAACCTCCACAATTTAATTGTTTCACTAGCTTTACCAATTTTCCCCACAGCATTTTGATTTTACCTGCATGACAGGCATTCCTACTTTATCTTGTTTGCAGCGCTGGTACCCACACACTCCAAAAAATCTCCAATCAAGTCCACCTTGCCCGCAGTTGCAGGTTTGGTTTCCGGATGGAATTGAACTGTGACAGTAGGCATATTCAGGTATCTTAGCCCTTCCACCGTTTCATCATTCATACTGGTATGTGTGATTTCTGCCCTGCTCTTGTCAAGACTGCTTGCAATCACCTCAAACCCGTGATTTTGCGCGGTTACATAGGTAATACCCCTTTTTATATCCTTTACAGGATGATTACTTCCTCTGTGCCCATATTTAAGCTTGCCGGTATCGGCTCCTTCAGCAAGAGCAATTAACTGGTGTCCAAGGCATATTCCGAAAATCGGTTTCACTCCAAGCAATTTCTTTATGGTATCTATAACATCACTACATTCCTTTGGGTCTCCAGGACCATCAGAAAGCACAATACCGTCCGGATCCACCGCCAAAATATCTTCCGGTGAAGTAAATGCCGGAAAAATAAATACTTCACATCCTCTATTTCTAAAAGCGTTTATTATGCTTTTCTTAACACCTAAATCCAGTATTGCGATCCTATGCCCGTTTCCTTCATAATGCTTTACTTTTTTGGCGGTTACTTTTCCCACAGAGCTCGATTGTCTGTGTTCACGAGCTTTTTTAAGTAGCTCGGCCGGATCAGATTTCTCGTCCGTGCTTATAATACCGTTCATTGTTCCCTTATCTCTAAGGAGCCCTGTTAGTGTACGGGTATCTATATCGGCTAAACAAACAATATTATTATTTTTAAGGTAATCCTCAAGAGTTCCGCCACTACGCCAATTGTTTGGATAATCACAGATTTCTCTTGCAATAAAGCCTTTAACTTGCACATCTTCAGATTCACGGTCTTCATTGTTAACACCATAATTGCCGATAAGAGGGTAAGTCATTGCAACAATCTGACTATAATTCGAAGGATCTGTCAAAATCTCCTGATAACCTGTCATGCCCGTATTAAAAACAACCTCTCCAACAACTGTTCCGCAGGCTCCCTTGGAAATTCCTTTAAATACGGTTCCATCCTCCAGCATCAATATAGCTTTCATGTTTGTTTCCTCCTAGGTTTTACGTCTATAAGTTGTGTTTCTACCTCATTATTAGTTAATCTCATTGGTAATTTCATCCCTCATGCGCAGGGCTTCTTCCCGGCATGCAAGATCGAACTCTTCAATTGTGAAATCCTTTTTCCATCTATCAAGCTTGTATGCGCACATAAGGCTTCTGGAAGCGTTTATAACAGCCCCAAGCCCTTTATTATCAAAAGCTGCTGATACATCCGCTGCCCCCCCACCTTGAGCTCCGTAACCGGGAACTAAAAAATAAACTGATTTCATTCTGCTACGCAGTGTCTTTAGCTGTTCGGGCCAGGTTGCGCCTACAACTGCTCCCACGGATGAATATCCGTGTTCCCCAATGAGTTCGTTTCCCCATTCTGTCACAAGATCTGCCATGAGCTCATAAACTTTTCTGCCATCTTCAAGAACCATATCCTGGAGCTGACTTGATGAAGGGTTTGATGTTTTTACAAGAGCAAAGATTCCCTTGTTATAGCTTGCACAATCTTCAAGCATAGGCTTTATTCCATCTATGCCAAGATAAGCATTGACAGTTAACGCATCCACATCAAAAGCAGCTGCTTTTCCCCCATCTTCCAGTACAGTCCTGCCAAGAAAAGCTGAGGAATAAGCCTGGGATGTGGAACCGATATCATTTCTTTTACCATCGCCGATAATTATAAAGCCTTTTTTCTTTCCATATTCAACAGTACGGCAAAAAGCTATCAAGCCTTCAATTCCATACATTTCGTAATAAGCCAATTGGGGTTTTATTACCGGAATTACGTCAATAACGGCATCCATAAGCTTACTATTAAATTCAAATATACTTTCCGAGGCTGCCTTAAATGTGTTCCCAAAGAGCTCAAGGTTTTTGCGTCGTATAGATAATGGGATGTATTCAAGCTTTGGATCAAGACCCATAACCGTTGGGTTTTTCTTTTCATTTATTTTGCTTATAAGCTTTTCGATAAACATGAGTACCATCCTTTCAGGCTTAAAATAGAATAGTTTAATGCGAAAGTCTATCCCCTGATCTTGCTTGCTTTGCGTAAAACAATTTCAACTTTTTTCTCGTTAAAACAATTTTAGCAGATTTTAAACTGTGGGTAAGTTTTTATATAATCAGTCTAAATTTTATTCAATTAGCTTAAAATCCGCATTCCTTCGTTGAAAAAAAGTTTATCCACAATTTTCGGTGTATTTTAGTTTCGCAATATCCTATTAAAAAAGAATAGCCAATTACGAAATTCTAAAACCCTTGATTTTACTTGCCTTGTAGGAAGATATCCGCTAATTTTCCGCCCTGGACTATTATTTTCCCGCCGACAATAGTTGTGTCCACTTTTCCTGTAACAGGATAACCATGATAGGGTGAATTTTTACTTTTTGATACCAGCTTTGTAACATCAATCTTGTAGCTCGTTGACGGATCAAATATAGTTATATCAGCTGATTTCCCGACCGCAAGCTCTCCTTTGTCAATTTTCAATATGTCAGCAGGACCTTTACATAGCTTCCATACAAGCTCGCACATAGACAATTTTCCTGTTAAAACAAGAGCTGTATATGATAGCGCTAATGCGGTTTCAAACCCTACAATTCCATTAGCGGCTTTATCAAATTCCACATTCTTTTCATCATCATGATGAGGTGCATGGTCTGTAGCGATTATATCAACTGTTCCGTCAATTAATCCTTTAATAACTGCCTCAACATCCTCTTCATTCCGTAGTGGAGGATTAACCTTAGCCATTGTATTATAGCCTTCACAGGAGCTCTCGGTAAGAGTAAAGTAATGTGGGCAGGTTTCAGCGGTTACTCTTACCCCCCTTTCCTTTGCATTGCGGATTAAATCCACTCCTAATTCGGTACTTACATGGCAAATATGAACCGGAACCTGTGTGCGTTCGGACAAAATTATATCCCGGGCAATCATTATTTCTTCACAGGCTTTTGATATACCTCTAAGCCCCATCATGGTTGATAAAGCTCCCTCATTCATGACTCCTCCCTCTGCGAGGTCAGAATCCTCAGAATGGCAAATCACGGCTACATCAAACATTTTGGCGTATTGCATGACCTTTCTCATAACTGACGATTTTATCACAGAATGGCCGTCATCAGATACCCCAACAATACCTGCTTCTTTCATTTCACCGATTTCAGCAAGCTCTTCACCAAGCTGACCCTTTGTCATAGCACCTATTGGGAAAACATTAACATAACCTTCTTTTGTTGCTTTGTCTATGATGTATCGAATAATTGCTTTATTGTCCGCTACCGGGTTTGTGTTGGCCATACAGGCAACAGAAGTGAAACCACCATATGCAGCGCTCATTGTTCCGGATTTAATGTCTTCTTTGTACTCATATCCCGGATCACGCAGATGGCAGTGAGCGTCCACTAGACCGGGAAGTACATAACAGCCTTTTGCATCAATCACTTGTTCTGAGTCTGCATCAAGCTCTTCATCGATTGCAGTAATAATTCCGTCTTCCACAAGTATATTCTGCCTTTTCTCTTCCCTATGAGTGACGATAATACCGTTTTTTATTAATATTTTCATCTTATCCTCCAATCCGCTGCTTTATACGGATTAATCCTTACCTGTAAGCATATACAGTAAAGCCATTCTTATTGCGACACCATTTGTAACCTGCTCATTTATGGCAGAATTTTTCCCGTCAATTATAGCTGAAGTCATTTCAACTCCACGATTTACAGGACCCGGATGCATAATCAATGCATTATTTTTTGCATATTTCAATTTTTCCGGGTTGATTCCAAAATATTTTGCGTATTCAGCCTGTGAAGGGAAGAGTGCTTTTTTCTGCCTCTCTAATTGTACCCGTAGTCCCATAACCACATCAGAATTTCCTATAGCATCTTCTAAGGTTGGTGTTACCTTTGCACCCATTTTCTCTATTTCTACCGGCATCATTGTGGCAGGCCCATATACAACAGGAACTGCACCCATTTTACATAGCCCTATAATATTACTCCGTGCAACCCGGCTATGAAAAACATCTCCTATAATCGCAACCTTTAAACCATCAAGTTTTCCAAAATGCTTACGCATTGTAAACAAATCAAGAAGAGCCTGGGTTGGGTGCTCATGCATACCGTCACCTGCGTTTATTACCGATGCTTTTATATGTTTTGCTAGATGATGCGGAGCTCCCGACATATTATGGCGAATTATAACCACATCAGCTCCCATAGAGTCAAGTGTCATTCCCGTATCCATTAGCGTTTCACCTTTTTCAACACTGCTCCCATTTGATGTTATGTTCACCGTATCCGCGCTCATATATTTTGCTGCTAGCTCAAATGATACTCTTGTCCGCGTACTGTTTTCATAAAACAAGGTTAAAACAGTCTTCCCACGAAGGTAGTGAACTTTTTTTGTATCACTTAATACGATTTTTCTCATATCCTCCGCAACGTCCAGTATTGATGTAATCTCATTTGCAGACAGCTCTTGAAGACCTAATACATCCTTTTTTTCAAGCCTCATTCCGCAACTCACCTTTTCCTTTCGCAATCGAGCAAGGTAACTTATTTAAAAAAATAGTAAGACTGAATGTCTTACTATTTATAATAAATCTTTTATTATATTTTTTGAATAATTAAAAAAGGAAACACGTTGGCTAAGTATTTCAAATATTTTTTTCTTACTTTTCCTAAATCCAATTCTCTTAAAACCAGACAATTTCGTTTCCTCCATTTCTATATCTTTGCTATACTAACACAAAAAATTACGGATGTCTACATAAAATTCTATAATTATTTTTTTTATTTCCTAAATGCTTTGGGAACCATTTCCGGTTGAAATAATCAACATATTATGTTAACCTATATTTAAATTACTGTTATGTAAGCTGCTGCTCTATCTCTTTATTTGAAGCAGTTCTTACATATTATACTATATATGTTGAATTAGACCCACTGGAACGCTCCGACTGAGTGACCCGTAATGTTTTGACTCATCGCCTGTTGTGAGAAATAGGTACACGCTACCTATAGAGGTGGGAGACATCTGAGCGTCGTTATTTTTTTGGTTGTGCCTAAACAACCGGATATGAATTATTTAATGTCTGTATATATTGAATTTTAAAATTAAATTTTATAGAGTGTTATATCGTACTATGAAAATGATGCGGAAGGAGATTGGAAATGCAGCAGCATATACAAACAATACAAAAAAGATTTAACCAGTTAAGAAAGATATCTAAAATAATAATCAAAATTGGCTTTATTTGTCTTTTTACTTTAGCAGGTATGGCTGCAGTTTTAGCTGTTTGGGATATGCTTACTCCAAGGGTATATATTGAAATGCCTCTGTTGATTCAGTCTCTTTTCACATATGGTTTTTACCTATGGGCAGAGTTGATAATAGGCGCACTTATATTGGATTATGTCTTTCAGTGATCTGATTATCCCCGGGAAGTCATGAAGTGACTTCCTGATGAAAATTAGGAATTTAAATTTCATCAGCCTCCGAAAGAAGGATAACAACTTACCTCTCTGCATCAATTAGATTTGAATAGCATCAAGAAAAAGCTTTAAATCATCCTCAGAAATATATAATAATACTCGAGCAGGGAACTGTTCTTGATTGTTATCAAGAAAATCAAACTCAATTTTATGTTCATCGCAATATGTTGTAAGAAATTCCAGCTCAACTTCATTTTCGACCGTAATAACAGGGTAGTAAGCACTTTCCATTCAGTTTTCCTCCCCTTTTTACTAATAAATGATAATATGGTTATCACCCATAAAGTCACAAAGTGACTTTATGATAAAATTTAAGACTTCTTGAATTTTATCAGCCTTCTTCCAAATGCCGGATAACCATATTGTGATTACACCCGGTTGCAGCGAGCTGCAACTTCCTGCCGTTAAACCTGTAGGAAAAAGTCGTTTCACGACTTTCTGGGGAGCAATCATAATATTTATACAAAAATAGAATCAAGTTTAATGTTATGTCAGGTTATAATTCGAATTCATATATTTATTCTTAAAGGAAATTTCTCTACTTCATTGTATCATGATTAAGGTTGATTCTGCAATCAGAACCAGACCACAGAATGTTCTCCTGCAATTGCTTTTCTAATTCTTCTTTGCAGTTATATGAGTCACCGATGAAGGTTCAAAAAAGGGGGTTAAGCTTTTGACCGGGATTGCCGGTTATTTTTTTGCAAAAAATAAGGAGTAGTTATTGACATATGCCATAAACGGGGTATAATAAAAATAGATGGCATATGTCAGAAACCATAAGGAGGTGAATAACATGCCAAGAAGGGATGGAACCGGCCCAATGGGTGCTGGTTCAATAACTGGAAGAGGTTTGGGAATTTGCACAGGTGCTAATGCAGTAAAGTATGGAGCTGGTCTCGGAATGGGATTAGGTCTTGGACTTGCTTGCAGACGCTGTTTTGGTCATGGCTTTGGTAGAGGTTTTGCAGTTAACCAGACCTCCTCGAAAACACAAAAAGAGCTGCTCAATGAACAGAAAACCATGTTGCAGGATCGACTTAAAGTTATCGATAAGCAATTAGAGAGCTTATAATGGGCATCAGGGATAACCGGAGGACGCTCTGGTTAATTCTGATTAGGATTGAGGTGATGAATTATGGCGAGACCGATGAAGTGGAGAAAAGTTTGCTGCTTGCCTGAAAGCAATAGATTTGGACCTCTTGATTCACCAGCAGATACAAAAAATAATGTAATCATGACCGTTGACGAGTATGAAACCATAAGGCTTATCGATTTGGAGGGCTTTACACAAGAAGAGTGCGCCACTCAGATGAATGTGGCCCGTAGTACTGTTCAAGGCATTTATATCGAGGCCAGAAAAAAGCTGGCTGAATCATTAGTTAACGGAAAGGTACTGTCGATTGAGGGTGGTGAATACCGGCTTTGTGACGGCTTGGGTAACGGTTGCGGTCGTGGCTGTCATAGGCATAGGCGTGGTCGATGCTTTACAGATGATGAGAATCGAGGTGGCTGATTATATATTCAGAAAAAGTAATCGACCATTTTATGTGCCCTCAAAATGCTCATAGTATGCCGGATGCAGATGCTGAAGGAAGCTACGGGGATCCCTCTTGCGGGGATTATTTGACCGTTTATTTAAAGGTAAAAGATAATCGCATAGAGGAAATCAGCTATCTTGTGTTTGGCTGTTGTGCTTCAATTGCGACGTCCAGCATGACATCGCTATTAGCAAAGGGTAAAACCTTAGAGGAAGCGTTGAATATCACAGAAGAAGATATTGTTGGGGCATTAGATGGTCTTCCTGAAAATAAGCTCCATTGCTCAAACTTGGGAGCAAGTGCATTGCACAATGCAATCAACAACTATTTAGAAATTAAAAGAACGGAGGATTCTTATGAAAATAGCAATTCCAGTAGATGAGGGCACCGGTGATGTTGCACTTACGGTATTTCAATCTATTGCTGTTGACGGGATTATCGTTGTGACCTCACCACAGGAGCTGGTATCGATGATTGTTTCAAAAGCTGTCAAGATGGCCGAGATGATGAATATCCCTATTATCGGTCTGGTGGAAAACATGTCCTATTTTAAATGCCCTGACAATGGCAAGGATTATCAGATATTTGGCGAAAGCCACATTGAAGAAATTGCTGATAAGCATAATTTAAAGGTTCTTGCTAAACTACCTATTGACCCGAAAATTTCTGCTGCATGTGACAAGGGTATGATAGAGCTTTTCGATGGGAATTGGCTTGAGCCTGTTGCGAAAATATTAGAAAAAATGGAGGAAAACTAAAATGATGAAAATTGCTGTAGCAAGCGAAAACGGAATGGTAACTGAGCACTTTGGACATTGCGAAGGGTTTATGATTTTTGACACTGAAAATAATCAAATTGTCAAAAGTGAAACCATTGCCAATCCCGGACACAGACCAGGTTTTTTGCCTAACTTCTTGAATGATATGGGTGTTAATGTAATTATTTCAGGTGGCATGGGTGGCGGAGCTATTGACATCTTTATTGAAAAAAACATTGAGGTTATTGTTGGAGCAAGAGGTAATGCCAAAGCAGCTGTAGAAGCATACCTGCAAGGTTCTCTAAAATCTACCGGTTCCGTTTGTCATGAACATAAGCATCATGATGAATGTGGCGAATAATGTGCTTCATTGTTTGAAAACTCCGATACATGCATAGCTTATAGAGTAATAAATAGCTCCTCACCACGGATTCCTAAAAACCGTGATGAGGAGTTTAGGCTCCTTTGTTTTATAGCTTTGTTTATTATGATTATCAAGTTAAGTTTTACAGTTCAATATGTGTTTTTCAATTTTAATGTTTTACAGCTATATAAGTTGAACTAAATTTTCCTTATGCTGTGACGAGCAAATAACAGATGGAGTAGGTGTTTTTGCGAAGCCACAGCCTTAGGAAATGTTCAACTTTATGCCTTCTTCAACGTCTTTTTCATACTCGCATTTCTCCACATCAGCCATAATGGGCTTGCTATAAAAATCGTTGAATAAATACCCGCTATGAAACCAATTATAAGCGGAAGGCTAAATTCCATAAGCGAAGTAATATTGTTGGCTGCTGCAAAAACATACAGTGTTGTTATTGTTAATAAAGTTGTTACTGCCGTATTTAAGGTTCTTGTAAGAGATTGGTTTATGCTTGCGTTTACTATTTCCTCAAGTGTATGCTTTTTCATAAGCTTGCTGTTTTCTCTGATGCGGTCATAAATTACAATTGTATCGTTTATTGAGTATCCCAAAATTGTAAGGGCTGCAGAGATAAACACCTCATTTATAGGAAGCTGAAAAACAGTATATAGTGCAAAAACAATAAGAACATCATGTAAAAGAGCCACAAGCGCTGTTATCGCAGCTGAAAAGCCTGACATGGCACTAAATCTCCAAGTTACATAAAGCACAATCAAAACTGATGCAATCAAAGTAGCTTTAAGACCGTCCGTCATGGTTTCTCTGCCTATACTTGGCTCAACACTAAGTACTTCCTGGTTGCCGTTTTCTTTAACATCAAAATTTTCTGCAATTATATCGTTTACAAGATTTCTTTCATGTTCGTTTAGCGCTTCTTCACCTGCAATATCAAGGCGAAGCATATATATCTTCTGGGAGGCATTCTCTGGATTATAAGTTTGCAGCATCTGAGTTATAACAGACTTACCAAGAGCTGCCTCAACGAGATCACCTGCTTTGTTTATGTCGATTTCACTGTTTGTCTCTATTAGAATACGAGTCCCCCCACTAAACTGAACGTCAAAATTTAGACCATTTATAAAATAGAACACAATTCCTATTACTATCAAAATAATGGATATTGAAAAAAATATTTTTTTGTGTTTTATAAAATCAAAATTAAACAATGCTTTCACCTCCATTTATTTTACGCCATACAGCCATTTGTTTTTTGCAAACTCCACGCCGGTCACAGCCTGTAGCATAGCCTTGGTGGCTGTTACCGCAGTTAAAAAGCTTATCCCTACACCTATGCCAAGAGTCAATGCAAAGCCTTTAATTGGTCCAGATCCCATTACATATAGAACCACGGCTGTTATAAGGGTTGTAACATTTGAATCTAAAACCGCTGAAAAAGCGCGATTAAAGCCTGTATCAACAGCAGACCTGAAAGTTTTTCCGTCTCTTAACTCTTCTTTTATTCTTTCAAAAATAACTGCATTAGCATCAACACCCATTCCAATAGCCAGTATTATACCACCTATACCGGGTAAGGTAATAGAAATTCCTGTCCAGGCAACAGACAGAATTGTGAGTACAACCAGACCAAACAATCCTATATTCGCGAGAAGCCCGGGCATCCTATACACAAGAAGCATAAACAAGCATACAAGGATAAAACCTACAATCCCAGCATTCACTGCAACATCCAAAGCTCCTTGTCCAAGCTGAGGGCTTATGGAATCAACCTTTGCGGCAACAAGTCTGAACGGCAAAGAACCTGAACGAATTGTTGCTGCCAGATCCGCGGCTTCCTTTGAAGTAAATTGTCCGGTAATAATAGCGGAGCCACCGGTAATTTTGCTGTCAACCCTGGGAGCTGAAATCATATCATTATCCATATAAATTGCTATTGGTTTACCAACCAACCTTCCGGTGGCTTCAGCAAAAGATTCTGCTCCTGACGGGTCTAGTTCCAACGCAACTATCCATTTATTATTATTATCTGTTCCCGGATAAGCGTCTTTAACCTGGGTTCCTTGAAGAACGATTTTCCCCGTGGGCAAAAACCTTCCGTATTCATCAACCATATTAACATCAACTTCCTGGAAAGTAAGCAGTGCAGTTTTACCAAGCTCGTCTATAGTATCCTGCGGGTCAAAATTGGTTTCACCTGCAGCCCAAGGAATATCAACATTAATGCGTTTACCAACAGTATCAATTGTTACGCTTCCATCGTAGATCTGTTTGCTTTCAAGCCTTTTATCGAGAATTACCTTTGCGGATTCCAAGCCTTTGGTAATTTGCTCGGCGGTAAGCGAGTTATCGGGAATATCTGGTTCGAGAATGGCACTCACTCCACCGCGGATATCAATTCCTGTACGAATATTATCGTTTTTAACTTCATTATATGCTAAAAATGCACACACAGCAAAAACAAGAATAACTATAAAAAATTTAACAAAACTGCTGTTTCTCATGAAGTACTCCTCCTTCTTCACTTTTCTGCTCATGTTATTATATAACCTATGTTAACCATGGTCAACAATGATTTATAACAGCTGGTTTTCATTAATGACCAGTGAAAACCTTAATCCTAGAAACTCTGCTGCTCCTCTGTTCATCTTCATTCTATCTAAAAATATTTCAAAATAATCCATAACCGGGCAAATTAACGTGTCTATCTCCAACTGCAAAATAACCCGCATATCATTAGCATCAACCTTCAATTCTGATTTGACAACCGCATAATTCACACGGTCGTGAATGTCAAATGTAGAAAGATCCTGATTGGTTACCCTACTTCTATGTACATCGGATTTATCTGCCAGTATCAGTGCGGCTGAAATATTACTGACGGCTGTGCCACTGCCTTCGTCATGGTTGCCTATTGCCTGCATTATTTCCCCGGCTTCTTCATAGCTCATCCCCATATCGGTTAAAATCCTGTACGCCATATATGCACCTGTATGCGCATGATCAGCCCTGTTTATAGCATTACCAATATCATGCAGATACCCTGCTATACGAGCCAACTCTATTTCTCTTGCATCGTGATCAAGCTTCTCAAGAATCAACCCTGCAGTCTTTGCTGTTCTGCCCACATGTCTGAAAGAATGCTCTGTAAATCCCCTTATTTCCAGTTGATTTTGAGCCAATTTCAATAGATTATTAACTTCATCGTTCTTTTTGACATCCTCAAATTTAATCAAAACAGTTCCCCTTTGTTTATTTTACCCGCTGTTTTCGTTTGCTTTAAGCCATAAAGCACATTCTATCCTCTTTTTTTGCATTTCACAACCAATTTCATAAACGCCGGACAAGTCCTTTTTAAACTGCCAGGCATTTGCCGTACAGCCCCCGCTGCAATAGAACCTTGCCCAGCATTCTCTGCATTTTTCTCTGGTGTAAACATTAATTTTTTTAAATTTATCAATAATATCAGGTCTGTCTATTCCGGTGAAAACATTTCCCATCTTAAACTCTTGAAAGCCTGCAAACTGATGACATGGAAACAATTCTCCTGCCGGTGTAACTGCAAGATATTCACTTCCGGAGCCGCAACCTCTTAGCCTTTTGACTATGCAGGGTCCTCCATCGAGATCAATCATAAAATGAAAGAAATTAACACCTTTATTTGCTCTTTTTCTTTCCAGCAACATCCGGGCAAGCTTTTCATATTCGGAAAAGATCTTTTCAAGGTGTTCTGCTTTTATTTCAAAGCCGCTGCCATCTTTAAGAACTACAGGCTCCATAGATAGTTGTTCAAAGCCTGAATCGGCCATATGTATAACATCCTTTGAAAAATCAAGATTTTTTGATGTAAACGTTCCGCGAACATAATAATCCTTATCTTTGCGGGTGGACACTAATTTTTTAAATTTCGGTAGTATTGTCTCATAGGTTCCCGTACCGTCTCTTCTGACACGCATTGTATCATTTACTTCCTTGCGTCCGTCAAGGCTTAAAACAATATTATCCATGGTACTGTTTAGATAGTCATTTGTTTCATCATTAAGCAAGATTCCATTTGTGGTTATGGTAAAACGAAAACACTTATTATGGATTTGCTCTTTTTCTCTGGCATACCTAACTGTTTCTTTAACAGTTTCCATATTTAAAAGCGGTTCTCCTCCAAAAAAGTCAATCTCAATATTTTTCCTGTTTCCTGAGTTTGCAATAACAAAATCAATAGCCTTTTTGGCTACCTCAACCGGCATTACAGATTTTTCTCCATTGTAATCACCCTCACCGGCAAAGCAGTATTTGCATCTCATATTACAATCATGTGCGATGTGAAGGCATAGGGCTTTGACCATGGTTGAGCCTTTAACATCAGCAAACATATCTTCATAAGGGTTGTCCGCATAAAGTAATCCTTCCGAAATAAGCCCCCCTAATTCAGACCGTATTTCGTTTATCTGTTCATGACCATATTCTTTTTCAAGCAGCTCCATTTTTTCATTAACAGGCATACCATCATTATCATAACAGCTTAAAACCTTTGCCGCTTCAGGATCAAGAATGTGAACAGCACCGCTGTTAACATCTAAAACCATATTTGTACCGTTTATTTCAAATTGATGTATCATTAAATTTCCCCCAACATAGCTTTAAGCCTTCATTTACAGAAAGTACATATCAACACTGCCGGAAACCGCTGAAAAACATGGAAAAAAGGGCTATACAGCCCTAAACGTTGTTGTAACAGTGTTTCTGAAAGTATGTTATTTTTACTTTTCGTTTTGTTTCTCGCATTTCTGGTTAGCAACAGTACATGAAGTCTTGCATGCAGACTGGCATGATGTTTGGCATTCACCACAGCCAACGTTTTTCAGATTCCTGTTCAACGTATTACTGTTAATTGTTTTTATGTGCTTCATAACACTTCCTCCTTGTAAATACTACATATTTATCCGACTTATTATATCATGATTTCGAAGAAATGCATGATATAATTGCACATATCTCACGTTTTGTTTACAAAACGTTACCTGAATAACCGACGGCAAGTCATCCTTTTTCTGCCTTTGGCAGAAAATTTCGCATGCGCATCAATTCCGCCGGGGCATATAATATCCTCGGCAACGGGGATATTATAACATAAATCATTAATTTCTAGCAAGACAGTTAATGCGGACTCAGAAATTGTGCATAACTGCAGTTACTGTTCAATGGGTATCACATTATAGTCCGCGGGTCTGTCTTGGGTGTTTCATTCCTTGACTTGGGATTTGTCGTTATCCACGAATCCGCTCCTGCTCTGCATTATAATTTGCATTCCCATATAACGCTTTAAGGTTGTTTCGGTTTGGTTTAATAAATCCTCTAAAAACATTTTGTAAAGCTCCTGATCTTCAAGTAGATAGCTTGTTTCTAAAATTTTTTCGCTTAGGGAGCTAAATTTTCTAAGAATTTCCTGTTCTTCAAGTACCCGGCTGTTTCGTTCCTTTGCAAGAATAAACTTGAGAAGAGGCGGGATTTTCAAGAGATAGCTTTCCTCGCTGCTTTCAACCCCAAGAAGCATGGCCAGATCAATATCAAGCCGATGTATTATTTTTAATACAATATCCAGATTGGGATTGGTTTTAATGCCGTTTTCAATCTGTGAAAGGTATCCCGGTGAAATATCAAGTTCTTTTGCAAAATTAACAAGTGGAATTTTTAGCTCCTCTCTTTTTGTTTTTATTATTTCACCCACCTTAATTTTCATAGCTATCTCCATTCTTATTAGTAAAAAATGTTTTGTAAATCTCTTCTATGCTTTTTGTCATATAGATTGTGTTGAAGTTACTACAATCTATCTTTTTCAACATAAACAATTATCATTTTCTTTATCAAAATTCCAAGACCTCCACTTCTATAAGTGGGGGTTCCTTATTCTTGCTTCGGTGGGGGTAGAGTCCCCCACCGAAGTCCCGATGTTCAGCTTTAGCTGAACGAGTTCACTAAAAGAGCATCACAAGCAGTGGTCTAAGTGCATTTGGTAATTATACACATTTCCTCGCCATAAGTTTCTGAAGAAAATTCAATTTTTAATTACCTATATACAGCCTGTGGTGGACTTTTTTCCCCTTACGAATTATTAATTCGCCTTCATTAAAATTCTCTGCCGTAATGGTCATATTCGGATCATCTGCACGCTCTCCATTAATATACAACCCACCTTGCTGTATCAGCCTGCGGCCTTCACCCTTGGAAGGAATTAATCCGGCAAAAATTAAAATATCCAAAATCCCCATTCCATCCTTCAAATCGGCCAAGATGATTTCAGTAGACGGCATATCCTCAGATGAAGCTCCTGCAGCAAACAATGACCTCGCAGATTCCTGTGCTTTCGTAGCTTCTTCTTCTCCGTGAACTATTTTAGTAACTTCAAAGGCCAATACCTCTTTTGCCTTGTTTATTTCCTCGTCCTTTAATTTTGAAAGCTCGTTTATTCTGTCCATCGGTACGAATGTTAAAAGCTTCAGACATTTTATAACATCGGCATCATGAATGTTTCTCCAATATTGATAAAATTCATACGGTGGAGTTTTTTCAGGATCGAGCCACACAGCACCTCTTTCCGTTTTTCCCATTTTCCTTCCATCACTGGTAGTCAGTAGCTGGAATGTCATGCCAAAAACCTCTTCACCCTCAACACGGCGCACCAGATCAACACCTCCAAGGATATTGCTCCACTGGTCGTCACCGCCAAGCTCAAGCTTGCAGTTATAATCTCTATACAGCTTAAGGAAATCATAGCTTTGCATGAGCATATAATTAAATTCAATAAACGATAAGCCTTTTTCGAGTCGAGATTTAAAGCACTCAGCTGTCAACATACGATTCACAGAAAAATGAACACCAATTTCCCTGAGAAAATCAATGTACTTTAAATCCAACAGCCAATCTGCATTATTTACCATCAAAGCCCTGTTTTCATTAAAGTCAACAAGGTTTTGCATTTGCTTTTTAAATTGATTTGCATTATGCTCGATTTCATCTTGCGTAAGCATTTTACGCATATCTGTTTTACCTGTAGGATCACCTACCATTGCAGTTCCGCCACCTAAAATTGCGATAGGTCTGTGACCTGCTTTTTGCATGTAAGACATTACAACCATCTGAAGAAAATGACCTACATGAAGACTGTCAGCCGTAGGATCAAACCCTATATAGAAAGTTACCTTTTCGTTGCCTAATAACTGCCTTATTTTTTCCTCCTGAGTAACCTGTGCAATAAAACCGCGTTCCTTTAAAATATCATAAATATTTGTGTCCTTCAATTTTTTCATCCTTTCTTTAATGACTACTTCTCCTACGCTTCACGGATAACCCTATTATAATGAATTATTTCCAGAAGTACCAGCTGTAATTGAAAAAAAACTTTTGTATGATAAAATCTATGTTATAATAGGGTCATCACCCAGAAAGTCACAAAGTGACTTTCTGGTGCGATTCATTGTAAAATGCGCTCTGCACAGGAGTTTGGATACATAGATATTCAGATTGAATATTCCTTTTTGGAGGATGATTAATTATTATGAAGTTTTTTGATTTTATATCTAAAAAAATAAAGCCAAAACAAGATAGGCTTAGAATGCCCAAGCAAAAAAAACTTGGAGTTCCAATACAAGAGACACATAAAAAAGCTAAGAAAGAAAAAATAAAATCCGATATTGTAAGCCCGAAGAAAAAATCTCCGATTGTAAATGCACTGCTATATTCTCTAAAGGTACTTTGGGGAGCCATAAAGCTCGTAATGCTGCTTGTTATTCTGGTATGCTTTGTTGGAGCCGGCTTAGGGGCAGGTCTTATCTATGGTTATATTGAAACCACACCTGTATTAAACGCCTCAGATCTGCAAACTACAAAATATAACACCTTTATTTTTGACAGTGAAAACAAAGTACTTGCTGAGCTTAAGGGTGATGAAAACCGTGTCCGGATCGAATTTGCAGAGATACCGAACAACTTGATAAATGCTTATATTGCCATTGAGGATAAGCGTTTTTGGGAGCATAAGGGTGTAGACTTTAGAAGGTTTTTATCAGCAACCTATATCACCGTCAAATCCAAATTATTAGACCAGGGTGACGATATCCAGGGAGGTAGCACCATAACACAACAATTGGTTAAGAATCTAACCGGAAATATGGATGTTACGCCGAAAAGGAAAATCCAGGAGGTTTGGCAAGCTTTAAAGCTTGAGCGTGATGGTTTGTCAAAAGAGGATATTCTTACCCGGTATTTGAATACCGTTCCATTGGGAAGTACTATTTACGGCATTGAAACTGCAGCGCAGGCCTATTTTGGAAAGGATGTGAGGGAGTTATCCCTTGCAGAATGCGCAAGCCTTGCCGGCGTCACTCAATTTCCTTCTCAGTATATGCCAAGTACAGATGAAAATAAAAAAAGGAATATTGAGAAGGCTCATATGATCCTTGACCTTATGCTTGAACAAGAGCTTATATCGCAGGAAGAACATGAGCAGGCAATGCAGGAGGATATAAAACTTATTTTTAACCCAGGTGCCGGTAAAGTTACAAAAACAAGTATTCAAACTTATTTTGTTGACGAGGTTATAAAATCTGTAATTCAGGATTTAAGCGAATATAAAGGTGTTAGTGTTCAAACAGCCGAAGACATGCTTTATAATTCGGGTCTTAAAATATATACCACCCTTGTTCCTAAAGTGCAGGAAACTCTTGATACTATTTTTACCGATGAAACTTATTTCCCGCATGTAAATGAGGAAGCAAAGCTACGCGGGGAAATTCCTCAATCCGCCATGGTTGTTATGGATCCCACCACCGGTGCTGTATGTGGACTATACGGTGGCTATGGTGAAAAAAAAGGAAGCGTATTCAACAGAGCGACCCAAATGTACCGTTCTCCCGGTTCTAGCATCAAGCCTTTGCTGGTATATGCCCCGGGGATAGAAGCAAAGCTTATTACCACCTCAACCCTTGTGGATGATGTACCTCAGCATATGCGTCTTAACGATCATTCCATACCCGAGAAAGAAAGACAGCAGATATATCCGCAGAATGTTGAAAAAACCAATTTTGGTCTCACCACTGTTCATACCGGTCTTGTGCAATCACGTAACGTTGTAGCAGCCCTTTTGCTTCGTGATTTTACAGGCTTTAAGACAGCACTAACTTATATGGAAAAAGTCGGGCTTCCCCGTTGGGAAGATGAGGGCATTATATCTATTTCAATGGGAGGTTTTACAAACCGCATGAGTCCGCTTGAAATGACATCAGCATACTCTGTATTTGCTTACAAGGGTTTGTATTGGGAACCATATTATTATACAAAGATCGAAGATTATAATGGCAACATAGTTTTGGAAAAGAAACCTGAAGGAAGAAAAGTATATTCAGAGCAAACAAGCTTTATCATGAATAATCTGCTTCAGGATGTTGTCAACATCGGTACAGCAAAAGGTTACGGCATTAAGAACAAAAATGGTGTTGATATTCCTACAGCAGGAAAAACAGGAACCTCAGACAGATACATTGATAAATGGTTCTGCGGAACAACCCCATATTATAGCGCTGCCACATGGTTCGGGTATGATAATGTAAGGGTTCCGGTATCACTAAGCAGACCTGAATATTCAAATGCCCTGAAAATATGGAACGCTGTTATGACCAAAATTCATGAGGATCTTGAACCGAAACAATTTTTTGAATCAGTTCCTGCCAATGTTATTAAGCGTAAAATTTGTCTGGATTCCGGCAAGCTTGCAACAAGCTTGTGCGAACAGGATCCAAGGGGTTCTCGTGTTTCTGAAGAGTATTTTATTGATGGTACCGAACCTGATTATGGTGATGTATGTGACGTTCACTATAAAGCCAGTGTTTGCAGCGCATGCAAAGATGAATTCGGACGACCTGTCCTTGCAAATGAATACTGTCCTGTTGAAACAGTTACTGAGAGGGTGTTTATTAGAAGACCTGTTGAATATAAACCGTTATTCCCCACAGATCCGTATCCACAAGACTGGAAGTACGAACTATATGAGGGAGAATATTGCACTGTACACGACAATTTTTCCAGTCCCGGAGCAATAGTATCCAATGAGCAGAATGAACCTGCTCAGCCTACTCAGGAGCCCACTCCTACCCCATTCTATGCATACTAAAGCGGGCTTCACCCACAACAAAATAGCAGATCATTACAGCTGCAAAACCCGCCAAATTCTTGTTTTTATTTGATGTTTTACAGCAATAAGGTACTAAAAAAAGTGGCTTAGCCACTTTTTTTCTTTTGGTAACATTATGGTTCACACGTTCTCACTTCAGGATGCTCAGAATCCTGTGTACCCCCACCCAGCGCATATTATTCATCTTTTGCTTTAGGAGGCTTCGGACCATAGTATTGATATAAATAACAAAGGATTCCACCATTATACAGCTTTCTTCTTTTATCTGCGGGTCTGCCAAAATGCTTCTCAAACTCCAAATCTGAAGAAATAATGTAATAAGACCAGGTATCTAAATTATTTCTAAATGTGTTGGCCATATCCCTATATAAACCTGCATTATCAGCTTTATCTCCCATACGTTCTCCATATGGCGGATTAGTTACAACAACACCATAATGAAAGCGCGACGATGTTTCTTTCATGTCTCTAACCTGGAAATGAATTGCCGTTTCAACCTCTGCTTCTTTCGCATGAAAGCGACAGGCGCTAATTGCATCCTCGTCAAAGTCATACCCGAAGATCTCCAGCTTTTTATCAGGAGTTGCCCTATCACAAGCTTCTTCAACAGCCATTTCCCAAAAGTCAGGTTTTACATTGTGCCAGTATTGGGAATCAAAAGAGCGGTTAAGGCCGGGAGCCATGTTAAGACCAATCATGGCAGCTTCAATAGGCAGCGTGCCTGAGCCGCAGAATGGATCTAAAAAGGCTTTTTCAGGTGTCCATCTGCTGATATATAAAAGGGCACATCCCAACGTTTCACTTAAGGGTGCTAAGGTTGTTCTTCTGCGATACCCTCTTTTATGGAGCCCGTCCCCGGATGTATCCATTGCCAATATAACCTTGTCCTTCAGTATCCAAAACACTATTTTATATCTTGGACCGGTTTCAGGGAATATATTTAATTTATAATGAGCCTTTAGCCTTTCAACTACAGCCTTTTTTATAATGGATTGGCAGTCTGAAATGCTCATAAGAGTTGACCTTATACAGCTTCCCGTCACAGGAAATGTTGCATCCTTCGGAAGCCAACACTCCCACGGAATAGCCTTTGTACCCTCAAAAAGCTGGTCAAATGTGGCTGCCTCAAATTCACCCATTTTCAAAAAGACTCTGTCGGCACAGCGAAGCCAAAGGTTAGCCCTACATATATCCGACACGGAAGCTTTAAAAGTCACCTTACCATCCTCAGTATTAATATCATCATATCCCAAATGCCTGAGCTCTCTTGCAACAACAGCCTCTACCCCAAACAACGCTGTAGCAATTAAATCGACTCTATCACCCATTAATTAATCAACCTTTCTACCAATTCACCATAAATATTTGGCTTGATTCTCCTCGCTCTGATTATACATCTCTAACCTGCATTCCGCTAATGTTTCATAATATGGTTATCCAGCCATCTTTCCACCTAAGCTTGCTAGTAGTGTTTTGAGACGCTGATACCGGCATGCTGAGATGTAATATCACACTGCTGTCGACAGCCTGCTGTGCATGTAAGCGTTCAATACAGGTGCGTACCCACTGGAACGCACCCCCAAGAAGGATAACCCTAAAACAATGTGGGAAAGTCGAGTTACTTAAAAAAAATTGAGCCGCCAACAAACTCTCTAAGTATTGAATTAAAGGGAATCTCATCACTTTCAAAATCCAGAAAATAACTCAGAAACTCTATTAGCCTTCTGCTCTCAGAAAATTCAGGCTGAGATGTAGCAATACCATTTAAGAGAGGCATGGCATAATGCTTTAAGACTCCTAATTCATATAACAAAGAGGAGTTAAACATTACATCCGCAACCTCTTGAAACGGAAAAATATTTTTCTCCTCACCGCGCCTTACGGATGGCCACATATCAATAGTTCTTTCAGCAGGGCACCCTCTGAACCTAAAATCTCGTACTATTCTACGGATAAACCTCAAATCCGTGGTGGGAATTCTATTATGTCTGTCAATTCTCATGGACGTAATCGCACTTATATAGATTTTAAACTTACTGTCATCATTAACCTCTGAGGTAAGCATGGGGTTTAATGCATGTATGCCTTCAACTACCAGCACCTGCCCATTTTTAAGGCACAGATTTCTACCGTTATATTCTCGTTTTCCTGTAAGAAAATTGTATGTTGGGAGCTCAACCTCCTTACCATTGATTAAATCATTGAGCTGCTCATTAAAGAGCTTTAAATCAATGGCTTCCAGTGCTTCATAATCGGGTTTTCCAAACTCATCTATGGGCGTATTAACCTTATTAATAAAATAATCATCCAACGATAAATTTTCCGGCACAAGACCATTTACTTTAAGTTGAATGGAAAGCCTTTGAGCAAAGGTTGTCTTTCCTGAAGATGATGGTCCTGCAATCATTATTACTTTTATTTTTTCTCGCTGGTCATTTATCATGTCCGCAATTCGAGCAATTTTTTTCTCATGGAGTGCTTCTGAGATTCTGATAAACTCATTCGCTTTGCCATTCTCGATTATATCATTAAGCTTTCCTACATTATCGACACCAAGAATATTCACCCATTGTCTGTATTCACTGAATATCTGAAACAGTTTCTGAGGAATTTTGTGACTCTCAAGCCTTGAAGGATTATTAATACTGGGTGAAATTAGCACAATGCCATCATTGTCATATTCAAGTGCAAACAAAGTTAAATAACCCGTGGAAGGTACCATATATCCATAAAAATAATCTTCCATATCATCAAGCCTGTAAAAGCTGGCATAGGATTTTGTACGATACTTTATCGCTCCGTACCTATCGAATCTGTTATCATTTAAAAGTCGTTGTTTGGCGATCTCTAAGGGTATTGTTTCTTTTTTAAAGGGTAAATCCAATTCAATAAGCTTATGCATTTGATTTTCAACCTGCTGAACCTCCCGAGCATTAAGCTGTTGGCGTGAGGATTCGAAAAACAACCCTTTACTGACAGAATGACAAATTTCTATTTCATCCTCAGGAAAAATATCATGAAATGCTTTTACTAATAAGAATATAAGACTGCGGCGGTAGATCCTGATGCCGTCAGCTGAAGATAAATTGACGAAATTTATACTGCAGCTTCCGTTTATCGGGTATGTCAACTCTCTAATTTCATTGTTTACAATACCAGCAACAATAATTCCCTTTTCACTTCTCTCAAATTCTTTTTTAATATCTTCAAGTGTGGCTCCCTTAATAATTTCTTTCTCTTTACCTTCTACATTTACTCTAATTAATTCTTTTCCCATGCTTATACCTCCAATCGTATGTATTATATGCATGCTCTTAGCATTATTAACCCTATTAATAAGTGTTTTTTAGCAACAGGCTAAAAATACACTTCCTTAATTTGTAGCCATTAGGCTACATGTGTTTTTTAGCAACAGGCCATAAATACACTTCCTAATCTGTATCATATTTTCAAGTGTTCTTTTCATTTCACTTACTTATTTATTCAAAATTATATTGGCATACGACTTTGACACCTTATATAAAGTGTAATATAATTTGTATAATTGTAACAAACATTTTATTGCTAAGTCAAGGAAATGGATTAATTAAGCTGATTAAAAAAACTTCAGAAGGAGAAATGTGTACTATAAATAAATCCGTCAAGAATTTCCCGACTTCTTTGTAAATATAAAACTAATAAGTTGTTTTATTTAATATGTTTATTCTTTTTTCAGATGTTCGTCTGTACGGATATAACAGATTCCTTAAAAGAAAGGTATGTAGATCAAAAAATGCTTAATATGAGCTATTAGCATAAAATCGATGATAAGTGAGGTTAATTACTATGAGTAAAGCTGATAATATTTTTATAACAATGTGTAAAGATATTCTAGAAAACGGTGTATCCTCCGAAGGTGAGATCGTAAGAGCTAGATGGTCTGATGGCAATGCCGCCCATACAATTAAGAAATTTGCAGTTGTAAACAGATATAATTTATCCGAGGAGTTTCCAATTCTTACACTAAGACCAACAAATTTAAAAGCTGCAATTGATGAGCTTCTTTGGATATGGCAAAAGAAATCAAATAATATTAATGACCTAAATAGCCACATTTGGGATAGTTGGGCTGACGAAAATGGTTCAATAGGTAAAGCATATGGTTACCAATTAAAAATAAAGCATAAGTATAACGAAGGGGAATTTGATCAAATAGATAGGATTATATATGACTTAAAGCATAATCCATATAGCAGAAGGATTATTGCTAATATGTACAACCATTGCGACTTGCATGAAATGAACTTATATCCTTGTGCATATAGTATGACTTTTAATGTTACCGGTAAAAAACTAAATGCTCTGCTTAATCAACGTTCTCAAGATATTTTAGTAGCAAATAACTGGAATGTATCTCAATATGCAATACTAGTTCACATGCTAGCTCAGATAAGTAATCTTGAGGTTGGGGAGTTTGTGCATGTTATTGCTGATGCGCATATATATGATAGGCATATACCACTAATTACAGAGCTTTTACAAAGGACACCATACCCTGCACCAAAATTACTGATTAATCCAGATATAAAGGATTTCTATGATTTTAGTGTTGAAGACTTTATACTAGAAGGCTATCAGAGTGGAGCACAGATAAAGAATATCCCTGTCGCTGTCTAAGAAGGAGAGTATTATGAAAGCTATCGTTGCTGTTGATTCTAACTGGGGAATTGGATTCAAAGGTAACCTACTATGTAGGATACCTGATGACATGAAATTTTTTAAGCAGATGACTTTAGGTAAAGTAGTTGTAATGGGCAGGGGAACATTTGAATCATTACCAAGAAAAGAACCTCTTGTGGATAGGATTAATATAGTAATAAGTAAAAATAAGAATTTTATAAATGAAAATACAATCATATGCCGCTCATTATATGAACTATCTCAAGAACTTATAAAGTACAATTCTGACAATATTTTTGTAATCGGCGGAGAATCTTTGTATAAACAACTCTTACCCTATTGCACAGAGGTCTATGTTACAAAGATCTCCAAGCATTTTATTGCAGATAAGTATTTTTGTAACTTAGACAAAGATGAACGATGGGAGACAATATCAACAAGTGATTTGAGGGAATATAAAGATATTAAATATACGTTTGTAAAATATATGAATACTAAAGTAGGTGAACTGTTTGACCAAAGAGACTCTTATCAGTAAGGTATCTGATGCATTATTCGAGAATCGAGGAGTAATTTTTATTGGAAGTGGAATATCGGCTCCATCGACTCAAGTTAATTGGTTTGATTTGCTAAAACCTTTAGCGGAGGACTTGAAAATCGAATTAGACGATGAACACGATGATCTTCCATTAATTGCACAGTACATTGTTAATGAGTGCACAGGTAATCGCGGTTATCTGTTAAACGAAATATCAAAAGTGTTTAACAAAAACTTTCCGCTTAACAGCTATCACAAAGCTCTTTCGACTACTAAAGTGTCATCAATTTGGACTACAAATTATGATTTATTACTAGAAAGAGCATTTTCAGAGTTTTTGATCGATGTTAAGGTAAATGATGATGCTATATCTAGGAATTTTACTAATTCTGATATAGAAATTTTAAAGATACACGGGTGTATATCTCGATCACATCATAATGAAATAGTGATTACACAAGAAGATTATGAGGATTTTTTAGATAACAAACCAGCAACATCTCAGAGATTATGCAACGATTTACTTAAGAAGTCATTTTTATTTATTGGATATAGCTATAGGGATCCAAATATTAGAAACATCATGACCACAGCGCGTAGATTGGCTAAAAAAGCAACGCAGGAGCATTACTTAATAACTCTAAAACCTAAACATACAAATAAAAGAATACTTAAACAAAAGCAAAGAAGACTTGAATTATGGTGCAAAGACTTAAAAAGATTAGGCATTTCGACGTTAGTAATAGAAAATAAAGACGAACTTGAGGAGATACTATCTACAATAAGCCAAAAATCAAGAGGAAACACCATATATGTGACGGGTTCCCATGAAAAAGGTAGTTCCGTTGCACAAAATTTAGGGATTTCCCTCGCTAAGAATAAAAAGATAACACTTGTTAGTGGACAATCCTCTGGGATCGGATCAGATGCAGTTTCTGCATTTACTGAGCAATGTATAAAAGATAGATATGATATCAACACTAGAATTCAAATATTCCCCAACCCTTATGCAGCAAATGCAAACTTTTCAAATGACCCATCACTATTACCTGATTTAAAAAAGTGTAGATCAAAGCTTATGAACTCAACTCAAATTGTCATAGCATTTAGTGGAGGGATGGGCACTGAAGCTGAAATAGAAGTTGCAAAAAATAGAAATTGCAAAATGCTACCTGTAGTTCTAAACGATAGTGACTTAGATAATAATGCAATAAAGAAAATTCTTGATGATCCTACTATGTCCGGATACCTGAAGCAAACAGATACTGTTTACTATGAAAAATTGCTTCAGGGTACCGTTTCTGTTGAGGATATAATGGGATGTGTAAATAAAATGCTAGGATGGGAAGTGTAAAGTAAAATGTACGTTGCGATAAAAAATAAATTTGGATTTGTCGAAGCAGGTTCAAGTAAGAAAACTTTAGTTAATAGTTTGATCGGTTTTAATCATAAAAATGAATATGATTGTGAGCTGAAAAAACTCAACTCAATTATTAGTTTAGAAGATAAACCTGATATCATTTCTGATCTTTCTACAATAAGAGTAAACACAACAGAAACCATATGGTATAAGGTCGCAAATGAAACACAATGTGTATCAGCTACGCTTCCCATCTATTTGGTTAAAACTAAAAACAACAAAATAGACGATAATGAATTGTTAGAGATCATAATTGAACAAATGGAGTATGGGGTTGGTTTAATTACTATTCACCCTACCGCAAACAAAGAAATTTTTAATTTTTCAAGAAAAAGACTTGTTCCAATTACCTCGCGCGGAGGAGGTATGGTTGTTAAAGATTTGATATCAAATGAATTTAAAGACGTAAATGTATATTTAAGGTTATTGCCTAAAATTATACATTATGCGCAAAAGTATGGTGTGACTCTTAGTATTGGCACTACATTCAGATCAGGAAATATTTTTGATACTAATGATGAAGCTCAGAATAAGGAAATCGAGCTACAAATAACTTTAGCTAAGCTGATTTCTCAGCAGAATGTTGGGGTAATTATTGAAGCTCCTGGACACGCAAGACCCTGTGACATAAAAATAATATCGGCTATATTAAGAAGTACAGGTTTTCCTATTATGCCTTTAGGACCTATACCTACTGAAACTGCAGTAGGTATGGATCATATTTCAGGTGCTATTGGGGCTACGATAATGGGATTAGAGAATTGTGCAGATATACTAGCTACAGTTACACGTGAAGAGCATACTGGTGGAAGACCTACTATGGAAGCAACTATTGAGGCAGTAAAGGTCGCAAAAGTTGCAGCACATATAATAGATATTCATAAGATAGATGATACAGCAGCAGATATGAAAATTACAAAATCAAGGGTTAAATCTCATTCTTGTGTTTCAGGGAAGATCACAAAATATTGCGATAGATGCCAAGAGTTATGTCCTCTTATGATACGTTAGTTGTATAGTCAGCATAAGCAGTCGCGTTAATGGTACATATCTCCTTGCGGATGAATGGAAGTAATCCCTATGAAAACCTCAAGATATATAGATATATCCTTAGTCAAAAAAAATGGAACTAACCAATCTGCTAATGCAGAACCGCAAAAGTACGGATGGTATTCAATCAGATTATAATTATAATATTCTTTGCAAACAGGCTTATAGCGTCTACCCTCAACTCCCTAGATTTATCCGCTGAGGCATACCGGTGAATATGAAAACCGGCTAATCCAAAGACTCGCCGGTACACCGTATAACCACAGCATAAATATTAGCATATGAATAGTGGATTATTCCATTTACACCAAATACCGCTCGCTCCCTCCTAGACTAGAGAAGCTTCTTGAAGTACCTATATCATTCTTAGATAATTGAGCAACCTAATACTCAGGCTATTCAACCGATTACAGAGAACTTCTTCTCCAAACCACTAACATTTTGGGCAGTTGATTAGTTGACTTCCTAAAACCCAAAGTAATCTCTAGCATTGTAATAACAGATTTCCTGTACCATATTACCCAGCAAATCCATGTCGTCAGGGACTTCACCATCTTCTGCCCAACGACCAATGAGATTACACAAAACACGCCTGAAATATTCATGTCTGGTGTATGATAGAAAGCTTCTGGAATCGGTCAGCATGCCAATAAATCTTCCTAAAAGACCTTGATTTGCTAAAGCAATCATCTGCTTTTCCATCCCCTCTTTGTGATCGTTAAACCACCACGCAGAGCCAAGCTGTATCTTTCCCGGAATTCCACCTCCTTGGAAACATCCCATAATTGTTGCTAAAATATCATTATCACCGGGATTTAAGCTGTACAGGATTGTTTTTGGAAGCTCACTCGTCCTATCCAAAGCATCTAGAAAAAGAGCCAATGCTTTTGCTTGATGCGAGTCTCCCATAGCATCATAACCTGTATCCGGTCCAAGTTCTTTAAACATCCGTGTATTGTTGTTGCGAATAGTGCTCATATGAAGCTGCATTGTCCAACCCTTTTTGGCATATTCACGTCCGAGAAATACCAACAAATGCGTTTTATACATATCCGCACCAATCTGGTCAACGTTTTCTCCGTTTAATGCTTTCCTGAATATTCTCTCCAATTCAGCTCCATCAGCATCATGATATATTGAATATTCCAATGCATGGTCTGATATTCTGCATCCATTGTCATGAAAATAATCTATCCTTGCACTTAATGCTTTTTTTATATCTTCTATGGAAGATATATCGCAATCGGCAGTTTTACTCAGTAGTTGAACGTATTCTGAAAAACCATCCAGATTAATATTCAACGCTTTATCAGGTCTGAATGTCGGCAGTACTTTAACAGGAAAGCTTTTATCATTTTTTAGAGAACGGTGATATTCGAGATTATCAACCGGATCGTCGGTAGTACATATACTCTCCACATTAGAGCGCAGAATGAATCCCCTAGCTGAAAACTCATCTAATAGAAGAAGGCTATTACATCTTTCCCATATTTCTTCCGCTGTTTGAGGTGATAATATTTTATCTATACCAAAATAACGTTTAAGTTCAAGATGAGTCCAATGATATAGCGGATTTCCCATGATATAAGGCATTGTTTCCGCCCATTTCATAAACTTTTCTTTATCATCCGAATCCCCTGTAATGTATTTTTCCAAAACACCATTACCACGTATCACACGCCATTTATAATGATCTCCTCCAAGCCATATCTCGGTAATATTTTTATATTTCCTGTTTTCAGCAATTTCTTTAGGGCTCAAGTGACAATGATAATCAATAATCGGCATATCTTTAGCATATTCATGGTATAAAGTTTTTGCCGTCTTATTTTGTAGCATAAAATCCTCATTCATAAATTTCTTCATAAACAACTCCCTCTCTGTAAAGTAAAACGCGCTAACAGCTTATTTTATACTTAGTAGTATATCACGAATTTTATAGAAATAATATGAAGAAGCGTGTGTATATTTGCTTTAACGTGTAAATAAGATTTGGTTTTGGGCAAGTGAGAAAGTAAAGTAAATTATATGTAAAGGCTAATAATAACGAAACTTAGATGTCCCAACCTCTTCGCATTTTTTCAACCATGTGGTTGAAAAATGCTTGGTGGATAAAATGTCCCTTGCTTTAGGCTTGGCTCGAGAAGTTGTGTATATAGATTTTCATTAAGTTTATTGCGAAAATACTGCAGAAAACATAAGATATTCGGATATTTAGCGCTTTTTTACATGGGAATGCGTAGAAATAAACTCAGTGGTTAAAAATACCTGAAGATGGGTATTGATTCAAGTGAATACAAGATAAGCATTAAATAAGGAGTTGGCGATTATGATTAAAAAAGACATTCAAAAGGTTACTATTATTGGTGCGGGGTTCGTGGGCTCCACTGCTGCCTATACATTAATGATGAGCGGGCTTTTCTCCGAAATGGTAATTATTGATATCAATGAAACCAAGGCCAAAGGTGAGGCGATGGATCTTAACCATGGTATGCCCTTATCCTTACCGATTAAAATCTACCATGGAACATACGAAGATAGTAAAGACTCTGATGTTATTATTATCTCAGCCGGTGCCAATCAAAAAGAAGGTGAAACGAGGCTGGATCTAGTTCATAAAAACACGGAAATCTTTAAAAGCATTGTTTCAAATATCATAAAATATAACTCTCCTGATAAAACTATTATATTGGTTGTGACTAATCCGGTGGACATACTCACTTATGTTACAGTAAAAATTTCCGGGTGGCCTAAGGAAAAGGTAATAGGTTCGGGAACTGTGCTCGATACTGCTCGCTTCCGATTTTTACTTGGAAGGCATGTTGAACTTGATACCCGCAATATTCATGGTTATATACTTGGAGAACATGGTGATTCGGAGCTTCCTGCATGGAGCCTTACCACAATTGCCGGTATGCCCATGGAGGAATACTGCAGGGTATGCAGCCAATGTAACGAAGGGCACGATCGGTTTGAGATTTTTCAAAATGTGAAAAATGCAGCATATGAAATCATTAAAGCCAAGGGAGCAACCTATTTTGCTGTTGCATTAGCTATAAAAAGAATTGTTGAAGCTATTATGCGGGATGAGCACTCAATTCTTACGGTATCAAGCCTTTTGCAAGGACAATATGGAATTGATGATGTTGTCTTAAGCGTACCTACCGTAGTAGATCGAAACGGTATTAACCGGTTACTTGAGGTTCCCTTATCGGACGAAGAAAAACAGCTTTTACTTCATTCTGCCGAAACCCTTAAGGAAATCCAGCAAAAGCTTCATCTATGATTTTTAGCAGGTACTTCGAATCTATCCAACGGACTAATGAGGACTTTTATTTTGAGACGCTGGTACCGGCATGCTGCGGTGAGATATCCCACCGCAGCATGTCGGTTGCCTGATGTTTAGGCATGCACCCAATACAGGTGCGTACCCACTGGAACGCACCCCTAAGAAGAATAGCCCCAAAGCACTGTGAAAAAGTTTAGTTATCTTCTATATAAATTGAAAAAGAAGTTAATTGTGTTTGGTGTTATTTGTTATTCTATTCTTTTTCAATTTATACTGTATATGTGCCTGTTCAGGGCTATACCAAAACAAACGGTACATGCATCAATTCATGTTTATATATGTTGAATTTCTAATTCAACGTATATAATACAGATGCTACGCTTGTGCATAAAATCCCGCTATTTGGCGGACAATAAAACCAGTAATTTATGATTACTTCCAGAAAGCCATGCAACTACTTTTTCCTGTTGTATTACCAGTAGGAATGTGCTGTAAGCTGCAACCTGGTGCAAAGATAATCATTTTATAATGGGGTGGAATAAAATATGTCTAACAAAAGCTTTCTTTTTGTTTTGGTTTTTATTGTTTTACTTACTTTTTCGGGTTGCCCGGATAAAGATACAGCTTCTAAAGATGAAAAAAATTATGAAAAGTTATCAAATTCAATGAAAAAGGCTGCATCGGAGCTGGAGCAGGTTGTTACTCTCCTCGGTGGACCGATGTTTTATGGACGTGATGTTATTGAACAATTAAAAAGCGAGCAGATACAAGCACTCTTTACCGAATCATCCAACAAAAAAAAGTCAGAGGTAGGAATGGAACAATCATCCTCCCAGAAGAAAGGAGATGAAGCAGAGCAGAACAAGGAAGTAACTCCAAGCGATAAACGAGAAAAAGAACAGGGAGAAGAAAGCAAAAATAATGAAAACGGTAAAACCGAAGAAGGTAAGGGCAACAATGAAGCTGAACGCTCTGATGTTAGTGGTAGAAAGGAAGAAAAAAATACTCAGGAAAATACGACAATGGAATTCGAAACACAGAGACCAGTAGAAGATCAGGAAAATGCAGATAATTTCCGATTCGAAGATAGCTTATTTGGAATTCCTCAATGGCAAAGCGATAACTGGAAAATGATACAAGTTCTGTCTGATGGTATGTATTTTTCATGGAATGGTATACAGCCGGAGTTATTGGAGAAAGGCGTATCCTCTGTACAGATTGAAAATTATAATACAGCAATGGCAAACCTGTCAAAAGCCATAAAAGATAAAAACATAAAAAACGCTCAAGCTGCAGCTTTTCAACTAACTCAGACAAATGCGTATTTTTTCAGTTTTTATAAAACAAGCATCCCATCTGAAGTGCAGCGTTTGAAAAGCACTGTTATAGGTGTCCACTTTTATGTTAAACAAAATGATTGGGGAAATGCTCATAATTTAGCCACACAGCTTCAACAAATATTATCAACGTTAAAAAGTAATGTTGAGGATAATAAATCATATGTATTTCAAATGCTTGAAATATCAATTTCTGATCTGGAAAAATCAATACAGGAACAAGACTCCACTCTTGTACTAATACGCACAAACCTTGTAACCGCAAACCTGCATGAATTAGAGACAGAATTATCCCAGCTTAAGAGCAGGTAAAAAGATGTAAACATATTCTTCTGTAAGATGCGTTAAAAACCTGTCTAAATATAACTTTTCACTCCAATATCCTTACGGTAATGGGCATCTTGGAATTGTATTTTTTCAACCGCTTTGTAAGCCCTCTCTCTTGCATGCTTTAAATCCTTGCCAATAGCTGTTACGCCCAATACACGACCACCGTTTGTATAGTATTTTCCATTTTCTTTTTTCGTACCGGCATGAAAAACAATAATGTTTGAATCCAATTCCGCCTGCTCAATCCCTTTTATTTCATATCCTTTTTTATAGTTTTCGGGATAACCGCCTGATGCCATTATCACGCACACACATGCAGCATCGCTCCATTCAATGTTTATTTTATCTAATGTACCGTCGATCACTGCTTCAAAAATATCTACCAAATCAGTTTCTAATGTCGGCAGCACCACCTGAGTTTCCGGATCTCCGAATCGGGCATTATACTCCAGTACTTTAGGCCCTTCATCTGTTAAAATGAGCCCGAAGTATAGAATGCCTTTAAAAGTAATACCCTCTCTATTAAGTGCATTGATTGTCGGCAAATATATATTTTCCATGCATATTTGTGCCAGCTCAGGCGTATAAACTCGGCTTGGTGAAAACGTTCCCATACCTCCGGTATTTAAGCCCTTATCATCATCCATTGCTCTCTTGTGATCCTGAGAGGCAGGCATAATCGACAAGGTTTTCCCATCAGTAAAAGATAATATTGAAACCTCTGTGCCCGTTAAGAATTCTTCGATCACCACCTGTTTACCGGCTTCACCAAAGTTATTCTCTATCATGATAGAATTTACAGCGTCTTCTGCTTCTTTTTGGTTTTTACATATAATAACGCCTTTTCCTAAAGCAAGACCATCTGCTTTTACAACAAGAGGATATTTTTGTTTTTTCAAATATTCAAGTGCTTCGTCACTTTCAGAGAACAATGCATAATTAGCAGTTGGAATTCCATATTTCTCCATGAACTCCTTTGAAAAAGCCTTACTGGCCTCTATTCTTGCAGCTTCAGCAGTTGGTCCAAAAGCTCTAATCCCCGCTTTTGTCATTGCATCAACCATACCCTTTGCCAACGGATCATCAGGAGCAACAACAACCAAATCAATTTTATAATCTTTTGCAGCCTGAACCACCCCTTCAATATCTGTGGCATTTATGGGTAAACATTCAGCAATATCAGCAATTCCACCATTTCCAGGCGCGCAATAAATTTTATTTGCTTTCATGCTTTGTGCTATCGTCCAGACTATTGCGTGCTCACGCCCTCCTGATCCAACTACAAGAATATTCATTGTACTCCTCCAATTAACAAAGTAAAATTTCACTGCATTAAGCATTAATGCTTAAAATGCCTTATACCGGTGAACACCATTGCTATTCCATATTTATCGCAAGCGTCAATGGACTCCTGATCACGGATTGAACCGCCTGGCTGCACAATTGCTGTAACTCCGGCTTTTGCTGCCGCCTCTACACAATCACTAAACGGAAAAAAAGCATCCGATGCCATAACAGAGCCTATGCACTTTTCCTTACCATGTTCAATCGCCAACATTGCTGCTGTAATTCTGTTTGGTTGACCCGGTCCCACGCCAACAGTCTGCTTGGACTTTGCAAGAACAATAGCGTTTGACTTTGTATGCTTAACAACCCTCATGGCAAACTTCATTGTCTCAAGCTCTGACTCTGTCGGTTGCTTTTTGGTTACCACTGTGACGTCATCATCATTATAAAGAGAGTTGTTTATGTCTTGAACCAACAGACCTCCTCCAACCTTCTTCATGTCATAGGCTCCGGCAGGGTATTTTCTTGATATATCCAGAAGCTTCAACAAGCGTATATTTTTTTTCTCTTCAAGGATTTCAAGTGCTTCCTGTGTAAAGGACGGTGCCACAATAATCTCAAGAAATATCTTACTCATTTCTTCCGCTGTTTTTGCATCTATTTCCCGGTTTGCGGCAACAATTCCACCAAAAATTGAAACAGTATCTGCCTCATAAGCTTTTATATATGCTTCGTTAATTGTTTCACCGCTGCCAACTCCGCATGGGTTTGCATGCTTGCAGGCAACCACTGTGGGTTCATCAAATTCCTTAAGCAAATCAAGAGCTCCATTGGTATCGTTTATATTGTTAAACGACAACTCTTTTCCATGAAGCTGCTTAGCTTCTGTTAAAAAGCCCTTGCATACTCCGGCTTCTTTATAGAAAACTGCCTTTTGGTGCGGGTTTTCCCCATACCTCATATCCTGTGCTTTTTCAAAGGTTAGCGTAAGGGTTGATGGGAAAGAATCCTCAGATATCTTTGATCTCATATATTGCTGAATTAATGTGTCATAATGGCTTGTATGCTCAAAAACCTTACAGCTTAGGCGGAATTTCGTCTTTATTGAAACATCCTTCGTTTCCTTTAGTTCACTCAAAACTGTTTTGTAATCCTCAGGGTCAACTATTACAACAACATCCTGATAGTTTTTTGCTGCTGAGCGAATCATTGTCGGACCGCCTATATCAATGTTTTCAATTGCCTCTTCAAGGGTTACATTTTCCTTTTGAATTGTTTTTTTAAATGGATACAAATTTACAACAACCATGTCGATTGGTTCAATACCCAAATCATTGATTTGCTTCATATGTTCTGAATTGTTCCTGATTGCCAGCAAACCTCCGTGTACTTTTGGGTGCAGGGTTTTTACCCTCCCATCAAGGCACTCGGGAAAACCTGTAACCTCTGATATTCCCGTAACTTTTACTCCACTTTTCCTAAGCAACTCAGCTGTTCCACCTGTAGAGATGATTTCAACTCCCAGAGAACTCAGCTCTTTGGCAAAATCAACGATTCCTTCCTTGTCCGAAACACTTATAAGTGCTCTTCTTACCATATCAACACATCTCCAATCTTTTTCATGTCACAACAATAATTTCCAAAAGAAAGATAACCTTCGTGTCTACATTTCTTTTGCTTCAGATATAATTACTTTTCTTCCATCAACTTTCAATCTACCCTCTGAAAATAAGCGTATTGCTTCAGGAAGAATAGTCCATTCGGCTTGCTCCATAACTCGTTTTTGCAAGGTTTCAGGTGTGTCATCGGGTAAAACTGCAACAGGCTTTTGCAAAATAATCGGTCCGGAATCGTATTCCAATTCAACAAACTGTACTGTTGCACCGGTTATTTTAACTCCATATTCCAGAGCTTTTTGGTGTGGGACAATACCATAATAGCCTTTTCCACAAAAGGATGGAATTAATGATGGATGAATATTAATTATAGCATTTTCATAGGTTTTAACGAACCCATCTCCTAAAAGGCTTAAAAAACCAGCAAGAACCACAAGCTTAACATCATATTTTTTCATGTGCGCAATTAAAGCTTTGTCATAATCACCCACACTTTGAAAACTCTTGCGACTAATAACAGTAGCAGGAATTCCTTTCTTTTCTGCACGCTCTAAAGCATAAATTCCTTCTTTACTGCCCACAACCGTAGCAACACAGCAATGCTTAAGCATCCCATCATCAATTCTGTCTAAGATCGCCTGAAGGTTCGTTCCACTACCTGAGACCATTACTCCTATATTTAACATATCTTGATTTGCCCTTCACCTTTTTCTATATCACCAATATAATAAGCTTTTTCACCCAACTCATTGAGATAAGAAACAACACTATCTAAAATTTCAGAATCTACCGCAATAACCATCCCAATACCCATATTAAAAGTGTTATACATATCCTCTTCTGCGACATTACCCATATCTTGCATAAGAGAAAATACAGGGTGAATCGGCCAAGCTCCCTTATTAATTGTAGCTGTAAGACCACTGGGAATCATTCTTGGAATATTCTCAATAAAACCACCGCCTGTAATATGCGCTATTCCTTGAACTTTAAATTTCTTTATAAGGCTTAGCACAGACTTAACATAGATTTTAGTGGGGGTTATAAGTGCGTCTGCAATTGTGGAATTCAGACTGTTATTGAATGAATTTAGATATGTGGCATCCATGGAGAATATTTTCCTCACCAAAGAAAAACCATTGCTGTGTATTCCCGATGAAGCCAAACCAATAAGCTTATCACCTGCTTTTATACCGCTTCCCTCTATTATATGATCTCTATCAACTATACCTACGGAAAAACCAGCTAAGTCGTATTCGTCCTCGGGATAAAAGCCCGGCATCTCTGCTGTCTCTCCGCCTATTAATGCACATCCAGCCATTTGGCAGCCTTCGGAAACTCCCTTTACGATCTTTTCTATTTTCTCAGGCATCAACTTCCCTGTTGCAATATAGTCCAGAAAAAACAATGGTTGAGCTCCGCTGCACACTATATCGTTAACACACATGGCAACACAGTCAATGCCTACGGTATCATGTTTGTCCAATAGAAAGGCAAGCTTAAGCTTTGTGCCCACACCATCAGTACCGGAAACCAAAACAGGCTTTTTAAACGAAAGCCCTTCCAATGAAAAAAGACCGCCAAAGCCGCCAATATCCGCAATAACCTCGGGTCGCATTGTCTTTTTGATATGCTTTTTCATAAGCTCAACTGCCTTATAGCCGGCATGCACATCAACACCAGCGTCTTTATAGTTCGCCATAAAAATCCTCCATTTCTTTTCCGGAATGGTTCCCGTGCCTGATTTATGTTATTTCCCGGCTTACTCTGGTTAATTATATAGCTGTTTTACATATGGAGCCGGGGTTGTGTTTGATGTTATAGATCACTTGCTTTTCAAAGTGATCTCAACTTTTCTTTAATTTTTCGGTCTTTTTCATCGACCGATACCTTCATATTTTCTTTATATTGATTCATTTTTAAACGCATTTCAGGATATTTTACACCTATAATTTGAATTGCCAGAAGAGCTGCATTTTCACTTCCGTTTATTGCGACTGTAGCCACAGGAATTCCAGAAGGCATTTGTACAATTGACAGCAATGAATCAAGCCCGTCTAATGTGGAAGATTGGATTGGAAGCCCTATAACAGGCAGTACTGTATATGCTGCCAGAACACCAGGTAGATGGGCGGCTTTGCCTGCTGCTGCAATAATAACATTAAAACCTTTTTCTTCTGCGCTGCGAGCATACTCTGCAGCCCTGTCAGGTGTTCTATGGGCAGAGCAAACCGTCACATCTACTTCGACATTAAACTCCTTGAGGATTTTAATGCATTTTTCCAATACAGGATAGTCGGAATCACTCCCCATAACAATTGCAACCTTAGGTTCCATTAACATTTACCCTCC
>ENA-UOOR01000583-UOOR01000583.1-fermentation-metagenome-genome-assembly--contig:-NODE-583-length-50600-cov-8.456860_pt1 | contig 50600 bp, 33 predicted proteins | sample MGYA00245780_ERZ724029 | MGnify/ENA primary metagenome ERZ724029 (study PRJEB28704, sample SAMN03018315) | fermentation metagenome | biome: anthropogenic terrestrial biome; feature: soil; material...
TTCGATTACCTGGAAGTTGCCGAATTTTCGGCCAATTCTCTCGTGATGGCTTCCGCTATCGGACCGTTAAAACCTATCGGAGACAAGGAGATTGATGACCTTCGTATCGCCTTTAACGTTGAATAAGTTCAATTCCAATACGAAACTTATTTTCTCTCTTTCAACCGCACCGGCTTTTAACCTGGCTGCGGAAGAGTATCTTTTATCTGCAGGGGAAGATTATCTGTTCCTGTACATAAACCATGCTAGCGTAATCATTGGCTACAATCAGGCAGTGGTGAACGAAGTGGATATGGATTTTTGTATTGAAAACGACATCCGTATCATCCGGCGCTTATCGGGGGGTGGAGCGGTTTATCACGACTCAGGAAACCTGAACTACGCCTTTATCTCCGATAAGAAAGAGTCGCCGCTCAACGCCGATTTTCTCCGACCGGTGATACATGTACTGCAACAACTGAATATTCCCGTTGAGGCAGGAAAGCGAAAAGATTTGTGGTTGCCCGGCGGATACAAAGTCTCGGGTACCGCGTCGCACGTATCAAAAGGTCGTGAACTACATCACGGAACGTTGCTTTATGAAAGCAATATAGAACACTTGAAACGTTCGTTAAATCCGGAAAAAAGAAACCTAATAGCCAGGGCAACGGCTTCGGTTCCCAGTCCGGTGAAAAACATAAGTTCTTTTTTGAAAGAAGAAAAAAAGGACCCCTTTTCTTTCCGGGAATTTGTGAAGCGGTTTGTGGATGAATCGATGAAACACTTTGACGTTGACACCCTCACTTCATTCTCCCAAGCCGATATCGAAGCCATAGAAGCGTTGCAACGGGAAAAATATTCGCAACGCGAGTGGAATTACAAGATGTGACTTCCTCTCTTTCAACCGGTATAAAGATTCCTAATTCCCTCTGGCATATCTTGCCACTTCAAGTCCGGCTAAAGCGAACGAAGCCGTTCCATATACTTCGTTTTTTTCGGCTGTAATGTTTTGTGGAGCATCTCCTATCGGCTGAACATGGGTGGAGAAGCCGCTCAACTTATCGTATCCTCAAAACCGCCACTATTTGTTTAGTTTTTCCAAATTTTGGAAGATTATATTTTCCGTCTTTATTTTATCAATATTGTATATGACAATCTGGTTTTCATTTCCTCGATACAGACCGTTCATGAAACTACAATCAGCTATCGCTTCTTCAATTTGAATTAAAGAACGACCGTCACCGATAATGTTCATGGCATGGATGTTATTGATTTTTCCAGGCTGGGAATCTTTGCCGTATCCTTTCCCTCCAACAAGCAAGGCATTGTACCCTTGCTCGAATATTACTCCATTAATATATACATTATTTATACTGGCTGTATCGTTTGCCCGGATAGCAATAGCGCGCGTTAAACTTTTACAAACAATGTTGGTAATGTAGATATTTTCCGTATCGTCTTCCGGACCACCCCACTTTCTGGAAGTTACCATGGTGGAATTCAACGTCCCTCCTTCAATATCCTCTGAATCTAAACCCAGCGTAGAGAGGGCAATAAAATCATCTTCCGTAGTACCTGAAACATTATTAATTCTGAAGTTCTTGCAACCGTGGCGGAGGTCAATTCCGTCCCTGTTTCTGATGAATACCTCTTTTCCATACACCAATTGAGCACTGGGACAGTCAAATGTGATGTCTGAGATCTCTGCATTTCTTGTTCGTTCGAAACTTACTGCCCAGGCATGTGCATTTTTAATGTTGACATTCTTCAGTTTGAAGCCGTCTACATAAGCCATCAGGATCATAATATTTCGCCAGTCTCCTTTTTGCTTAATGCCCTCCCTCCCTGCATCACTTCCATAACTGACTCGACCCGGCTGGTTTTCAGAAACCAGTGTCCTCGCACCATCACCCGTAGCCCTCGGATTAACAGCACCGATTAATAAAACATCACCTATACCTATTATACTGATGTTTCGATTCCATTCCGGATCGGTAACACCTAAACCCACATTATCACTGCGAAACATGTTGTCCCTGCAACTATCGGATAATTGAACCGTACAATTTTCAAGTATAACCGTTATATTTGAAGGTAATAATACGGCACTATCCAATAACCAGATATGGGTGCCGTTGGAGTTATTGGCAGGAATCACCACTTTCCCGGTAGTGCATGCAGCTTTATTAACAGCAGCTTGAATTCGTTCGGTATCATTCCCCTCAAATTGATTAGGAGTGATCCTTGTAGTATTCTGTTTTGAACCGCTTGCCAATATGAAGAAAATAAAAACGATTATCAGCTGGATAAAATTTATTTTTGCCATTATGTATTATACTAATTGTTCCATTAACTCACTCTTCGAGCGGAACTGGATTTTTTAACAACCTCCAGTTATTCGTTATAGCCAACAATTGTTCAGGGATTTCACACTCACTTCCCTGAATGATTCCTTCAATCTCTCCCTCTTCGTTTTTCCAGAATGCAAGATCGATACGCTGTTTCAGATCGATGACAAAGTCCCCGGTTTTAAAATACTTCAGTCCGCCTGCAGCCAATGTCTCCACCTGCCCGTTTTTATCGAGGCGGATAGCAGCAATTCCGACTGCGTCAAAAGTTACGGTGTGTTTTCCAATTCTTTTACTGGAACGGATTACCTCGCCTGCGGGATTATCTTTTTTTGCAACTTGTATCAACGTTCCGTCAATTAAACGTGCAATACCTTGTACAGGAGGGGCATTAGAAATGTGCCCAAATTCCATTATGGTGCGAGTTGCCGGAGTCTGAAGATCGATCTTCTGTTTTCTCAATTGTTTTTTTATTGCCGGGCAAAGCGTGTCTGCGGATTTACCGACAGTCATTTGTTTCGGTAAAGCAGTATTACCATCAAAGTAATTGCCGTCAAAATCCATCGTCCAGTCTCCAACGCGAAAGAGTTTACTTTGTCCCTGAGAAGCCGAGTTGAAGAAGTTCGCGGTAGAGATTTTTTCAAATTCGGGATTGTAAAGTATAACTGCCGCATATCGTTGGGCCCCGTATCTTATCCATCCCTTTTCATCAATGTACAAACTGCCGCTCTCTATTTCACTTGAGGGAATTAAATCCGTGAAAATACCCATTTGCCATAGCCGGTTTACCAATTCCATCCCGACGTCTTCGAATGTCGGAATCGTTCGGTTCATCGTAGCCGCATGGCCGAATATGACAGCAACCGGGCAATCTATGGGGCTTTTACTGATAAAATTCAACAACCTGACTTTACTCTCTGCCTGCATCAAGTTATCGGCAAAAAGTTGTCTGTGTTTTTCCAAACGCTTTATTTTACTAGGGTACAGGGGATGGTAATTGATTCTGCCACCAGCAAGTGCAGAACTCCAGATTTCATCAACATAGTTGATTCGATCGGTTGAATAATACTGATTGTACCAGATCGGACTGTTCCATTTTTTTGAAAGAGCAGTACGTACGCCAAATGGAGTTATTTCGTCTGTTTGTGCCCAGTCGCGTTTCGCCACCCACCAGAATAAACCGTTTTTCTTGCTTTCCATGCGATTGGGATACGGGTACCAGGTGGGGTGGGTAACCACAGCGGCATTCACTCCAAAAACCTCTTTTACTGTCTGATAAAAATCATCTTCTAAAATTTTATTTTGTTGCCAATTTAACTCCATGTAATGATTAATTGCCAGATTTCTTTCCTGTTCTTTCCCTTGTATACCCGCATACATTAACAAACAGTCCTTTAATAATTCTCTTCCTCCGGTTTTTTCAGCATACGCAGCTGCATAATGTTGAGAATACCAGAAATGTTTTCCCGAAGTCATTCTGTCAGCGGGAAAACTGGGGGGAAACCCCCACTCGTCCCGCATAGCACCTGCCAAGGGTATATCCGAGTAGGATCGAACGATGGTGCGTGTAAACTCCATCAAATGCGGAGCAAAAACATCCGGGACGAGATGTGTATATGTGACCATCACGCAAGCATGTTCTGGTTTGTATCCGTTGCTTTCGGGAAGACGGACCACCACCGAGTCACTCGAAGAGAAAACCACCTCGCACTCATCCGTTATCTCTTTCAAGGTTCCCGGATCTATTCCCTCCGCTGTCTTGTGGTAAGCAAATACATGCCTTAAGGATCCTTTCAGCGAGATATAGGGCGTACGGCTACCCGTCATATGGTCGTTGAGGCTGATGCTCCTTACAACGGCATCGATTGGGGTATTGCAGGAAAGAGGTACTTCCTCAAGCCACAATGATTCTTGAAGCTCGTCCGGATATAATGCCTCGAATTTACGGACAGCTATTCGGGGATCAAGTTCCAGTGCAATCTTAATTCCTTTTTCATTCGCATATTCCACAGCCAGCTTTACCTGGTTGTGGACATCGATATCGGTTATATCTCTTCCACGAACCCTAAAACCTGTCGTTAACAGATTATACAGGGAGTGCTTGCTCGCATCGTCGATAAATTCCTTATAACCGCCAGGCTCAAATTGTTCTTCTCCCCAAAACCAGGCACCAATTACAGGAGGAATGCCGCAAGAAATATATCCATGATCTTGATCAGGGAACAATGATTCAAAATTTTGTCTGGCCTCGTTATTCTGGGCGCCTATCGAGAAAATTGCAGTGAAACAGGCAATAAATAAGCAGGCAACAGTTTTTAAAGGAGGATGTTCCATATTGAATTTTTTGAATTTAAACAGTTCCCTCAGAATAGACGTTGGTAATTTTTATTGTATTATCAGGTACCGGAAAATTTCTTGCCGCTGTACTTGAATATTTGTTCATCACATTCTTTTCTAAGCTTTTTAATCACTTTCTCATGTTTTGGATCAGCAATCAGGTTATTCGTCTCCAGCGGATCTTTTTTTAGATCATACAACTCTTCTGGAGCATCAATAAATCGGTAACGAATATATTTCCATCTATCGGTTCGAATTCCTTCGGACGAGGGTATCTCTTTTTTTTCCCACAGATGTTCAAATAAGATCGCATCTCTTTTGGGAATTTTTCTTTTTTGTTGATAATAGTTCAAAAGACTGCTCCCCTGATAATAATCGGGTTGAGGAATCGATGCCAGATCTAAAATAGTACTTGGGATATCTATATTCAGAACGGGGTCTTTTATTATTTTTGATTTTACTCTCGGATCATAAATAATCATGGGTATGCGGATCGAACCATCATACATCAGCCATTTATCGGCCAACTGTCTCTCCCCTAAAAAGTACCCGTTATCGCTGGCTAAAATAATTACCGTATTATCCGATATGCCCAGGTCTTTCAATAAGTTGCAAATTTTACCGATCTCGTTATCAACTTGTGTGATCATCCGAAAGTATCCTTTCACATATTCCTGGTACCTCGCCTCTGTATCAAACCTCCAGAGCCACCGAACGCGGTTGAACCCTTCCTGTACTTCTTTAGGTAAAACGTTGAAATATTTATCCTCACTCAATGGAGGAGGAGGGATGGCAATATCTTCGTACAGGAGCGCGTAACCAGGATCGGAGAAATATTGTTCTTTGGCGGAATCGTGAGCATGGGGAGCACTAAAACTTATTGACAAGCAAAAAGGCCGGTCGGCCGGTGCATTCTGTATGAAGCATCTTGCTTTGTGACTCGTATAAGTCGTCAGATGGACCGTGTCTCCTTCTATTGTTTTATAATAATACCCCCTCCTGTCCCTATAAATATCCTCACGATCAAAAAAATCAGCCTCATTAAAGAGTTGATCTGCTTGATTAATGGTCACCCCCAATTTACCGAAGAAACCCGTATAATATCCATTTTCCTTGAGATGAACAGGATAGGAAACCTGTGCGTATTGATTTTTTAACGGACCCTGTTCAAAAGTATAGCCGTGGGTCCTTTCGTACATACCTGTCAAGATTGAGGCTCGGCTGGCAGCACTGATCGGGGTGGTACAAAATGCGTTTTGAAAATAGATACCCTGCTTGGCCAAGGCATCCATATTCGGTGTTTGAATTATTTCATTTCCCGCATAACCCATGGCATCCCATCGTTGATCATCGGTGAGGATGAATATAATGTTAGGTCTTTTGTCTTGGCTGTTTTCGGCCTTAACTTTGTTGAATGTACCCGTAATTGCTAAAGCAATCAATGCCGTTGACTCAATCCTTTGTTTTGCTGTTTTTATCATGATCGATGTTTCCTGTGTATAAACTGTATTCCCTATTCCATGTAAAACAGCTCACGCAGTGGGGTCGAGATGGGGGAGTTGTCCTCGTTTACCTCCATAATATCTGCCATGTAATCCCACCATTTCTGAACGACTGGATTTACACCCATTTCCTGTGAAGTTTTATCTCCATCTGTTTTTTGTGTTGCAAACAAAATGTTTGTCTCTTCATCCCAATAAATCGAATAGTCTGTAACGCCGGACTCCTGCAATAACTTCTTCAATTCCGGCCAGATCGCCGTGTGCCTTTTTTCATACTCTTTTTCGAATCCCGGTTTCAAGAACATCTTAAAAGCTACCCGTTTCATAGCGCAATTTTTTATACATGATTAATGTTTATTATTTAGTTACGTGTAGGAACAATCCCACCAGAACCAGAGATTAAATCTTTCACTTCATCTATAGGAGCATTCAGGGGTGTTGTTTTTCTCCTATGCGCAATTACCGCCGCAGCTGCGGCTGCTTGTCCCATCCCCATGCATGAGGCTTGAACCCTCAAAGCAGAGTTGGCCTCCCTGTCGCTGCTGACACACCGCCCCGCAACAAGAAAATTGTTGCTTCCTTTAGGAATAAGCGCCCTCAACGGCACAGTAGGTACAATGCCGTTGTTTAAATGTCTTGGAACAACGCCACGTTCATCGTGTATGTCAATTGGATAAAACGAATACGAAAGAGAGTCGTTAAAAAACTTCCCTTGAATATAATCTTCATGCGTAATCTGATATTCTCCATCGATGCGATAAGTCTCTCTAACAGCTACCTCTGTTTGCATGGATTCAATTACCGTATTTTCACACCCCGGTAAAGTCCTTAGAAAGCGGAGTGTTTCAAGTAAAGAACCTCTGCCTTTGATGTTTGTTATCGTATGTGTTTCGGAAGTAGTTGAATCCGCGTCCAGTACATGTTGGATATTATCGCCACGGGTTTGAAGCAATCCGATGATGTTGTTTCGAAAGTCCACTCTCGACAGTTCTTTTTTTGAGATTGCTTCTGAATATTTTTCCCGTATCAATTTTGTGTTCAGTTTGCTTAGGTCATATCCTCCAATTTCGAACATTAGGGAACCCGGTTGAATTTCCTTTTCCCTCACGACATTAAATCCCGATAATGCGGTTAAGCAGGCATTTCCTGTACAGTCAATCAGTTGATTGCTCTTTATCCGCAGGTGAGTGCCTTTCCCGATTACCTCTACAAGCCAGTTGTCGTCGGTATATTGCGCTTTGACAGGAGTTTCATAATACCGGATTTGTACACCTGCCTGGATGCATTTTTCTTCTGCCAACAGGCTATATAAATACGGATTAATGCGAACCTGATGGTTGGAGTGCTTTTTCCCGGTTGGAACGGTAAAATCGGGAAATACACCGTCTCCAAGCTTTACGGTTTCAGATACAAGCTCCCAACCGATCCCTCCAATGATCTGTCTTCCCCATGCGTGAAATAAGCCGGGAAAAGCTACACCTCCAGTCGTAATTGTTCCTCCCAGCTGACCGCTGTTTTCGACCAGAACGGTCGAGCAACCGGCCCTTGCTGCCTGTAAGGCTGCTATGACTCCTGCAGTTCCTCCGCCCACAATCAAAACATCACATTCGATCTTCTTTATGTTTTTCTCGCTTTTTCTCCGATACCCGGTGGCCATCGAATCAACAGGTACCAAGCTGCCTATAGAAATACCGGCAATGTATTTCAGCAGATTTCTTCTTTTCATTGTGTCTATTTCCCCACTAATTATTTAAAAACATTCTTAATGGCTTCCAGGTAACCGTATCCGAACATTGTACAGGGTTGTAAATAGCTGGTTTCAGTCCATTCATTCCAGCTGTTGATCGTGATAAGCGGGGCCTGTTTCGGGTGAGCATCCACGTACGCTTTAGCATCACGAAGCGCTTTTTCGAAATTCTCAGGCGTGTTGTTTTTGACGATCCCGCCCACCTGCATCCTGAATCGGGGGTTATTGTCCCAGCCGACTGATACATGCGGATAATACGGGATATTCATCTCATTATCAATAGCGATCCAGGTTTGTACAACGTCTTTCTGAATCTCCAGGTAATCACGATCTATATCCGTAAAGTGCACGTATTGATAGTGTGTAGAACCGTCGAACTGGAGAAACTCAATGACCTCTTTTTGCGTACCGATATTATCTCCGGCTATTCCTGTCATATTTCGTTCAATCCCCTTGCGTAAGGTCAATTGAAGATCCAATCCCTTGAAGCCTGCTTTTTTTACTTCTGTTCGGAACCAGTCTAACGCGCTTTTTGCCTCTTCTATTCCTCCCATTCCGTCGATAAATGTCTGTACTTCATAGATCATAAAACTGGGTTTCCCATCTACGGTATAGTAATTGGGTCGGGAGAAATATTTTTTAATCACCCGTTTACACAATGTTTCGAATTCTTGGCGATTAACCCCACCTTTCCATATCAGCGAATTGTTTTTCGTACCTGCCAGGCGTTTATCCCAGGTGAGATTCACGTCGTGGTTCGCCCACATCAGGTAAAATTTCATTTCGTTGTTGTTGTCCGCTTGCAGGAACCCGTCGTTCAGACAGCTTTCCAGAAATGGCATACCGTCGTACCAGTACCAGTCATAGATAAAAACATTTACACCGTGCCTTACTGCGGCATTAATCTGCATTTCCATCACGTAGGGGTCCGCTTCGTTTACATAGCCCCATAGAGGGTACCGAGGTTGCGTATGTCCGGGAAATTTTGCTTCATTAGACATAACGGTTTGCCATTCACCGAATCCTTCCGGCCAAAATATTTTTGCTCTGTCGTCGGAATGATACGATGGCCATACGAAAGCGGCAATGTCGTATTTTTGTTGAGCGCTTATTCCGATGCTGACAATTAAAAAAAGAGAAATAGTAATTTTTTTCATAGATAATGTTGTTAATTGAGGAGTAACCGCTTCTAAAGCAGTGCTGCTGCACACCATAACATGGGAGCTTGTCCATGGAAATCTCCAATCATTCTTGGGCGGTCATAATAATATTGACGGTCGTTCTTTTTATTGGTACCTATACATATTTCTGTCATGTCTCCATCTTCATTTATATACGAAACCAGTGCCATCCAGGCCTCTTTTACGACTGGAACGTAGGATGCATCCAACCAACCGTTTTTGATTCCTGTTATCATAGCATAAGTAAACATGGCCGAACAGGATGTTTCAGGCCAGCAATCCGGATCATCCACCAATTGATTCCACATGCCTGTCTCACCCTGAAAGCTTTTGAGACTTTTCATCATGGTTAGATAGCCCCTCATTATGCGAGATCGATCGGGATTATCATTGGGAAGTACACTTAACAGTTCGGCCATCCCGGCAGCCATCCACCCGTTTCCTCTACCCCAATAATATGGCACGTCGGGTGCGTGATAAAATAATCCGTTGGGCATCTGTAACTCGTTCAGGTATAAGGCCATTTCACGAGCTGTCCGGTCGATATATTTTCGATTGCCTGTCACATTGTAAGCTTGTGCCTGCAAAATGGTAATCATGTACATGTCATCGATCCACATACGGGTTTGCCATGAGAGTCCTTTATCCGACCAGGCTTTTTCTTCGTCCGATGCTTCTTGAGGAACCTCCCATTGTGAATCGGCATAAGGCAATCCCAGGTCATAATACCTCTTGTCGTTAGTAATCCTGTAAAACTCGAGCGGTAAGCAACCAAACATATTCATGTCCACATGGTCTTTTGGTGGCAGTTTGTCTTTTTCAGACGAGAAAAGTGTTTCAAAACGATTTTGTAATTGTTTTATCAACGCTTCGTTTTCAGTAGCATCAGCAAAACGCAACGACCCCAGGGTGACACATACTTCCGGATAATGGATCCATTGGTTTCTGTGTAAAAAATGGTCGCTCGGTATAAAACGATTGGATAGTAATAATCCCACTTCTTCAGGCGTGTATCCTTTTGGGAAAGGTTGAATTTTGTTGTTTTGTGCACAGGCTATAAAGGGAAATGTATAAATAACAATTACGACTAAAATATGGATTTTTCTCATTTGTAACGGTTGTAAATTGGTTTCATAATTCGCAATAATTTCTATTGGTGTTGGTGAAATGTGCTTAGGAATTAATTATTTATTTATTCAATTTGTATAGCCTTAGCATGGATGGCGGGGGCAGTTCTCCTTTTGGTTTTACATCCCTGTTTGATGGCAAGGTTTCCCATCGAAGCATGTAAATAGCGCCGTTCGAAAGTGATTTCCCCAGGTCGGTGCTCGTCTTAACGGTCATTTCCGGAAAATTGGATTCCGTCGAGTAAAATATATCCGGAAATTTCTTCATTGAGGATTCCTCCTTTATCGGATGCAACGTTTTCCCATCCAGGATGACTTGTCCGCGACCCTGACTGATGTCTTTACGCTCATAACCGAACGAGACGTTCCCATTGGGCAATACCTGGGGTACTGCAATAGACAATTTTCCTTGAATAGATCCTCCTCCCTGAAAAATCCATTTTAAATTCCACTGGGTTATTTGCCTGTTTGTCCAGTGTCCATTTTCATAACGGGAAATAAACAGCTGGGTAAACATGTCTTTATCGTATTTGTGGTATCCAATTATAACATTGCCTGAAGAATCAAAACTTAAGCGGATATTAGGATTTAATAATCCTCCCCCGGGAGGTGTTTCGTCGACGTACAATGTCTTTTCACTGATGGTGATAGGGATATCAACTTTTTCGCCTCGTATGCTTTCCCAATGGAGTAAATCCCTGCTGCGCGCATAGGAGAGTGTGTGATTGGTAGCGCAGTCGGGTGTATCGCGCCACACCCATACCATGTGATACAGGTTGTCCGGCCCCAGCATCGGGCCCTGCATATATGCATTTCGTTGATTTTCCCCATCGATCAGTGGTTTATCCATATAGCGTGTCCAGGTTTGTGTTTCAACGTCCCAGGAATTATACACCTCATATCCGTTTCCGCTGCTCCCATACCTGTAATGGAATAAAAATTCTCCGTTTGGACCATCCATAAAGGCCGGATAGGTAACCTTGTCCTCCTCTCTACCGATCATTTTTCCTACACGCGTTAATGACTGTATATCCAGTGGGTTGGTACTGATGAAATAAACTAGCGGGTTTACATGCATATTTCCTGAAACATGCAGATACCCATGGGCATCAATCTTCATCACAACATAATTATGACTGTCCCATCCGATTTTACTATCCAAAACTTTATAATTCCAGAGCTTGTCGTTTAACTTCCGAGAAGCGATTGTCATGTTTTTAGCTGAATCATAATAAGCAACAAACTGATGGTCGCCATGCGTTAACAATGAAAATCCTACTGGAAAAGAAGCTGGAACATAGGATATATCAGATACATCCGTTACCCTGTATTTTTGTTCGGATAAAGTACCCGATACAAACCATGCTGCCATTAAGGGTAACAGGGAAATTGCCAGGAAGGCAAGAATAGTTGGCGTTCGTTTCATGTTGAACATTTTTTGAATTGTTTGTCTCCCAAACGTGATCGGGGTGCTTTTACGGTTCAATTCTTATGCTCCTCCTTTCTGTGTCATTGGGTGTGATTACCGGTGTATATAGCGTTGATCACAGTGAAAATTTCCCGGGCAATATTTTTCATGCCGAAATCACCGGGATGGACACCGATTCCATCCACTTTCCACCTGTTTCTGTCTCCGGGATATCCCGTCTCATTTTTTGCGTAATTTTGTTCGTCCGACAAGGCCAAATGGGAGAGATCGACAAGAAAGCTCTTTGTTGTCAATGCAACCTGGCGTGTAACAGCGCTCTTTGTTGCGGAAGGGAAAAACGATGTGGTACAAATAATTGTAGGATGCCGGTCTCTCTGTAAATACCGGATCAACGAGATGTATTTCTCTCTGAAAAGATCCGGCGTTTGGGTACCATCAAACGAAACGTTTTCTCCTATTTGAACAATGATCAGATCGGGATGGAACGACACCAGGTTGTCAAGCACGGAGAAGTCAAAAGTGGTCAGGTTCCGTTCGAACACAGCCATGCCCGCTATTCGCATACGGATATTTTTATCGGGCATGATGCTGTCGGTCATCTGCAACAACAGATGAGCATAGTCTTTCTCAATTTCGGATGCCGCCATGCCTGCGGCATGATCCCAACCGATATCCGGGGCGATACCGTGATGTGCCAGACTGTTGCCAAGGATTAGAATTTTAAACTCTTCTCCTTTCTTGTGGTTACTTGCTTCGATGTATGGAGACATGGGGGCGTTGTTCATTGCCCTTAACTGTTCATCGGAAACACCTGTTTTTACTTCTTGAGAATTGCATATAAAGACAATGCACAAAGATAGTTGAACGGTGATAATTCGATTGATTATCTTCATGTTTAGTTACGTATTACTGTCGACGTTGTTATTTGAATGGTGACAGGTCCCAACAGTCCCGATTCCATCAGCGGAACTTTTGCCCACGGATAACGCGTCTGGTCACCGGTTTCCATGGTAGGAGCAGGGATTATCGTTGACTTCATATTGGTATTCGTGAACTTCTCACCAGTTAAGGCATCTCCCGTTAACCGATTCGACCAGGTATTGCCCACTTCAACCCGAATGTTGTTTTCGCCTTGCTTGAGGATACCGGTTATGTCGAAACGATGCGGTTTTGTCCAACTGATTCCGAGATGTTCTTCGTTTATCCAGACATCGGCTACTTTGGCTATTTCACCCAAATCAAGATAAATCCTATTGCCTGCTGTTGCCGGATTTTCACCGAACTGAAAAACTTTCTCGTAAGTGGCAATTCCTGAATAATATTTAATTCCATCTGTTTCCGAATCGGTCCATGAGATAAGCTTCGGGAAAACTACCTTTTCAGGAGCCCCCCAGCCTTTGGTAAACGATACATCCCATGGGCCTTCAAGCAGGTGACAGGAGATTCTATTGTCAACAGAGATAGTCTTTCTTTGCCCACTCAATGTAAAATTGCCCTCTTCCAGAATGTTAATTCCATTCGGAGTATATTCGAAATCGGGTAAGGACCCGTCATTTCCTGATAAGTCGGAGAATGTGGGAAGCAGTGAAGACCCGCGAAAAACGATCAAGTATGAACCGTGAGGAGGTAATGAAATGGGAAAGGAGATGTAATTCTCGTTCCGGTTGAATATGGAGACCGCGTTAATTTCCCCGGAAACCGGGTTCCAAATTTCGGGAGATCTGTTCCTTTGCCTGAACCCGACGTTCCTTGAAAGGGTGGTGTCCTGTGTGTTGCGGATGAAGTAGATGTCGATACTGTCTTTTCCGAAATGAATATAATCGATGAGGTCCTGTTCTTTACCCGTGTAGTTTAAGTCAGATGGCACATTTATGGCATGCAGCAATTCAAGCGCAGAGGTTCCGGAAAGAATCTTGCCCTTTTTGCTGATGAAGTTTTCAGGGATGCCCGCGTTACTTGCCCACAGTTCATCGATCATTTTTTTCGTCTTTCCGGTGGCAGCGACTCCATCTATTTTGCCGGGTTTATTACCCACAACAAGTGCACCTTTATTTACCAGTTCGGATAGTTTTTTCAGGACACTCGAACTGAAGTTATCCTCATCCTCTAAAACCAGAAGACTGAACTCTGCCCCGTTTGGGAGGACCAGTTTCCCTTGCCTTACTGTCAACCCGTCAAGTAAAACCTCCGTGTTGATTACTTCATAATCGTATCCGGGACCCACTTTAAAGTGCGTGTTTTTCGGTCTTGCGGCGTTGGGTACTTTGTCGCCATAATACCATACTACATCGGCCTTAAAATCAGTTTTCTGAAAGACAGCTGAAATTCGGGAAACGTATTCAATAAAAGGTTTTGCTTTTGACCACCACACTCTTTTGGTGTTAAAATGAGTTCCTGCGGTATACACGTATCCAGGATAACCCGAATGAGAGATGTTGTGACTAAATCCATGAAAAACAACACGATTCATTCCTTCACAAAAAGCCCTGTCGCCAAAAGGTTTCATGTCTCCCGGTCCCTCCTGCCAATGCATAAACGAGGTGAATGCCTCCATTTCAACCACTCCTTTTTCGTAGATATGCGATGCTGCGGCAGTTTCTTTTACAATGCGTAAAATATCGATACTGTCGTTTTTGTCCATGTAAAAGCGCGAGTGATTTATCCAAAATTCTCCTCTGGGAATATCAATGGTTCCCTGCGCTTTAAGGGGATCTGCCGGTCCGTTATAGAGGGGGTATCCAGGTCCTCCGGCCTCACTATTTATTTTTAATCCATACCGTTCACAGATCTCCTTTGATTTTTTGTATAAATTATTGATCATCAGTTCGGATAAGGTTTTTTTGAAATCAGCATCTACTTTTGCGGCAGTTTCCGCATCGTATATTTCCGGATCGAAAAACAGGGGTAGGTATTTTTCAATTTCATATCCGTGTAGTTCTTTGAATACTTTGGGTAAGGTTGGTGTCCAGACTAAGCCCCTGGCTTCATAGCTGGCAAGATAAAAGCTTTTCAATGCTGTTTTACTGATGTCCCCCAAAACGGATTGGAGACTCTTGATAAAAAACATCAAGTGGGTTTCAACGGCTTCGGCATCGAAATGATCAATGGTTAATCCGATGGAGTGGGGACTGGGTAGCACTACCTGCTGGCCGGAGTTGGAGCAGACATACCGCTGAATTTCCCAGTTTCCGGGAGGAACGTTCCAGTTTAACGTTTCTGTCTCAGGGTCGAAGAAAGGGGAAATAACAAGGGGTTCCACCTTGCCTGGCTTCTCACCGGAGCGTGAGGGGATTGCTAAGATGGCAATCTCTTCGTAATACTCCGGTTTTCCTTCCTCATCAAACGGAATGAGTGATTGCCTGGTTCCCATGACGAGTTGCGAAAATGTGATTTCGGGGAACGGAAGTTTTACCTGCTGCTCCTTGCCGTTGCCCGTTATTTTGGTTTTTGAACAGTAAAGCGATTTTCCGGCGTGCTTGGGTTTGACCCAACTTCCCCCGGCATTCCAGCTGCTTGATAAGCTTAATCCAACGGTCAAATCCAGTTTTTCTGCCTCTTTCACAGCAAATTTGATCAACCGAAGTGATTCATCGCTCATAAATGCCGGTCCTGCAGGAATGAGTGTGGTGTCTTGCCTGAATTCTCCGATTTCGTATAGATCAAAACCGGTAATTCCGGCCTCTTTCATGGCTAAAAACTCCTCCCTGGCTCTCAACGTATCGATATTTCCGTTCAGACACCACCAGTACACTTTTGGTCGTGCTTCGGGAGGTGGGTTTAAAAATGCCTCGTGTATAATGTCATATGTGTTGTTGGTTGTTGTTGAAGGTTTACAAGAAAGTGTAAACGCATATGTTCCGATCAAAATAAAGTACAATAAATTTCTCATGTATGTGAATTTTTAGAGTCAATGACAGTCTGTACAAGAAACAAAGTGGATGTTGTTGGGACTATTCTTATCCGCATATGTTGTATTCATTTGTGTTACATCGAGGTTGCAGTTGGATATGGCCGGATGGCAAGTGGCGCAACTGTTTCGCTCGTAATTGCTATGCGGTTCGTGGCAGGCTGCGCAACTCAACCCTTTATGCACCCCCCTGGGGATGCGATCATCGCTTGTTCCTGCTTCATGCCAAGCGTTGGGTGAGTGGCACTGGACACAATTGCGCGTTACCCCATCACTGGATACAGTCAGCAAAGTGTCGGCACCGTATAGCTTGATTGTTGACATTAATTCCACGGGATAGTTGGCTTTTTCTGCCCGATCGTAAAAACTGAGACCCGGGCTGTGGGTAGGAAAAAACCTTGCTGAATCCGAGTAGTGGTCTTCTGTTAATAACTCACTCATTGTATATCCGTCCGTATGAATCATGTGGCATGCCATACAGGGGATAGTATGCATTTCGCTTCTTTTTTTGTCTGTCAACTTCCAGGGACCGTCCATTGATACGGGTTTCACCAATTCTTCTATGGTGCCTTCGAAAAACATTCCATGACACCTTAGGCAATCGTAGTTTAATTGTTCCTTACTGTTGTGAACACTATCCAAAAATATACGTTCATACGTGGCTGAATGTCCTCCTGATTCCCACTTTGCATACTCTGAACCATGACATCTTTTACAATTGTTCATCACCTCCAACACCTGATACTCATTCATTCGAATATCTTCGGTGTTTGCCCCGCGAAAATGATTCACGACCATCATGGACTTTTCTTTCATGCTATGCAAGCCATTGCTTAACGCAGTGCCGTGACATTCCTTGCACGATAACTCCTGATGAGCCGAATTGGCAAAGGTGTGCACTGAACCCACTATTTCATGGCAAGAAGCACACGTTTGATCGGCAGGGGCTGAATTCCAATACCCGAAAAAGGACCCCAGTATAATTATTGTTACCAGGAAAGCGAAAAACAGTTCCCCGATAATTTTCTTTTGCTTATCCGATAGATTCATCCTGCATTATTTGAACCGATTTCCTTTTCGCCATTCCGAAGTAATGTATTCACCAATCCAAAATCCCAGGGCCATAATAGTCAGCACAGGATTAAAGCCCCCGTTAGTGACATGCAGGCTCCCGTCCGCTACAAACAGGTTGGGGGTACCGTGGACCCTGCCATATCTGTCACAGACCGATGTTTTGGGATCGTTACCCATTCTGCACGTTCCTGCCTGATGTTGGCCTCCCGACACAGGCCGGGGACCTCTCACTATACCTGTTTTCCATACGCTGGAGGCACCGGCTTCTATTAGCCACCGCTCAGCCATACCAGCCATAAATTCAGTACCCTCGGCATCTTTCATACTCAGGTTGCCGGATAACCTTCCCACCGGAATTCCCCAGTAATCCTTGATGAGGGGATCCACATCAATTCGTGCTTCGAACATGGGAATTTCCTGATAAGGTCCAATGACTTGTCCCACCCGTTTAAAGTTCGTACGTTGAAATTTTTTGTGTTCAGCTCCCCACGAAGGAGAATTGGGAGGCCTAATCCCGGTAAATAGGTAGGGCAATCTCAGGAACTCGTTGCACAATACGCCCCCTCCGATAATTCCGGGATTGTGGTGATTAAAATCACACACAGCAACTGAGGCGCCGGGTCCCCGGTCATCGTAAATGTCTTCGTCAAAGATTCCGTACGCACCGCAGTAAGCGTGACCTTGCAAATTTCTGCCTACCCAATCATTCTCGTTGCCTATGCCGTTGGGGAAAAACGTTGATTTAGAATTTAGCAACAACCGCGCCGTTTCAGTTGCTGATGCTGAAACGATTACAATATCTGCCGTTTGAATTTGTCTTTTCTTCCTGTCATCAAAATAGCTAACACCGGTAATATTACCACTGTCATCAACAAGGATCTCGTTCACCACGGAATGTGTTCTCAGTTCACAGTTTTTTGTGTTCAATGCAACCGGTATGACGGTGTTGTGCGTTCCGCACTTTGCGTTTACGGGACAGGCAAAACCAACACATGTCCTTATCCTGTAGCATTGTGGACGTCCTCCGTACGGAATTGAGTTCCTTAACATAGGTATAGGAAAAGGGTGATATCCCAATCTGCGAGCAGCGCTTTCCAATATTTGGGCTTCTTTATTGTGCTCGAACGGGGGCATTGGTTGGGGTTTTTTCCTGGGAGGGGAGAAAGGATTTTGACTATCATCACCCGCCACCCCAATCTCCCATTCGGCTTTCTCATAATAGGGTTCGAGGTCTTCATACGTTATGGGCCAATCATCCAACGTTGATCCCTCCACGGTCCCGTAAACCGATTTCATCTTAAAGTCTTCCGGCATGAATCTCCAGCCCATTGCTCCATAGCTTACCGTTCCAGAGCCCACGCAAGCAGCGTTGTTGGCATAACCGCCTTCACTGGGCAGCAACACCACTTCTTCCCCGTTAGGCAAGACCCTGACCCTTCTGTGCCTTTCATTGTCCGGTCCATACGCATTGCCTAAAAGCGTTGTCCGTTGCGAGAAAATCTCGTCGTGATCGTGATCGTCATAGGTTGCCCATCCTCCTCGTTCGAACAATACCACCGACAAACCGGCAACGCTTAGCTCCTTGGCCACAACGCCTCCACCTGCTCCCGCTCCGACGATAACGGCATTCACGTGTTTATTTTTCATCCGATCAAACGTGTTTGTTTCTACCTTGAATAACCGGGTAATTCAGACCAATCATTCTATAACTTACGTATTTGCGATTTCCCCCGTGACGTGGGCTTCCGTAAAAGCCTGCCATGGTGTGATCTCGAATGAGCCTGAAAAAAGATCTGTCGTCCCCTCCATTCCAGATTCTTCCACCTTCATATCTACCGTGTATACTTGTTAGTTCATTGTGACTCCCGTTCTCAATTTTTTTTAAAAATTCAGTTTGATCATCCCACGGTAATTCATGAAATTTTTTGTGGTACAATTCCTGGCAAGTGATTGCCAATGAATACAATCCCTCCCGGTACTTGTTCTGGAATCGCGACAGATGAGTTACCAGTTGTTTGTCAATGAAATTGGTTACGCCCGCATCTTTTGCTCCCATCCATTCGTCGGTGGGGATGATTTGTTCTACTATAGCGTCAACCAATGACGCTTCCTCAGCCGTAAAGAAACGCCATGCCGGATTTAATAACGAGTTGCTGCATCGGGGCAATAACAACAAACTGCCTGAACTTAGAGCGACAAGTTTAATAAATTTCCTTCTGGAAATAAGTGTAGAGTTCATCGGGATAAAATTGAGTCCGGTATTAAATTATTAAAATTGCCTATATTGAACTTTCGCGTGTATTTGTTCTCAACACACGCAAAAGTTCAATTATGGATCAATGACAAGTCAGAGTATAGTGGATGATTTGTCGATACGACTATCGATAACGGTCGTATTTCTTTTCAATAAATACATCTTTCACTGCTTCCAGGTATTCAAATCCGTGGAGCATGTCGGGCAGTAGATAACTGCCTTCCACCCACTCGTTCCAGGCATTAATCGTGATCAATTTGGGTTGATCCGGGTGTTTGTCTGCATACTCTTTAGCTTTTGAAAGCAACGTGGCAAAACTTGTGGGCGTGTTGTTGTAATGTACCACATCCTTTATCCCCTTTGCCGGAAATCTTGGCGTGTCGTCCCAACCGATGGAAACGCATGGAAAAACCGGAATGTCTAATATCTCGTTCATCTGTTCCCGTATTTTTATCGAGTTTGATCCGTAGACAAGGTAATCTTCGACTCTTCCTCCCATGTTGTACATGGCCACGCTGTTGAACCCCATTACATCTGCATTTTTCTTAAACTGACCTGCTCTCTCTTCTGACATTAACGATCCCCCTCCTTGGTTCCACTGGATGTGAAGTCCCGGGAATCCGGCTTTTTTCACCTCATTCCGAAAATAGTCAAGTGCCTTGCGTGTCTCTTCTGCGCTTCCACCAAAGCTTTGCATCAGTTTTTCAACACTAAAAACAGAGAAAACGGGTTGACCATCAATTTTAAAATAATTGGGTTGTTTAAAATACTGGTTAATTACCCGATCAACAATGATTTTAAAATTTTTCCAGTCCACTTTGGCATCCCAAAGGATGGAATCGTCTTCCCCGTAGCGGTGATAGTTCCAGTAGTTGTGCTTTACATCGTGGTTAGCCCACATGATGTAAAACTGCATTTTACTGTTGTTCCTGGCTTTTAAAAATCCATCGTTCAACGCACTTTCCAGGTAGGGACCTTCTTCGTACCAATACCAGTCGTAAACGAATACATTTACGCCATGATCAACGGCAACATCAATCCAGCGTTCCACTACTTCCGGGTCGTTATCCAATTCGTATCCCCAGAGCGGCTGGCGAGGCTGGTAATGGCCTTCGTACCTGGGGTTACCTTTTTTTATCACTTCCCATTCACCGATGCCGTCAGCCCATAACTTTGCTCTTCCTAACGGATCGTCGTGACAGGATGGCCATATATAAGCGGCTACATAATATTCGTCGGATTTTGTTTCCTCTTTCTCCCGATTCTCTGCATACGAGAAGTTGGCCAGCAAAAGCCCGAAAATCATTACTAAAACTTTAATTCTATTCATCATATTGTTTTTATTAATTTATAATGTTCTTTATTTCACTTAAAAGAATTTTTGGAGTACATCCTCATCATAGATTCATATTAATTCCTGGGATCAAACAACTGCGGGAGCCAAACCTTGAAAAACGGGTAGTCCGTCATGGTATTGCCGGCCGATGCGTAGTCGCATAACTCTACCTCTATGGGTGCGGCACCTGTTTCGGTATACGCTTCGGGTAGAAATTTAGCTGAAAAAGTCATCCAGATATTTGAATCGGTACTACTTTTTGGTGTAACCTCGATGTTGCCATTCTTATCGGTAATAGGTGCAAGGATGGCCTCCAATCCGGGACCCTCGAGTCTATCGTCGCGCGTAAGTACTACCGGTCCTCTTGTAATTGCTTTGTACACGGGTTTTTCACCAATCGAGAGCACCTTGCCACGCATATCAAACGAGATAGAGAGCTTGTCGTTGTTGTTCCACTCTCTCGATATGTTCAAATATTCCCCCGATACTACTTCCCGGATAGGTTCACCGTTTACCCGAACAGTGCTCTTTTCACTCCACCCCGGTATGCGGACTGCCAGTGACAGATGCTCTGCCTTTTTCAATTTCACGGAGATGTCTATGTCACCTGAAACAGGGTAGCTGGTATGCTGTTCGATGATCAGCTGGTTTCCTTCCGGTGTTTTTAATTCATAAGTCCCCTCAATATAGAAATTTACCGATGCCCCGTTTTTAGACTCCATCACCGCGGTATGAGGAATGGTGAAGAGGCCGCGTGGCCCGCTCGCATTACAACAATTGAGCCCCATTCCGCATTGCTCCGACCCTCCGAGGCGTTGCCCTGATAAGGGTGTGTATTTAGCCCAATCTGATCCGTCGGGCCGCATTGCGCCTAACAAGGCGTTATAAAAGGCTATTTCAATGGCATCGGCGTACTTTGCCTCTCCGGTGAGACGCAATAATTGTTGGCTTAACTTAACCCAGGTTACTGTCACGCACGTTTCCTGAAAATGATTTATAGGAATTGCTTGTAAAGCTTTCCCCCCAAACCATGCCTCCATGGACGCTCCGGATCCTGCGATGTTTATCTCGGAATCGAGAATGCTTTGCCACGTTCTTTCGGCTGCCTGTTTGTATTCGGGCTTACCGGTCAGTCGGTATAGTTCGATTAATCCCTCGTAGCAAGACATCATTTCGTAAGCTTTTTGTCCTTGCTCCCATCCGTACCAGCTTTTTTCAGGTTTAGGAAATCGTTGTCCTACGGGAACAGTCGATTTGGAAATAAGACGGGGTCCATCTAATGTGCTGTCTTCCCATTGGCGAACGATCTCTTCAGCAAAATCCAGGTATTTTTTATTCCCTGTCCGTACGTACAATTGTGTGATCGGTTCCAGAACCGAGGAGGCAGCCATGCCGCGATGATTTCCTAATTTTACGATCGGGGCGTTTTTCTCGTTCAATTCCTTGATCAGAAAGTCAGCCTCTTTAGCCGCAGCATTCAATGACGCCTTATCTTTCGTGATATCGTAGTAGGAGATCAATCCCAACATCACATATTTTCTGCCCCAGATGTCCCAAGCCTTAAGCCTACTTTCCAGAGCATAATTACCGATATATCCCTCCCGGGTTTGAGTTGCAATCAGACCTTTCACTGCATCCGTCAGTTTCATCTTCAATTCGGGGGTCGGATTATACTTGTATGCCAGTGCTGCCGATGTGAACCATTTTCCCCAGAACTCACCTTGCCAACAGCTGTGTTCATCGTGACGGGTAAAGGGATCGATAAGCTTATGTATATCTTGCGCGAGTATTCTGTTGGTATAGGACGCTTGGAGCTTTTTCCCGACTTGTTCCCGGATCGTTACCGAAGAGGCCGGTGAATAACTGTCTCTGACTACAGGTTTTACTTGAGCGTAAAGTATTGAACTGATAAAGAATAAAGAAATAAAAAGAGAATACCTCATGATGCTAATTATTTTTTATTTTTTGTTTTTCTGGAATATTCCGAAGTTATTTTTTTGACAATTTTCAGGTAGCTTGCCTCCGGATCTCCTTTTGTAGGTACCAGGTATCCGCCCTCACCCAATTCGTTCCATGCGTAGAGGGTAATCAACCTTTCCTTTGTTGTTTGTTCAGGGTTTTGATCCATCCAGACTATGGCCGATCGTAAAAACTCCTCAAACTGTTCGGGTGTCCTGTCTAAAAAGTAATAGCCCACCGGGGCATTGTTGCCATCTGGTCCCTCCCAGGGACGCTTGTCCCATCCTACGGTTACTTCGGGGATATAAGGTGTTTTCGCTGATCCGTACCACTTTTTTTGGTGCGCTTCCACTAATTCTGAATAAGAGTGTTCCTCTGAACCAGCCCGGTAACCGGGTACAATATTGTAATGTGTACGATGCGTAAAACCATTGTTTTGTTTTTCGGGTGTTCCGCAACTGGCTATTGACAAGCCTTTGAAACCGTTTTGTTTTGCCACATTCTGCATTCGTGAAATACTTTCCTCGTCAATGCCAGAAGGATTGAAAATAACAACCAACGGTTTGCCGTCAACCGTTACGTATTGCGAATCCTTGAAATATTGCATCCAGTATCTGGCGGCGTTTTCCCAGTTATCGGCCCCTTTGATCTCCGCTCCATTGTGATTGGCTACCAGAAGACCGAACCGTAATCGATTCTTATTCCTCGCTTTCAAGTAATAATTCATGCTTACATGATGAGGTGCATTTTCTATTTCAGTAACGTTGATCGGGCCGTTTGTATCCCTCCAGTACCAGCAAAACAAGAAATAATCGAGTCCGTGATCTGCGGCCAGGTCAATTTGTTTTTCAACAATTTCCTGCGAATCGCCCCGCCATCCCCAAACAGGTTCTCTTTCCGAAAAATCTTCAGCCAACAAACGGGTCACCATCCGTGGGGCATTTTTTGCCCACGGTTGATTTGGGTCGTTTGCGTGGCGGTTGTGGCTCGACCAACCGTCGTAAAAATAAGCGCCTATCTTGATGCTTTTTTCAAACTGGTTATTTGAGGATTGCCTGGGATTGGAAGAACAACCTGCTAGGATGGCAGCCAAAATAAAAAGAAAAAATTCTGTACTACGATTCATCTTGTTTTTTATTTAGGTGAAATAATATCATTTTCCTGCATCACTTTCCCCCGACTACTTCTTTAATTGCTTTTAATTTTGCAGCCTCCGGATCTCCTTTTGTGGGAACCAGGTAACCTCCTTCGCCCAGTTCGTTCCACGCATAAATCAGGACAATACGTTCTTTTGGAGTTTTGGTCGGGTTATCGTCCATCCATTGGATGGCATCCGTTAGAAAATTTTTGAAAAGTTCCGGCGAACTGTCCGGGAAATACCACCCGGCCGGTTGGTTGCTCAACCCATTGGGCCCTTCCCACGGGCGTTTATCCCATCCTGAGTTAATTACCGGGATATAGGGTTGTTTCTCTGTTCCTTTCCATCTTGGTTTAGCCCGATCAATCAATTCTTGGTAACTGTGTTCCTCCGATCCATCAGCATACCCCGATGTCACGTTATAGTGGGTGCTATGGGTAAAACCCGATTTGGATCGGGCGGGTTCACCACAACCGGCAATAGATAAACCGTTTTTCAGGCCTTCCTCTTTAGCCACAACCTGCATAGCCTCCAGACTTTCATTATCGATAGCATTGTCTCCGGTGCCGAAAAGAACCAAGAGAGGCTTGCCATCTACGGTCATGTATTGCGGGTCATTAAAATATTTCGACCAGTAACGGGTTGCGTCTTTCCAGTTTTCTTTTCCCAAAATCTCGAATCCCCCGTGGTTGGCAATCAGTAGGCTATACTTGATGCGGTGCCGGTTTTTTGCTTTCATGAATAACTCCAAACTTGTGTGGTGATGGTCGTTTTCGATGGCTTTCACATTTATTGGTCCTTTATTGTCTTTCCAATACCAGCAGAAAAGAAAGAAATCAACGCCATTATCTGCTGCCAGATCAATCTGGCGTTCCATGATTTCCAATTCATCGTTCCGCCAGCCCCAAACGGGTTCCCGGTCGGAAAATTCTTCGACAAACCTCCTGGTTAAGTGCGTGGGAGCATTTTTTGCCCACGGTTCATTCGGGTCATCAGCAAAACGGTTTTTTCCTGACCAGCCGTCAAAATAATAAACTCCTATGGTTGCCGGCTTTTTGGTGAAGTTATCCGTTTGTAATAACACCGGTGCAGTGGCTTTAACCTGAATTGCCTGTGTTGTCTTTAGCGGGGTGAAAGCCGCGAGTGACATAACGCATCCTAACATGCCAAACAATAGAACATAATTTTGCTTTTTCATCTTATACGTACAATTAATGGATTATCTTTTTTTATCACTTCAAGAAAACGTTCCGGACAAATTTGTTTTTGCCAACAGCGTTCAAATCACTTACTTTTTCACCGTTTACCAGAAAGTTTTCAATATGTATGTTGCTGACCACATGTGAATCATCAAATCCGGAGAGATAAATATTGGAAGAACCGGTAGCGTTATATTCTATATCGCCGTAATAGATATTATCCCGGATAAAGAGGTCATAATTCTTGAAACCGCTGTTTTTATCTATCGCAAGGAGACCATCCTTTGATGCCTCATTAACCGGAGTATTCTTTCCATTATAGAAAATATTTTTAAATGTAATGTTATCGATATTGCCCCTAATCGTATCTCCCGAATAGAAGCTTTCGTATACACCCAGAACGATTATTTTTCCCCAAGCATTCCGGGCAATAGGGGTTGTTCCGATAATCAAACTGTCTTTTAGGGGTTCTTCAATGTAAATATTTTCATAATGGATATCTGTAACGTGTCCCCGGTCACAATTTTGAATATCCATAGCTACAGAAGTAAAATGAGGAATATAAATATTGGTGTATGAAATATTTTTTATCGTATCGGCGAATGTATCTGCCCCGATCTCCATAACCCTCCCCCAATCGTTCCAAAGGACACAATTTTCCACGTGAATATTTTCGATAATATTGTATGGTTCTATATATGCGCTTTTCGATCCCCTGATAACGATGTTGTCATCAAAAGAGCGGATAAAGGAATTTTTTATAGTTGCATCTTTGCAGTTCACCAGGTTTATTCCGTCTGAATTATACCTCCATAGCCCGATAAGCTTTACGTTATCGAATGTAATCGCATTACAGTTACTCAGGAGCGTCGACCAGATGTGAGGATCCCGGAGAATGATTCCATCAATATTTACGTTTGTTACGTTGTTCATCCGTATCATGTTGACAGCCTCATTTCTGGCAATCTTGCTGGCATCGAGAATTCCTCTACCCAGTATTTTTACATTCTGGGCATTTTCACTGTGAATAACGCCATAAACGATTGCTCCACCCTCAATGTAGACCGTTTCACCATTTTTGGGCTTGATCACACCCGCATCATGAATGCCTGGGCCGAAATAATGAACTTTTGGATCCTCTTTATCGATTTTATACGTTGAAATTGGGTTTGCGAAGACATGTAATGCCCGATGGTAGCCGTTGACCTCTACAGCAAACTGTAATGGTTTTGATATTTTAAACGTTATCGTATTGTTTTCAATTTTTGGATTGATTCCGAATTCTTTCGGTCGTATTTCTGCCGTCTCGATTTTTCTTTTTGGTATGATCTTTATCTCCACTTCTCCCTCAAAATCGAAATAGCTGAATGAGACGATTTCCGTCTGGTCAATCGGACGCTGATAACCTGGCCAGATTTGATTGATGGGAAACTTCGAGGCCCTGGCCTGATAAACAAATACTTGTTTGCCATTCACAAACATGTCAAAATCGTCAGACGCACTCTCCTCGAGGGGAGCGTCGTATAAGATGACTGTTGCCTTGTTCACCTTATTGCATGCGCAGCACACGATAATCGCCAATGTCCATAAAATGAACTTGATTCCTTTGTCTCTTTTTAAAAATTCCATAATTTAACTTTGTCGCATTACACCTGTTAGGAAAATTCATTCCTAACAGGAGATTGTTTCTTATTTTTCATGAATAGCTTCTTTGATTTGCTTCAGAAAACTGGCTTCAGGATCGGACTTTGTCGGTACAAGGTATCCACCTTCTCCCAGTTCGTTCCACGCATAAAGCAAAACCACTCTTTCCCGGGTAGTGAGGGTTGGGTTCTCTTTCATCCACTGAATGGAACTTCTCAGGTAGTTCTTAAATTGCTGGGGTGTCCCACCCGGGTAGTACCATCCCTCTTTTTGTCCCAAACCGTTAGGACCTTCCCAGGGACGGTTGTCCCAACCTACCGTTACGATCGGAATGTAGGGTTGTTGTTCAGTTCCAACCCAAGCATTCTGATTGGCTTCTATCAACTCGGCATAGGTGTGTTGTTGGGAGGTGCCATCGTGACGTGGCTTCACGTTGTAGTGTGTAGAGTAATTGAAGCCTTCTTTCTCCTTTGCTCCTCCTCCACATCCGGCAATAGCCAAGCCATCCTTAAAACCGAGTTCTTTTGCCACGGCTTGCATCTTGGCCAACTGCTCGTTGTTGATTGCATTGTCGCCGGTTCCAAAAATTACGACCAACGGTTTTCCGTCCACTTTCACATACTGCGGATCCTTAAAATATTGTGCCCAGTATCTTACCGCATCTGCCCAATTCTCGTTTCCGATAATCTCGGCTCCACCGTGATTAGCGATCAGGAGACTGTATTTCAGCCTTTTTTTGTTTTTTGCTTTCAGATAGAGCTCCAGACTGGTATGTTTTGAGTCTTTTTTTATGGCTTCTTCGTTTAGAGCTCCTTTGTTGTCTTTCCAATACCAACAGTAGAGAAAGAAATCTACGCCGTTATCGGCAGCCAGGTCTATCTGTTGCTCCATAATATCCATGGAGTCATCCCGCCAGCCCCAGATCGGCTCTCTTCCCGGGAACTCTTCAGTCATCCGCTTACTCAAATGTGTTGGAGCGTTTTTTGCCCACGGTTGGGCCGAATCCTCCGCATGACGATTCTTTCCTGCCCAGCCATCAAAGTAATATACACCCACGGTTGCTTCTTTCTCTTTCTTGGCTGCACAACTAAAAGCTCCAATGATAACCAGTAAAACAAGTGTAAATTTGAGGTAATGCATATGTCAGAATTATTTAATAAATTTCACATCAGTAAATGAAAAAGAAGAATCATCCTCCAGTGTCTTATCCAGGTATGGGCTGTACATTTTTGCCGATATGGTACCCTTTTCGGTATCGATATCCAACAAGCGTATGTAACCATCGTCCTTGCGTTGGTAATCCTGGAGTATCTGGTAGATATTGTTTCCCTGTGTCCCCTGATCAATTTTCCAGGCACTCCAAACCGTATGTCCACTAAGCACCAGCAGCACATTCTTGTTAGGCTTGATGTATTGCTCAAAAATATCAATCACTTTCATATCTCCGTAACCGGCATTGTTGGGAGCAATCCCGCCTCTTCCGGTAAGGTGATAGTGCGTAAGGATAATGGCATTATGATCGGGATGCTCTTTCAAGACTTTATCCATCCACTGAGCTGCTTCTTCGCGAGCACAGAATTCCAGTGTCACTACAATCCAATCCACATCACCTGCACGAAAAGTATAGTAAGAGTTATCGCTCTTGTTGTTTTCAAACCGCCCCTTTTGTAGAGGGAACCGATTGACCGGGAAAAAATAATTGAATTTTTGGGTGTTTCGTAAATTTACGTTTACGTCACCGGGTGCCGCACTCCCGCTGAATTCTCCTACTGCCCCTGTATCGTGATTCCCCAGTGCGATTGCATAAGGAACGTTGGCCCTGTCCAAAATACGCATACCTACGGAAGCTAGCTCCCATTGATCAAAATTATCAAAATTGACCAAATCGCCTACGTGCAGGGCTATTGGTGTTTTCATCGAATCTGCTTTGGCCGCGATCCACTCTATTTGCGAAAAGAATACTCCTCTCTTTCTTGTTACATTTTCCTGAGTGTCGGGAATGACGGGTATTGTAAATTTTTGAGCTGAAACAATACCGCAAGTCAACATCAGAATTCCATACAGGAAGAAAACCTTATTTTTTAACGTTCTATTCATATTATTCGTATTTAAAAATTTGTCATCTCTATTTTTTGGACCTATCGTCCGCTACTCTTTTAATTGCTTTTAAAAACTCACCGTTCGGATCCCCTTTCGTGGGCATCAAATACCCTCCTTCACCGTTCTCGTTCCACGCATAGAGGAGTACTATCCGCTCTTTCGTTGTTTTTGTGGGGTTTTCATCCATCCACGAGATCGCATCCCTCACGAAGTTCTCAACCTGCTCCGGAGTGCGGTCGGGATAATACCATCCTTCGCCTCCTCCTCTACCATCGGGACCTTCCCAGGGCCTTTTATCCCATCCGACAGTGATTTCCGGAATATAGGGCATCTCTTCTGTTCCGATCCAGTTTTTCTTGTGTGCCTCCACCAGTTCACTGTACGCGTGTTCTTCGGATCCTGCAGCATAACCCGGAACAATGTTGTAATGTGTCCTGTGTGTGAATCCGGCTTCGGGCGATGGGTTGCCACAACCGGCGATCACCAGGCCGGGGAATCCGTTGTCGATGGCCACCTGTTGCATGCGGTCCGTGCTCTCTTTATCTATTCCGGAAGAATTGAAGATAACGACCAGCGGTTTTCCGTCGACCGTTACGTGTTGCTCATCTTTAAAATATTTCATCCAGTACCTGGCTGCCGCCTCCCAGTTGTCGGCGCCTACGATTTCGCTTCCGCCGTGATTGGCGACCAGCAGGGCGAATTTAAGCCTCTCCTTGTTTTTTGCCTTAAGGTACATATGCATCTGAGTGTGTAACGATTCGTTTTCAATGGCTTGGGTGTTTATTGATCCCTTGTTATCTCTCCAATACCAGCAGAAGAGAAAGAAATCAATTCCGTTATCCGCAGCCAGGTCAATCTGCTTTTCAACGATTTCCTGTGAATCGCCTCTCCATCCCCAAAGTGGTTCTCTCCCCTGGAATTCTTCAACAAACCGTTTTGTTAAGTGAGTGGGGGCGTTTTTGGCCCAGGGTTGGTCCGGATCGTCCGCGTAGCGATTTTTTCCGGACCACCCGTCAAAAAAGTAGGCTCCTATTTGAATATCCTTTGCATGGGTTGATGCATCCGTCTTATCAGGCTTTCGTTGTTTTGTTTTTAAAGCACAAGATGAATGAAAGAAAAAGAATATCGTTAGCAGTAAAAAAAGGCTTATTCTAAAGTGTTTCATTTTTTTAATTTATTATAACGTTCATTTTTACAGTCATACAAACCTAATTTCTTCTTGGAAGTCGATTGAAATCCATCCTAAACAATCTTTACCAGAGCAACCACAGGCAGATGGTCGGAAGGAAACCGTTGATCCTGAAAATCGGTCAGTACTCCATATTTAATCACTTTAACCGGATTGTTCACGAAAATGTAATCAATCCTGCTTTTTAATGGACTATCGAGCTTGAATCCGTTAGTTGTACCTTCCGGGCCGTATGGAGGTTGTTCGGTAATCAGGTAGGCATCGTTTAGTAACGTTTTCATTGTTGTAATCTGTTCAGTATCCGGCAACGAGTTAAAATCACCTACACAAATCACCGGATAATTTCCCGCGATCTCTTTGATCTTGTCTACCATTAACAGGGCGGATTGCTTTCTGGCTTCTTTCCCCTGGTGGTCAAAGTGAACGCTGAAAAAGAAAAATATTTTTCGGGAATCCAGGTCTTCAAACTTACCCCAGGTACAAACCCTTTTACAATTGGGGGCATCCCAACCCAATGAGGGAATGTCGGGTGTTTCGCTCAACCAGAAATCCCCTCTTTCCAGCAAGTTGAACCGCTCTTTTTTATAGAATATTGCACAGTGTTCACCGGCCTCTTTTCCGTCATCGCGTCCTTTCCCGATCCACCCGTACGGTTCAAGCTCAGCAATACCTCTTACCTGATTGATAACCCCTTCCTGAATACCGAAGATATCGAAATCGTGAAAATGTATCAACGATTTGACGGACTCCTTTCGATTACTCCATGAATTATCGCCATCGTGGTTGTTTTCGTACCTGATGTTGTACGATGCGACCCGGACGGGACGATCTATCCGGGAACCTTCCGTTGGTCTCAATGGAGAACATCCCAGTTGTCCGAATAGTACAAAACTGAAAAATAATAAAGTTAATTCCCTCATTTCGATTGTTTTTACTTGAAAGAATTGGACTTATTTCACGAATGATGCCCGCAACAGGTAATCGACACATCCTTTTACCCCTTCAAACTGCTTTCCCGACGATATTCCTTCCAGTTCCACGAAATAATCCTGGATATTATATCGATAAAGCTGTTCAAATATCTTCTCGAAATTCATCATTCCCGATTGTCCCAGAACTTCCTTATCCTTGATATGCAGTAACCTGATCCGATTGGGATACTTTTTCATGTATTCAACCGGATCATTCTGTCCCATCACTGCCCAATAAACGTCCAGTTCGAATATAACCAGTTCCGGATCTGTCTGTCTTAAGAATTTGTCGTAGATAACTTCCGTACCTTCCGGTTGATTCCCCCCAAAAGCCCGCCGTCCAAAAAACATCTCTTTTCCCCCGGGAATTACCCGGGCAAATTCCATTTCATGATTATGATACCCAAAAATCAACCCGGTTGCTTTTGCTATTCTTCCCGCTTCATTGAAGACTTCACATACGAGTGATACCTCCTCTATACTGCGCGTAAGAGGTTGTCCGGGCTGAACGATGTAGGTAACTCCTATATTTGCATGGTCGTCAGCCGCTTTTTTCCAAAAGTCGGCTATCAATCCTTTGTTGGAAGCAGTGTACTCCCGTACGGGAGGATTTAAATGCGAACTGATGATTTTCAGTCCGGCATCTTCAGCCATTTTATGAAATTCACTCATTTCTAAGTTGTTAATCTTCCCGTCTTTGTAGCCGGCAAGCTCTAGTGTAGAATATCCCATTTGGCTTATTCTTTTTAATCCTCCGGGGAGATCTTTGTACAATTCTTTTCCCAGGGAGTAAATTTGCAATCCTATCTTTTTCGGGGCATTTACTGAAAAAATCGATGTCGAAGCAGCGTTTGCCAATTCGGATCTCCCAGCTAACATCCCTCCTAAAGAGACGGCCGATACATTTTTTATGAATTTTCTTCTGTTTTGCATACTATACCCAGGTTTGAATTACTTGGTTCTGTCGTCTGCCACACGTTTTACTGCTTTTAAAAACTCACCGTTCGGATCCCCTTTCGTGGGCATCAAATATCCTCCTTCACCGTTCTCGTTCCACGCATAGAGGAGTACTATCCGCTCTTTCGTTGTTTTTGTGGGGTTTTCATCCATCCACGAGATCGCATCCCTCACGAAGTTCTCAACCTGCTCCGGAGTGCGGTCGGGATAATACCATCCTTCGCCTCCTCCTCTACCATCGGGACCTTCCCAGGGCCTTTTATCCCATCCGACAGTGATTTCCGGAATATAGGGCATCTCTTCTGTTCCGATCCAGTTTTTCTTGTGTGCCTCCACCAGTTCACTGTACGCGTGTTCTTCGGATCCTGCAGCATAACCCGGAACAATGTTGTAATGTGTCCTGTGTGTGAATCCGGCTTCGGGCGATGGGTTGCCACAACCGGCGATCACCAGGCCGGGGAATCCGTTGTCGATGGCCACCTGTTGCATGCGGTCCGTGCTCTCTTTATCTATTCCGGAAGAATTGAAGATAACGACCAGCGGTTTTCCGTCGACCGTTACGTGTTGCTCATCTTTAAAATATTTCATCCAGTACCTGGCTGCCGCCTCCCAGTTGTCGGCGCCTACGATTTCGCTTCCGCCGTGATTGGCGACCAGCAGGGCGAATTTAAGCCTCTCCTTGTTTTTTGCCTTAAGGTACATATGCATCTGAGTGTGTAACGATTCGTTTTCAATGGCTTGGGTGTTTATTGATCCCTTGTTATCTCTCCAATACCAGCAGAAGAGAAAGAAATCAATTCCGTTATCCGCAGCCAGGTCAATCTGCTTTTCAACGATTTCCTGTGAATCGCCTCTCCATCCCCAAAGTGGTTCTCTCCCCTGGAATTCTTCAACAAACCGTTTTGTTAAGTGAGTGGGGGCGTTTTTGGCCCAGGGTTGGTCCGGATCGTCCGCGTAGCGATTTTTTCCGGACCACCCGTCAAAAAAGTAGGCTCCTATTTGGATGTCTTTTTTGGGGGTTGAGCTTTCCTTATTTGTGTTGCCTGAACAAGATATTGTGAACAAGAGAATCAGTGCGAAAAGGGTTGCCGGCCATACTCCCCAATGCCATAAAACTGTAAAGGAATTCTGTTTAGTCATTTTTTTTGAAGTTTTCATTTTGATTTCTTATTTTAGTTGCAGTTTGTAAAATTAGCGTATATTTCTTTGTTCTTTAGATTGAAAATTCAGCTCCGTCGTAAGCGGTAATAATTTGCTCCGTTTTCATGTTTGTTGCCACGTTCCCGTGTGAAGGATGGCTATTCTTTGACAAGTGCGAAACGATAACCTTACTATCCGGTATCAGCACCTGATCTTTAAACAACTGTTTTTTCATTAAATGGATCGCAGGAATGCTGTTGTGGCTAAAAATACAGTAATAGACATCAGAACCCCACGTAGCATCCCAGATAATTGCATCCAACCTTGTTTTTTTTAGTAAATTCCATGTTTTAGTGGTAAACCAGCCTCCGTCCAACGCATAGAAGAGCGATTTGTTGGCTGTGGTGAAAATATAATGGAGACACTGTTCTCCGGTATCTGCACGAAAATGATTGGCTTCGACGGGCATAATTTCAATCTCGTTTATTGAAAAGCCTTCGAAGCACTTTATCGGCTTGACTGCGCATCCGGTATCTTTTTCCAAAGTTTTAAAATAGGATGTGGCACGATATTCTATCCAAAGGTTCAGTTTGTTCTGTTTGCTTCTCTTTGACACAATTTTTTTAATCGACTCGACATTAAAATGATCTCCGTGGGTGTGTGTAATTACAATATCCGTAATTGTATCGACATTTACGCCGAAAATATCCAATGCTGCCGGTACTGTAACACCACAATCCACCAGTATCGAATTGTTGATCAGAACGGATGATTGTCCTCTGTAGGCACCGGACAATAAAATATCCTTGTCCTGAGGATATTTTTTTACATCCCAATCCGCGGCCCCTGATCCTAAACACAAGATAGAAAAAGTTTCTTGAGGATTCGTTACCGGCTTGTCGGCACGATTTTCAGCGTTAAAATTTGATTTGGCAAACGGAATAGCCAGGGATCCCATTGCCGAACGAGAGATAAATTTTCTTCTTGATATTCCCATAATAATTACCTTTTGTAATACAGGTCTCTTTTGCGTTTTCTACCTGACCACGCAGGATCGTGGATTACATGCTTTATTTTCCGTAAACTATACGTTTGATTACCTTCAAATATTTTCCGTCGGGATCTCTTTGGGTAGGTACGAGAATAGAACCTTCGTCCAATTCGTTCCACGCACAGACAACCGCAAGGCGATCCTGGTTGACCTGTTCCGGATGTTCATCCATCCATTGCACCATCCAGGTGAGAAAAATGTCAAAAGCTTCGGGCGTACTATCGGTGTAGTACCAAGATTTCGTACCTCGTGCACGTGCATCCCAGCTTACTGTGGCTTCGGGGATGCAAGGTTGCTGCGGTGTGCCGTACCATTCCTTTGCATGAGCCAGTACCAGTTCAGAGTAGGGATGTTCTTCATCCGGTTTCCCGTATCCGGGAATCACATTATATCGTGTACGAAATGAGAATATGTTGGGATCGCCTTTTCCGCAACAAGCCAGATCAACTCCGGGAAAACCCGCTTTCTGTGCAGCCTGTTGCAAATATGCCACACCCTCAGCGTCAACAGTCTGGGGAGAAAAGATGGTAACCAAAGGCTTTCCGTTTACTTTCAGATAACGGGGATGTTTAAAAAGTTCAATCCAACAATCTGCCGCATCTTTCCATGCTTGGGTGCCAATAATTTCAAATCCCCCGTGGTTGGCTACCAGAATACTGAACTCCATCCGGTGGTTATTTTCGGCTTTCATAAATCGTTGCATGGCCAGATGTAAACGGGAGGTGTTGATGGCTTCCTTGTTTATCGAACCTCTGTTGTCAAACCAATACCAGCAAAAGGAGAAAAAAGATATACCGTGGTCTGCAGCCAGATCAATTTGATGTTCCATCATTCCCGGGGCATCATCTCTCCATCCCCATGGTGGCATGCGGTCGGAATATTCTGTTACCAGTTTCTTTGTAGCATTACCCGGCATCCCCTTGGCCCAGGCGTTCTCTGGCGTTCCGTCATCTTTGGCATTTTTACCGGCCCATCCGGCAAAATAATAAGTACCTAACTTGATTTTTTTCTCGTTACTTTCTTGGGCAAAGGCAGTTGAAACAACAAGAAAACTTAAAAGCAACAGTAATGTTTTCATAAAATCTTCCATTTAAATCCAATTATGATTAGGCAATTGTTTTGCTTGACTTATAATTTCTTTTTTCATCAGGAGATCGGGGAAGCAGTTGACAACAAGTGAGCTGCTAATCTTTAAAAACAATTTTTATATTTCTTATTTCAATTTCATAACCGGCTTTTTCTCCGATATCCATTCGGATGTAACTGCCTGCAACACCCCAGTTCCAATTGTTTATGGCAGAAGTCAGGTCTGCCCTGTATGTGTTCCATTCTGGCGAAGCGGCAACGGCGCCCAGCTTTAGGGATCTGGCTTCAGCCAATTCTTGTCCGGGAATACCAAAGAACAGCTGAAAATTGTTTTCCATGCGTGCATTACTCTTGTATTCGAAAGAGAGCATGCAGGCTCCTGAAGGCAATGATGCCGATAACTTGTTGGTTGTAGCAAAAGGATCTGCCCCCGTACTTGTCAATTTGAAATGATATTCAGATACTGTTTCCAACAGCGCGTGTGAACTGTTCGAGACTAATTTCAACATTTCAGGTACGTAGCTATCTTTGTTCTCCTGGTAATTCATCGGTCTGAAGTGGAGAGCATTCACCTCGACTTGACCGCTCCCCGAAAAACTTAATCTTACGTAATCTCCTGCTTCTCCCCAAGAGGATCCCGTTAGCAAAGGGGTTACCTTTATAGCGGATTCTTGCCAGGTTGTTGAAGCATTAATTTCCGACGAAACCACAGAACCAACCTCTGTTCCATTTGCTTTAATCAAGGATATATTCAACGTTGATTGAACAGTCGAATTTTTTATCATTATACTGGCTATAACCGAATTTTGGTCGAGGGGCACAGTCAATGGTACCGTGTTGATCGAGGATGTTCCCGACCCGGCAACAATTGCATATTGGTATTCGCCGGCGCCTTTGGATACCGACAGGTTGATGGCGCTAGCAGGCGACAACCGCAAGTATTCGTTTTGATCGGCAGTCACCGACAGGTACCTTGTTTCTCCCACTACCTGAATGGGATCTTTTGGTTCTACGGTCCAGTATACTTTAACAGCTTTCTCCGATATATTTTTAATCATCTCGTTAAATTCGTAGGAAGATACCGTAATGGAGGATCCGTTGACTTCTTTTTCGTAAAGAGGAGAGGAAAAGTTCTCAGAAAGGCTCATTTTTAATATATACTTGGTAGCATTTTCAAGCGGACTCCATGAGAAGTTGGTATTTGCCTCACTATCTGTTGGATCTAATGTCAATGAAGTTTTGTCAAGCGGGCTGTTCAAATTGAATGCAGGCAACACTTTCACTGAGCTAGTTGCTGTTTTTTCCCCTTCCACCGTAGTAACGGTTATGGTAGCTTCACCCAACGCTTTTGCCGTGATTTCACCGGTAAGGTTATTAATGGAAGCTACTTGAGGGTTACTGCTGCTCCATCTTATGTTTTTATAGGTGGCATTGTCCGGTTTGACTATGGCCCTCAATGTTTTTGTTCTGCTCAAACCAATGGTCACCTGCTCTTCTGTGATTGATACACCCGTTACATTAACCGGAGGTCTCTCTCTATCTTTCGCTACCCTTTTGACAGCTTTTAAAAATTCTCCGTCCGGGTCTCCCGCCGTAGGCACTAAATATCCCCCCTCACCATTCTCGTTCCAGGCATAAAGCAAGATCATCCGCTCTTTCGTCGTTTTAGTGGGATTATTATCCATCCAGGTGATGGCGTCCTGAATAAAATTCTCCACTTGTCGAGGTGTTCGGTCAGTATAATACCACCCCTCAACTGTTCCCAAACCATCCGGGCCTTCCCACGGTCTTTTGTCCCAGCCTACGGTAACTTCGGGAATATAGGGCATTTTTTCGGTCCCTGTCCAATTGCTTTTATGAGCTTCCACCAGTTCACTGTACGCATGTTCCTCGGAGCCGGCAGAATAGCCCGGAACGATGTTGTAATGCGTTCGATGGGTAAACCCGACATCAGACGCCGGATTACCACACCCGGCGATGGCGAGTCCAGGGAACCCATTGTCTATAGCTACCTGTTGCATGCGTGCTATGCTCTCTTTATCTATTCCGGAAGAATTGAAGATAACAACCAGCGGTTTTCCGTCAATGGTTACATGCTGTTCATCCTTGAAGTATTTCATCCAGTATCGGGCTGCAGCTTCCCAGTTATCGGGACCTACGATCTCCGCTCCAGCGTGATTGGCAACCAAAAGGGCGAATTTCAACAGGTGTTTGTTTTTTGCTTTCAAGTACATGCCCAGCTGGGTATGCTTTGAATCGTTTTCAATGGCTGCGGGATTTATGGGCCCCTGATTGTTTCTCCAATACCAACAAAAAAGGAAAAAGTCCAAGCCGTGATCGACTGCTAAATTAATTTGAGTTTCTACAATTGCTTGTGAATCACCTCTCCATCCCCAAATAGGCTTTCTGTCCGAGAATTCGTAAGCAAGTCGTCGTGTGAGATGCGTCGGAGCATTTTTTGCCCAGGCTTGATCGGGATCATTTGCATGGCTGTTTATTCCGGACCACCCATCGAAAAAATACGCACCCAACTGTATGTCTTTAATAATTCTTTCTACCGGTTTTTGAACTTCCTCTTCGTCCGTTTCGTTATCGTACTCTTGTCCTTTTTCCTCACAAGATGAAACAGAAAAGAGCGTCAATAGACACAATAATAAAACTTTTATTACCAGGTTTTTGATAGATGTTTTCCCGTTTTTGTCCAACATTTTATCAGCTGCTTGAATCATTCCGTGGATTATTTAGTGTTTAGGTTTATCTTTTAACTTGTAGACGGATATTTGTCGTTGAATGGGATCCGTAATTCAAATAAATATTCTCGAAAAACAATTAATTGAAAAAATGTGCTTGGTTCGTGGTATACGTTGAAATAGTTGGTTAGAAAAATGAAAGTAATAGAGGTCCCGGCAACGAAATGTAACCGGGACCTGCTATAAGGATATTCAATTAATTTTTATAAACGATCTTTATATTCCTTATCTCAATTTCATAGTCGGCTTTCTCACCGATATCCATTCGGATGTAACTGCCTGCAACGCCCCAGCGCCAGCCGGTGATACCGGGTGTCAGGTCTGCCCTGTACGTGGTCCACTCCGGCGAAGCAGGAACGGTACCCAGTTTAAGGGATCTCGATTCGGCTAATCCTTGCGTGGGCGTTCCCAGGAATAACTGCAGGTTATTTCCCATCTGCGTGTTGCTCTTGTATTCGAACGTGAGTATGCAGGCACCGTCAGGCAGTGAGGCTTTCAGTTTACTAGTCGTGGCATTCGGGTCACTTCCCGTAGTTCTTAGTTTATAATGATTTTCAGCGATAGTTTCCAACGTCGTATGTCCACTCTTTGAAACCAATTGCAGTATTTCAGGTACATAATTGTCTTTAATCTCCTGATAATTCATTGGCCTGAAATGGAGTGCATTCATCTCGAGTTGACCGCTACCCAAAAAACTCAACCTCAGGTAATCTCCCGGTTCTCCCCATGAGGATCCCGCTAAAACAGGCTTTGCATTGATTGCGGATTCTAGCCAGGTTGTTGAAGCGTTGGTCCCCGGTGAAGTTACGGAACCTACCTCTGTTCCATCGGCTTTCACCAAGAACATACTCAATGTTGACTGAACCGTTGAGTTTTTTGTCATTATGCTGGCAATAAGGGAATTGGGGTCGAGTGGTGCAGTCAATGGCACCGTGTTGATCGAAGATGTTCCCGATCCTGCTACAACTGAATATTGGTATTCTCCGGCACCTTTGGATGCTGTCAGGTTGACCGCAGTTGCAGGTGACAACCTCAGGTATTCGTTACGGTCGGCAGCCACCGAAAGGTATCTGGTTTCTCCCACTACCTGGATAGGATCTTTGGGTTCTACGGTCCAGTAAACTTTGACAGTCTCACCCGCGATCTGTTTAATCATCTCGTTAAATTCGTAGGACGATACGTCAACAGACGATCCGTTGACTTCTTTTTCGTAAAGAGGAGAGGAGAAGTCTTCAGAAAGGCTCAGTTTCAGTACATAATTGGTAGTCCCTTCAAACGGAATCCATGAGAAGTGGGTGTTGGCTTCACTATCGGTCGGGTCTAACGTCAATGACGTCTCGTTATGCGGGCGGTGCAGGTTTAATGCAGGCCACACTTTTACCAGACTGGTGGCTTTTTTTCCGCCATCAACAGTAGTTACAGTAATCGTGGCTTCGCCCAATGCTTTAGCCGTTACTTCGCCGGTAAGATCATCTACAAAAACTACTTGAGGCTTATTGCTGCTCCACCTCACGTTTTTATACGTGGCGTCTTCAGGCCCAACTACAGCCTCTAATTTTTTAGTTTTACCTACGGTCAATATCACTTCCTCTTCAGTAATGGTCACTCCCGTTACATTAATTGGTGTCTCAATTACTGAAATTTCACAAAAAGCCCTGCTATTCCCTATTTTAGCATTGACAATAGCATCGCCCAACCCTACGGCTGTAATTACTCCATTTGTGACGGTGATCACATCCGTGTTGCTACTGATCCACTCAATTTGGTTGGAACTCGGAGTAACTGTCAGCGTTTCAGTATCTCCCAAGACTAGGGTAAGGGTACTCTTGTCTAATGAGATCTCGATCATTTCAGATTGCTCATCCGTACTGCACGATGCAATTGCTAAAAAGCAAGAGATCAGAAGCAGGAAAATCAGATTTTTATTACGATTTGCGTTCATTTTTTCTGTATTTATTTAAAATATCGTGCTTTTTTAATGAATCGATTCATTAAAAGATGGGATTTTTAAATGATTATTTTTTAATCGTAGGAGTGTATGTTTCCATCACAACCGCTCGATCCCTCATGATAAGAGTATCGGTTGCAGTATAGCGATGTGTATCGCTATCTACCGTATAAGAGAGATAAATCGCGTCGCGCTTTTTATCGCCAAACTCTTCCGTTTTACTCATGTATTTTCCGGTCCCTGTGATTGTGTAAATCGATCCCTCCGGTGCTGTTACAGTACATGATACTCCTTCTGCCGCATCGAAATTGTTCGACTCAAAGTTGAGTAACATATCAAAATGCCCGGTAAGAGAAGTTGACTGAAAAGGAATTCGCATGGATACTTGAGTACGCGCAGCAGTTGTTAACTTGACAACCGTGTTTCTTTCAATATATTTGGCTTTATATGTGCTGTCTTCAAGCACAGTGTTGTTCTGGCTTAATGAGGATGCTCCGTGATACAGGTAGTTTCCGTGGTAGGGATTAATAAACTTTACACCAAACATTGTGAAATGCTTTGGAGCTGCTGACCAGTCACCTGCAACCCGGAGATCAGCAGAGGTTGAACCTGCTTTTCCCTGTAGCAATGTATCGAGATTGATAACCCCGGTAAGCCGCAAAGGCAGTACAAACGTGTTCTTGATTGATAGCGGATTATCAAAAAAATCGTCGGAAAGTTTCACCTTAATACCTCCACTGACATTTCCCGGCTCGATAACAATTTTCTCGTTGTCGGACAACTGATAGTAGGATGCGGGTAAAGGGCGAACGGGGCTTCCGTCCTCAAAAAAAGCGTTAGTACATAACTCTTCATCGATTACATACTTGAAGATTCGTTGCTGTGTGTTTTCATACACCCCTCCCATTGCTGCAGAGACGATAAATTCATGATTGTTATCGTTGCTGTTATCGTAAATATAATCTCCCAGAATAATGGTGCGAACAGGATATTGATAGGGAAAATATCCCGTCGTATAATCAAAATCGGGGAAATCAATTTCCTGATTTTGGCAGGAGATCAAACAAGAGGCAAGTGCCAATAATATGAGTGTTCTTTTCATCATGTTTCTTTAATTTATGAAGTTGTTTTATTACCATCCTCGATTTTGGATCAACGCATCAAATTTAGTTAACTCGTTCTCGGGAAGAGGTCCGTAGTGCATAAAACTGTTGTCGTATAGCCTGTTTTCGACATTAATAACAGTCATGGAGTTTCCATTGATGTTGATTCCTTTAGCCGTTTCGGTCAAATCCGATTTCCATCTGCGCAAGTCCCAGAATCGTGATCCTTCAAAACAGAGTTCAAGCCTTCTCTCGTTTCTTATAAGCTCCCTCATCTGCTCTTTCGTGGTGATCGAAGCCAGGTATGCATCGGGCTGGGCAATTCCCGCTCTTTTGCGTATTGCGGCAATCACATCCCTTGCAGAGTAGGAGAACGAACCGGTTCCATCAGGACCCCATGCTTCGTTGGCTGCTTCTGCGAAGATAAGGAATAATTCAGTATACCTCATATGTACCTCGAAATGTTTCTTTGTATTTGTAGAACTCGGGTTCAAATTCACATCCTCCCGCAACAGTTTCTTGAGGTAGTACCCTGTTCTGGTAGAGGTGGAGATTGAGTCCCGGGCATTTTCACCCCCGCCTACTCCGGTATATATTGTCTTTCCGGACATGGTTCCCCCGTTGTATACAATATAAAGCGATAACCTTGGATCGCGTGAGGCATATGGGTTCTCGGCGTCATAACCAGACGATGAATTTTTTATTGGAAACCCGTTTGCCATGGGGAACGCTTCCACTATGTTCTGTGTGGGATTAACGTTCCCTTGTCCAAAGAGCGATGGGGGAAAATTACTTAACTCCCTGCTGTTTGAAACTGTTATTGAGCGTCTCCAGATGATCTCTTTTGAATCGGATCCCGACGCCAGGTTAATTCCATCAACACGGGCTGCATCGTAAAACCGGTGACCGTTTGGATCCAATCCGGAAACTCCGCCAATGCCTGATAGAACTTGACCGGCATAATTAGCTGCATTTTGCCACAAGGTGACATCATTATCGGGAGAAAATGCAGGGCTTGCAGCCAGTAAAGCCAAACGAGCCTTGTAGGCTTTCACGATTCGTCCGCTGATACGTTGGTTCAGTTCTTTGCCGAAAACCTCGTTGTAGTTGTCGATGCTCACGCCGGCATATCCGGTTGGTAGTTCACTTGCACTCCCGATGTTCTGGTAATCATCCATCGTTAAGTATTCGAGAGCCTTGTTGAAATCACTGTAAATCTGGTTGACCGATTCTTCAAAGGTCGCCCTTGGAATATTGAAATTCTTATCGTCCTTAAAGAAAGGGATACCTAGTAGATTTCCAGCTTCATCGTATCCCGCTACCGTTTGAAGAAGATGGTATTGGATAACTCCTTTCAAGGCATACGCTTCACCGTAGAACCGTTTCACGTAAAGCGATTTTATTTCACTGTTTGACCATTTCCACTCCACGGAGTCGATGATGTTGATCAGCTGATCAAGGTAAATTACCGCGGTATTGGCATCGGTCCATTGGTTTTCCGGATTGTACAGCGCTGACCATTCTCCAGTTGCCATACGGAGGTAACCGTTATTCTTATCGTTTGTAACAGCATCATCGGTAGCGACGTCATTGAACGATAAACTGTTGGTCGGAATTCTGGCATACGCCGAAATTAACAATCCTTCAGCAAAGCCGGGGTCGGTATAGACTCGATTAAACGAGCTGATGTTCTCATTTTCCGGGTCAAACATATCCTGACAGCTCATTAACAAGAGGATGCAGGCAAAAAATGTAACTATTTTTATTTTCATAACTTTCGTATTAATCGTTTAAAATATCGCTTTTAGGCCTAATGAAAAATTCCGGGAGTAGGGTTCCCCACCAATGGATAATTCACGGATATCTCTGTATTTGGAGATGGTAAACAGGCTTGTCCCGTCAACAAATAGGTCTATATTCTGCATTTTCAGGTTTTCCACGAATCGGGTTGGAAGCGCATAGGTTAATTGGGCTCTGTCAAGCGTGAAATAGTTGTCCTTATATAACCAGAACGTGGAGGACCGGTAGTTGTTTGAACTCGATAGAGAGGTCAGTCGCGGCATGGTGGCAGTATGTTTTGTCTCTTCCGTCCATCTCTTTAACGCATATTCGGAATATTTGTCGCTTCCGTCTATCCAATAGTAATTGTTTGAGATATAGCCATCGGCGCCCGATCTGCCCGTTCCGTGAACAAAAAGGGTGATGTTTGAATAGGATAGTTTCAGGTTTAACCCGTAATTCCAGGGTGCTTGCCAACGTCCGATCAAAACCTCATCGTTTCCGTCAATCACTCCATCGTTGTTCTGATCGACATACTTGATATCTCCGGGCTGTACTTCTCCAAAGGATTGTTTGGCATGGTTCTCTACTTCCGTTTCGTCCATGAAGAATCCATCGGCTTCAAGTCCCCAACGGCCGTCTACCGGTGTTCCCACGCGGTAACGATAGGCATCGTCGTAAACTTCGTCACGGATTTTTATTTCGGAGTCGTTATACAACAAGTTTGCACCCAACTCAAACCGGAAATTACCGATACTTTCCTTATACAGCAGGCCTAATTCAAATCCTTGATATACATTTTCTCCAAAGTTCTCGTACGGGATAAATGCGGAATAGAAGCCGGGGTAAATCGTCTGAGGTCGTGCCAGCAGGTCGTAATTGGTTTTGTGGAAAACCGTTGCGCTCGCTGATAGATGCCCACCGTAGAATTGCCCGTCAATTCCCAAATTGATGTCCCTGAATTTTTCAAACCCCAGCTTGGGATTCGCTCCTTGTACGGCCACTGTTCCCGAACGGCTAAAAGCACCGTCGTACCACTGATAACTTCCTGATGACCCGTATCGGTCTGCGTGCAAGAAAAATCCTCCGATATTTACATCGGTATTAAGAATTCCAGCGGAGAGGTACAGCTTCAAATAGTCAACTGCAGAAGCGGATTGCATAAAATCCTCAGAGCTTATCAACCACGCGAGACCCAAAGAGGGGGAGTAGGCTCCTCTATTGCCTGCCGGCAACTTGTTGGAGATTATATATGCACTGCTGAAGTCTACCAGGTATTTTTTTGCATACGCGTAGTTGACGCGCAACCCGGCGGTGTAATTCTTCACTCCCTGATAGTCGCCGATAACGTTGTAGGTACTGGAATATCCTAAAAGGTTGGCATTGATCTCATGGTCGTCATTGAATGTTTTGTTATAATCGAACATTCCGTAAAATCCGAGTCTTCTGTTGTACTGTGAATTTCCGGCGTAGTGTACGCCCGGTCTGACGTCCTCTCCAAATTTAACCAGATCAATAATTTTATCCTCGTCTTCCGACCATACGGGTTGGTATACTGAGTATTCATTCTGTATTGCCTGATCGTAACCCGTATAGAAATCGAAACTTATGTTCGTATGGAATGAAAGTCCTTCCAGAACACGATCCAAATCAAAATTTATGCGGTTATTAAATGTAAATGTCCTGTCAAATCGTTCCACGTATCCGGCAGAATAGGCATGCGCGATAGCATTGGTCAGGTACGCTGAATTTCCGCCCAACAGGTAAAGCCCATCGATATCATTTTTTCTGCCCAACAACAGTTCGTTCTCGGGATCTATTAAGCTGATGGGGATTAATGGCGCGTTTGTATGCGGATGCGTCGTGGCCGCTTCGCTCCAGAAACTGCCCCTTGGATTTCTTCTGTTGTAGAAATAGGCAGAAGCATCGAGCGCGGTAGTAATCCAGGAATTCAACCTCATATCCACGTTCCCGCGGACATTGAAATTGTTTTGATTGGCTTTCTTGCCCTCTCCGAAGTTGAGGTAGCTACCCGTATGTTCCCATCCCGCGTTTACGTAATATCGTGATCTGTTGTTCCCGCCGGAAAGTTCCAGCATGGTTTTCCAAAACGGTTTGAAGTTCCTTACATAGTCGGATGAGTAATAATCTACGTTTGGATACCTGTAAGGGTTGCCGGTCTGGAAGTTGTTGATCATTTCCTCGCTATAGAGCGGGTCGAGGCCATCGTTCGTTCGAGCTTCATTGTGCAGTTGCATATATTCTGCCGACGACAGGTAGTTGGGTAAGGCCAGGGGAGTGTTGGCACCGTAATAGCCGGTGACGTTGATGTCCTTTTTATAGGCTTCCCCCCTTTTTGTGGTAATCAACACAACCCCGTTCTGAGCCTGAGAGCCGTAGAGAACAGAAGAGTTGATGTCTTTCAGCACAGTTATCTGTTCTATTTCGGAAAGATTCAGGTTGTCGATGTTTCTGGGCAAACCGTCAACCACGTACAACGGCGCACCAATGCCGCGGATGTTGCCTCCTCCAAGCATGCCAAGTACTCTGCCCGACAAGGCTTGTGAAATACTTTCTATGTTGTCAAACCGCCTCAGTTCGCCGGGATTAATGACGCTGATCGCATTTGTCACCTCTCTTTTGGTAATTTTGTTGAAAGCGATATGCACCGAGTCCCTTATCCCTTCCAAGAGGGGAGAAGCGATTAATTGAAGCTGTTTTTGATCACCGTAATCAAACGACGTAAAGATTGCCGATTCGTACCCTTGGGCTTCGATAAAGAGTTCACTGCCTTGAGGTACCGATATAGTGAATTTTCCTAAACGGTCTGCTCTGACAAAGACAGTACCTTCATCTCCACGAACAAGAGCTCCTGGTATAGGATTTCCATTTACATCCGCAACAACCGACTCTATTGTTGTCAGCGGAATGTTCGAATTATTCTGGGCCGTTAAAGAAGCAGCATACATTGCCAGGATAAAGCCCGTAATAATCAGTAATGAATTAAGTTTTATTTTCATTGTATTCTTTTTATTTGATAATTACCATCCGGGGTTTTGTGGAAACTCAGCATAGAGACTAATATCATTGACAGGTAATGGAAGCCAGTTGTGCTTCTTTTCAACCACCCTTGTGGTAACAAGTCTCTTTTGGATATTTATTGGCTTACCGTCACTGCCGCGGTCGTAATCGAGTGCATATTTTTCCCTGTATTTCATCTCACCCAGCAGGTTCCACCTACGAAGATCAAACCACCTCAGTCCTTCAAATGCCAACTCAACTGCCCTTTCCCGGATGATTTCCTCCATAAAGCTCTCCTTGGTGGCTAAAAACTTCTGATCGATATTAGGCAATAAGGCTCTGTTTCTGATTGTATTGAATGCTTGTTCGGAAGTTAAATTAATTCCGGTTGCACTCGCCTTAGCAGAACCGTACCCCCACAAAACGGCTTCGGCATACATTAAATAAATATCTCCGAGACGCAGCCTGGGTTGATATGCTTGAAAATTATCCCATCCTCTGTCCCATTGGTTGCAGCCTAATGGTGTGTATTTTCTATACAGGTAGCCGGTAACGCTTCCTTGGGCACCCCCTTTGTGAATTCCACCGTTGAACAACTGGGCAAATTGGTTCGCACCTGCACTGGTACTGTTTACGATTCGGTTGCCATCCACCACGATATCCACGTAAAAACGGGGTTCTCTGTTGCTGAATGGGTCTTCCGGATCATAGCCTGAAGCAGGATCATCCAACGGCAAGCCGTTTGCCATTCCGTAATTTTCAACGTAGTTGTGGGTCGGGACCTCCACCCGTGTATTACCGGCGCCAAACTGAACCGGATTACTGGTGCGGTTGGTACACCAACGGGTATAGCTGACATCATAGATCGACTGATTTCTAATAACTTCTGTGCCCCCGGGTCTCTCTCTGTTCCCCGGTGACCACACCCAGAAGTTGTTGGTCCTTGTTTCCCACGGTTCCAACTTATAGGCGCCTGTTTCGTTACATAACTTGATGGCTTCTGCAAATACTTCGGCAGCCTGTTTGCACAGCTCCGTATCGTACGCGTTAACACCGGTAGAGGATTCGTTCATCATCGGACTGGCTGCATACAACAAGTTTCTTCCTAAATAGCCCAATGCTTCAATTTTCGATGCCCTAAGGGCATTGTTTCCAAAGGTCATCTTTCCGGCAGTCGTGTTATCCCAATTGATGGGAAGCAGATCAGCCGCTTTTCTAAAATCGATCGCTGCTTTTAAAGCTGTCTCCCTGTAGGACAAACGGGGAACTTTCATCTCTTGTGATGCGACCAAAAGGGTGTCAATGTAAGGGAGACCCCCGTAATACTGCATCAATTCAAGATGAAAAAAACCGCGGAAAAAATAGGCCTGTCCTGCAATCAGGTCTCGCTCTTCTTGTGTGGCTGAAGTCATTAAATCGAGACTGGCCAGTGCGAGATTGGCTTTTCTGATGGCATACCAGGCTAACGGGTATATTCGTTTATTCATGGTCCCGTTGTTTGTGTTAACCGAACCGGTTAAGATCCTGTCTTGCGCAAACCAGTAGTTGCCATCGTCCCAAGGAAGAGGAGAATTAGATAGGGTAGCGTCATCAAAAAAAGAATTGTAGTAATGATTCCCTGCCATTGCCTTATGCGGATCCGCAATACAGTTGTACATCTCTTCAATAAATCCTTGGAAACTCATAAAATTTCCATACACATCGTTGTCGGATATATCAGACTCCGGGGCTTTATCCAGGTAATCTTCACATGAAGCGAAACCTAACGCCAAGATGAAGATATAAAGGATAAATTGTATGCCGTTATTTTTTTTTCTTTTGTTCATAATGTCAAATTATTTAAAAAGTTAACTCAAATCCCAAGTTAATTCTTCGAGGTGTCGGGTAAGTTCCTTCTCCAGCACTACCTCCTTGCGAATATGACTCCCTGTCATCGGGTAGTTTGGACCAAAAAAACAGGTTATTACCGTTTACAAACAGGCGCAAGCCAGACAATCCGATGCTAGACAAGAGCTTTTTATCCAACGAATAGGCCAGTTCCGCAGTTTTCAGTCTCAGGTAGGAACCGTCGTGCAAATAGTAGTCTCCAATGTTTTGTGCCTGGGTTTTCCACCGCGGCAAGAAAGATGTGGCGTCCGGATTTTCTTTCGACCAGTAGTCACGAACGTGTCCAAAAAGAACATTTTGGTAACTGAAAAAATTGGACTGCGGTAAATAGAGAGAAACATTGTTCACACCAAAGAACTGTAACATCAAGCTGAAATTTCTATATTCCGCGCCAATGGAAAAATTATAAGTGTTTAGCGGTACGTTGGGGTAACCGATAGGTGCACTGTCTCCGTTGCTGGTAATTACCCCGTCGCCATCAAAATCAAGCAGGTTGTAGTATCCCGGAAGTTTCTGTAAATCGTTGGTCTCTGTAGGAGTACTTGCGAAAATTTCATCCCAGTTATTGTAGAAACCGGTACGAATTAAAGAGCGTTGCTGTCCGATAGGATATCCTTTCAACTTTCTATAAGCGGGGAGTAAATCTGGATCATCACGATAGATCACCTCATTTTCCGTGTGGGTAAATGAAAAATTGGACCAGAGGTATACGTTGTTGAAACGATGATTAAATTTCAGTTCGAGTTCATATCCGTTGGATTTTACTTCACCCATGTTCGTTGACGGAGGTGTTGCGCCAAAATAGGAGGGTACGTCCCGTCTTCCGGAAATCAATATATCGGTTCGGTGTTCATTAAAATAGTCGAAATTGAGGGAGATCAAGTCCCTGAAGAAACCCGTTTCTAATCCCCAATTCTGTTTCCGGGCTGTTTCCCAGCGAATGTTCGGGTTTCCAATGCCGGTTTGTCTGTACCAGATGTACGGGCTCACTTCCGCTGCATTTGCATTCAACCGTGACTGTCCTCCATAGGAATATTGATTGGAATAGGCCCATCTCGCTCCACCCTGATCATCTCCTACTACACCGATACTGTAGCGCAGTTTCATCCGATTGATAAAATCGATGGTCCAGAACTTCTCGTTGGTAACATACCACCCCAAGGCAAGAGACGGGAAAAAGCCGAATCGATAGCCCGGTCCGAACTTTTCGGATCCGTTGTAGGCACCGTTTGCCTCGAATAAATACCGTGTGTCGTAATCGTATGTAGTTCTGAATACCCAGTCCTCGCGGTAGTTTTTAAACATATTTCCACGTGCGTACTCTTCGCGTTTAAAGAAGCCCATTAAACCCACGTTATGTAAATCGAACTTCCTCGCGTAGTTAGCACGCAGTTGATACATCATCCGTCGGGTAATATTGCCGTTAAGCATTTCTTCACCTTCGATCCACCAAGGACGTACAACCCAGTCAAATTTATTGCTTCCTACCATAGGAACATAGGTGGTATATTCGTTGGGATCCTGATCCGGTCCTTCGTATTTTTCCGGATAGATCACTTTTGCAGCCAGGTTTCCGTCGTTGGGACGAACCGCATTGGCGTCATACAGTCGCCGCTGTGTTACAACAAAGGTGTCGTAGAAGAAAGAGGCGTCTGCGCTAAGTCCCTTGGTGATAAATCCTAAATCTTGCTTCAACCCGAAATCGGCGTTCATGGACGTCGTTTTGTAAGTCATGATCCCGGTGTTATACATTAACGCCACGGGATTCACCATCTGTTCTTCGGGTAAAAGGAACGATGCTCCCCATCTTCCATCGGAGTATTGAGGCAGAAACACATCCGGTGGCATGGAGTAAGCTGCAGCCCAGACCATTGGATTATTAGTTCCGCCACTAGACTCTTGCCTATAACTGTAATTCGTATTTTTAATGCTGTAGTATCCCGACAGGTCTACGCTTAACTTGGTGGTTTTTGTCAGGTTGAAGCCTAAATTGGTTCTGAAATTAAACCGGTCGAAATTATAATTGGGAGAATACCCTTTGGCATTGTCATAATCTTCAAACATGTCACCTTCATGCAGATAGGCGACAGAACCAAAATAATTGACAAAATCAGTTCCCCCGGTAACATTGAAAGCGGCGCGTTGCGACATACCCACGTCTTTAAATAGAGCATCCGCCCAATCAACGTTTGCATATATCTCTGCGTACTCTGCTGATTGTGGCTTCTGATAGCGCTTTAATATTTCATAAGGAGTATAATCTGCCCACGAACCTGAGTTTAACACAACCTCCCGTTCAACTATTTCGTTTTTTAAGCTGCGTGTGTCGTACGAATCCAGTTTATCCGGCAGCCTGGAGATCATCAATGCCGTGGTGTTGTAAGTGAAACTCATTTCCGGCTTACCCGTCTGACCCCTTTTGGTGGTAATCAGGATAACCCCGTTTGCTCCTTTCACACCGAACACAGCAGTTGCTGAAGCATCCTTGAGTACAGAAATGGTTTCAACTTCACTCACGTCAATATTTTCCATGCTTCTTTCCACTCCATCTACCAAGACTAAGGGTTGTCCGCCATTCCAGGTATTTCTACCGCGGATGTAAATTTCAGTGGCGTTATTACCGCCTCCGACTCCCCCGGGTTCACCGGAAGAAGTGAGTGTGACAACACCAGGAAGTTGTCCGGTTAATGCTTGCTTCAGGTTAGTAATACCACCGGTCCTTTTAATATCATCGCTCGTTGTCTGCACAATAGATCCTACGATGCTTTCTTTTTTCTGTACACCGTAGCCTACTACGACAACCTCTTCCAACACTTCGCTGTCTTCCCGCAGGACTACATTAATGGTGGTTCTTCCGTTTACCGGGATGGTTTGCGATACCATACCTACGTAAGATACTTCTAAAACTGCATTGGAGGGGATGTTTGAAAACGTGAAGTTTCCATCCATATCGGTAATCGTTCCGGTTGATGTCCCTTCGATTCGAACAGTAACCCCAATCAACGGTTCATTTGATGCATCAGTGACTATTCCCCTGACGGTAATGTTCTGAGCAAAAATACATAAGGAAAATGTCCATAAAACTATGAACAAAATTCCTTTAAATGGATTTGAATTTTTTCTCTTCATCTCATTTGGTGATTTGTTATTTAGATTAAGCTCATAAAAAATGTGAATTCATTGGCGCGTGGAGTTCTCCATTCAGGAGACGCTTTTAAATTGAAATACTTTTACTGTTTTACCCATGTGAATTAATTTAAAATTATTTTTTATTAAATCATTTTATTGTTTTTTAAACATTTATCGGCGTAGGCAGGCCAGCTTGTTGTATTAATCAGTGTTAAAAAAAAGTTTCGTTTGTGAAAAATCATGCCACAGCCACCTATTTATTGGTGAGTATTTGAAAATATTTAACATGTACAAAGATATACGGGTAAATTTTGCTTTACCCCTGAAA
>ENA-UOOR01000585-UOOR01000585.1-fermentation-metagenome-genome-assembly--contig:-NODE-585-length-50560-cov-4.807227_pt1 | contig 50560 bp, 50 predicted proteins | sample MGYA00245780_ERZ724029 | MGnify/ENA primary metagenome ERZ724029 (study PRJEB28704, sample SAMN03018315) | fermentation metagenome | biome: anthropogenic terrestrial biome; feature: soil; material...
CCGTAGCCTTGCTTGCCAAACTCCTCAAAAGCGCTATCTAAAATCTTGCGCCGGCTTAGGAGATTCTTTTCGTCACGTTTCATAATGCACCTCCACAAGATAGACCAACAAGTCTATTTTCATCATAATAGCACAAACAGACCAGCAAGTCAATAATATGGATATGGGATTTTTTCTTAACAAATATTTTACGTCGATGACTATATCACAAAACCTTTTAATCCATTGGAGATGGTCGCACGCGTCAAAACCCAGTGCGGTGCTATACCCGTTAGAACAGAATGAAAGAGATTTGTTTCAGATGAAAGGAAAGGCGACTTTATGAAGGAAATAAAAGAGAGTCGGAAAACAACCCGAATGGTTTCGCAGGACATAAGTTTAAATGCTAGTTGTAGACATAATGCACTAATAAGTGAATCAAAAGAAAAGATTCATTCATTAATGCATCACATGACTTATTTTTGTGATAAACTTAGTTACTAATTATAGAAATCGGAGGTTTAGATCTAAGGACGCAAAGCCTTCGGAATAGTGTGCTACCGGATATTAGATGATTTCTCTTTGCAATCGCTCACCAAGACGGCTTAATATTTCATTGGAAATTGTTCCGGTTTCCTCCGCCAAGTCACAGGCCGTGATCTCGGAATTACCGGAGCAGCCGATAATTACGGCAATGTCGCCAGTTTTTACGTCCGAAATGGCAGATACATCAACAAGGGTTTGGTCCATGCAAATACGTCCTGCAATAGGCGCCTCACAGCCATTTATCAGCACCCTGCCAATACCGCACGAGAGCGCTCGAGGCACCCCATCGGCGTACCCAATGGAAAGAACAGCTATCCGGCTATCCTCTATAGCCACAAACTGCAACCCATATCCGGCGGCTTCGCCCTTTTGCAGCGCTTTTACTGCCGCCACCCTGGCCTTGACGGATAGCACGGGCCGCAGAGGAAGCGTACAATGCTCCGTATCGGTCCGGGTACTGAGTACGCCATATAGTGCGATCCCAATCCGTGCATAATCGCCGCCGAGGTTCAGATAATTGATAAGCCCATAGCTTGCCAGCAAGTGCGCCTTGGGGCAGACGCAGCCACGCGATCTGATCTGTGATACAACCCGATAAAAGGCTTGTCCCTGTCTCAGCGTAAAGGCTTTGTCCTCTGGCGATTCCGTATCGTCTGCGCACAGATGGGTGTAGATTCCCTCAATGTCCAAGTTAGGAAGGTGAAACATTGCACAGATGTTCTCAATATTTTCACAGGACTCTCCCAGTCGATGCATACCCGTGTCAACCGCAATATGCACCTTTATTTTTTCTCCGTATTCGTCCAGAGCTTCAGCATATGGCAGGTCAATTACAGTCTGCGTCAAACCGTACCGTTTCAAGAGCGGGAGTTGCTCTGGATGCGTGTAGCCGAGAATCAGGAGTTCTCCGCGGACGCCATTTTTGCGCAGCTCGGCCCCTTCCTCTGCGGATGCCACGCAAAAGGCATTAATGCCAAGACCATTGAGTTCCCGCGAAATCAAAACTGCGCCATGACCATAAGCGTTGGCCTTGACAGCCGGCATGAGTTCACAGCCGTCCGGGAGCAGTTTTCGGAGCACCTTAACGTTGTGGCGCAGCGCATCCCGATCCAGTTCAATCCATGCCCGGCTTCGACAAAATGCAGTCTCTGTTTTATCAGGCATTTTCTCCCTCCCTTTCGATAATGCGGGGTGGCTGCGAGACCACGGTGCAGTTATCAGGGATATTTGAACTGACGACTGTACCAGCGCCAATTTTTACGTTGTGCCCAATTCGGATATTGCCAATAATAACAGCTCCTGCGCCGATCAGGCAGTTATCACCGATGCACGGTGCTATATGGTCCACTTCTCCAATCGTAACATTCTGATAGATCCGGCAGTTTGCGCCAATGTACGCATAGCGGGAAATATAAATACCGTGTAAGCCGTGCGGTAAAGATGGGATTCCTGCAATCTTCGCGCCGTTTCCAATATAGCCGCCATGCCTGTGCGCCGACCGGTTGCAAAGGAATGTGAGCACGTCTTCTATAAGCTTGCTCCGCACCTGTTCACGCCGCCTGAAAAGGGCCCAGAACCAGCGCAGGTCGTCTCCCTTGGAATAGTCAATGATTCTTTCTCTTAACATTTCAAAACTTCTTTCTCAGATGAAATTCCCATCCATTACTGTCTGCTTAGCCACCCGGTCAAAATAAACCCGTCTGCGTTGTTGCCGGATACCGAGTATGGAATGTCGGCGTCTATTTCAAGCTTGGTGTCCGTTCCAGCTGTGGCCTCCACATAGGAAACCGCAATATTCTGTTGACCGATCCGGTACTCAAAGCACTTTTTCCCATAAGGATATTGCTTCAGGAAAGCGTGATATTCTTCCAGAGTAAAGCCCGGATCCGCCATGATCGCGGCATGGGGCGCTCCGACGTATCGGAAATGCCAGGGTTCCTGCCCAATCCCGGTGACAGATTCCTTCCCCTTTGGATAGCGCTCAATGAAGCCATAAGCTACGGCTTTTTCCCGGAAGGTCTGGCAGATGCCGGAATAGGGAAAGTCCGGACAAATAAAATCAATATCCGTTTTTTTTATACCCAGGTCAATGGCAAGCCCAGTCTCGTGCTCGCTGTGGTCTGGCCGCGCCACAAACCGCTCTGTGAAGGGCGCCCGGTTTTCCCGCAGAGACTGTTCATAAATCTCCTGCTGTTCCCGCCTGGAACGCCAGCCGCTGACCGCGCTGATCCGCGCCCAGCCGTCAATATCGTTCATGAGTTTTGAAAGCAGGACGGAAGCTCTGCGCTCCAGCAGCACCTGGTTAACGTCCGCATTGACCGGGGCAAGGAAGCATTCGGCAATTCCAGCATGATAGGGATACTGTCTATTGACTAAAATCAGGCTGCCTGCGTGAACGGACTTTTCCGGGATAACGAGTGTTTTCATATTCCCACCGCCAATTCGATCACGCGGGAAATGACCTGCTCAAAAGAAATTCCAACGGCTTTCAACATGCTGGGATACCGGCTGTGAGACGTAAAGCCGGGGATGGTGTTGACTTCGTTAAAGACGACCTTTCCCTGTGCATTGAGGAACATATCCACCCGCGCAAAGCCGCGGCATCCCAGCGCCTGATAGATGGTCCTGGCAGTTTGTTTGATTTCCTCTGCTTTTTCTTTGGAGATTCGTGCGGGAACATGGATGGCCGAAGTTTTCAGCGTATATTTTTCAGTGAAATTGAAGAACCCGTCCGCAAGCTCGATTTCATCGACCTCTCCCACCGTCAGCACATCGTTTCCCATCACGGCGCAGCCAACTTCAAATCCCGTAATGCATTCCTCAATGATGACCTCATCATCGTATTCAAAGGCCAAATTGACAGCGGCGGGAAGCACTTCCCGGTCAATCACTCTGGTAATGCCATACGAAGAACCGGCCCTGACCGGCTTTACGAACAGCGGATAACCGAGGCTTTCGGCCTGCTTCAGAGCAATTCCGGCATCCATATTCTTTTTCAGCACGAAGGAATCAGGAACCGGTACACCGGCAGCACGGGCAAGCTTGTGCGCCCGGTCTTTGTCCATGCAGAGCGCCGAGGCCAGTGTCCCGCAGCCAACCAGCGGGATTCCGGACAGTTCAAATAATCCCTGGACCGTACCATCCTCGCCGTTCTTTCCGTGCAGAACGGGAAAAGCGGCATCAATAGGAAGTTTTACGACCTTATCAGGGTAAAATACCAGCAGGGCATGTGTCGTACGATCTGGAGAGAGCGCCGCAGGCGTACAGTCTGAGAAATTGCACCAGGTATCCTTGACGATTTTCTCAATATCTCCATCAAACCGGTACCAGTCTCCCTTGGTTGAAATCCCAACCAGTATGGGTATAAATTTGTCGGTGTCGATATGCTTAATCACAGAATAAGCGGACTGAAGCGATACACTGTACTCCGGAGAGCAGCCGCCGAACAGAATGGCAATATTCAATCTTTTCATTTTATTCATTTTCCTTTCTCTGCGATTTCAGTTCCGTCGGGAAGCGGGTAGCCGATCTCGCATTTGTTTCGATAGAGCAGCTTTGCGGAAACGCATTTTCCGGTTGTGCTCAAAATTGTTTTTTGGTTCACATCGACTTCTTCAAAAACCTTGTTGTTCTTGCGGTAATACAGCGGGGTACCATTCACAACCTCATAGGACTGTCCCACATCTTTGTCGGTCAGAAGGCGTCCGATAATATGTTCTTTGTCAAAGGCAATACTGATTTGAAAGGAAGCCTCGGTTTCGTTTTTGACCTTCAGATCAAGCCAGCCTTCCGACACCGTTGCGTCCACGCCCATCGGTGCGTCGCTGGGCGGTTCCGGAAAGTCCTTCACGCCATGTCCATACCGTTCTACAATAGTGAGCGGCGCATGGAGGAACATCCAAAAGAGCAGATTGCTCATTTGGCACATCCCGCCGCCGGGGGCCGTCGTGAGCTTTCCGTCAACAACGGTCAGCCCGTCCTTATACGGAGTATCCCGGTCCGCGTATCGGACCAGTTTCCAGAAAGAAAAGGTCTCATGCGGCCGTATGACCACCCGATCCAAAGTGGCCGCAGCCAGCTTCAGGTTAAAAATCTTATTCTCCTGATACATCATGTCAAAACCGGTTTCCCGGTTATATAAAGGGCAGCTCGTCTCAAAAAGCTGATACGGAAAAAGATCTTCGGATTTGGCCGCTGCATAGCGGTTTCCATCCAGGCGCATTCCTGTATAAAAGCAAAATAGTCGTTGCCTTATTCTCAGTGGCAACAGCCACGGAAAAATTTGCGTGACACGTTTTCTTGACACTTTCTCCTCCTTTCCGGGGATACGGCAAAAGAAAAATCCCCGCTCTGCACGTCTATCGTAGCAAAGCGTGGACAACCATGTTTTTGATTTTAGTGAGAAAAGCCTTAAAATTAGACTACGAAAATCATACGATTTTCTGACAATCCATGGGAAGCGTCACGGTAGAGGTTTGTTGCTATACCTTGGAATGGAATGCCCAGCATGTCCATTCTGAAAATCTTGCGGGAAAAGTGATTCTGGAGTTGGGCAGTGGAAGCGGCTTTTTTCTGCGGCGGATTTATGATGCTCTGCCCGAAGACGCTGTTTACATTGCCGCGGACCATGATCCCGGAAAGTTACGATTCTTAAAAGGGATTTTGGAAAAAGCGGAAAAGAGAAAAGGAGTCCTTTTTATCTGCTGTGATTTTCCCCAAATTCCTCTAAAAGCCCGATCCGTAGATGTTTTATATGATTTTACAGGGACCAGCAATTTTAGCTTTGAGCACAGAGAATTTTTGCCGAGGCTAGTTGAGCGGTTCTTAAAAACAGAGGCTGAGCTGCTGGGCTCATATATCATCTTCCGGAATTTCAGCCCGGACAGCATGGTTCCCATTGATTTTCGGCCGAATTTTCAGATTCATTCCATCAAAAAGCAAATTGAAGAACTTGGTTTTATCAAAAAAGCTGAATATACATCTGACGTTGTAACAAAAGGGGGCTTTGCTGTGAGACTGGCAAGTATCCAAAAAAGCGAGTGGCTGAATTTTACAATGTTTCTTACAGGGCGAAGCATAGCCGTCCCAATATCGTTTCAAAGGATAACATCATAAGGTTAAATTCGATCGGGAAAATTGTTGATTCGGCAGCGACCATTATTAGCCCGGGCCTGGGTGGAGCTCTGTATGCTGTGATGGGCATACAATTTTTTGTCCTTCTGAACGGGATTGCTCTTATTCTATATTGCAATTCATACAAACACGAAAATTAAAATAACCTGGGCTAAACAGACTATAAAAAACGATATAGGAAAAATAATCAGGAAGTTTTACAGAAAAGATATATCTTCCGCCAAGGGGAAGATGTGTCTTTTTTTATGTGGTAAAGTATGCTATTGTGGATTCAAAGTTTGCTGCATCACACGAACAGAATCAGAAATTTGTACTACAATTATCTATCTTATTTGAGGTGACTTTATGGAATGTATAGAGTGTTATAGTGAGAAAAATCGTATTACTCCTTTATTAGAACCACGAAACTGTTTGGAAAATCATAGACAGTACATTTGCGGAACTTGTGGCAGATGTATTTGTATTGATAAAGATGAAAAACGAAATGTGCAACGTTGGAATTTTCCTTTTAAATCTTTAGAAATTGCAAAATTATATTTGAGAACCGTAGACTTTTCAATGAAAAAACCTTGTGGAATTTACGAAATCACTAATAGTAAGGGAAGAAAGTCATATAAAATATTTGCAGATGTTGAAGACTTAAAAACTTATCTTGATAAAAATAAAGATAAATGCTGTGACCTTATGCAGCCTGTTTATATGAAAGAGAAGTATCAAGATTTTTCACACACAAAAGTTAAGTTTCTAGACAAAGAAGAAATTGAACAATATATATCTGAGCAAGAAAAATAGCTTTGAGAATGTCAAATTCCAATTTATTGCCTTGACTGGGGCATATAAGCTATAAAAGCAATCCCCACCAAGCCTAATATGCTATCTCAAAAAGCATGCTATTATAATTTATTGATTTGGAGGGTAAAGCAATGTATAAGAAAGGTTCCATTATCTTGTCAGTCCTGATCATAGCGGCAATTTCCGGCTGTAGTGCGGCAGCGCCCACTCCGGGCAATGAGCCGGAAGTCACTTACGAGGCTCAGTCGCCTGAACCGACCCCATCGGATACGGAGGCTTCCATTTTTTCTGAATTACCTGAGAAATTTGTATTTTCAAGCGGCGCGGGCGCTTGGGAAACTATCGTTGAAATCAAGTCGGACGGCGCCTTTATTGGTAATTATCATGATTCAAACATGGGAGACACCGGTCCGGATTATCCTAACGGGATCAGATACGAGTGTAATTTCAGCGGTAAATTTACAGATGTTAAAAAGATTGCTGATGACGAGTATTCCATGAGAGTTGAGTACATAAATACGGAGGAGGAGGCCGGCAAGGAGACGATAATCGATGGCGTCAAAGTCATAACAGAAGAGCCATACGGTTTTGAGAACGCCGGTGAATTCCGTCTATACTTGCCGGGCAGAAACACCAAAGACCTGCCGGAAGAGTTCATAAATTGGGTGAGGGGTCCGCTGGGATGGTCCGAGGTGCCGGCAGAGATGCCTGCTTATGGCTTATATAATGTGGCAGGTGGGAAAGGGTTTTACGGCGACTAGCAAGGCATGCTTCCTTACTGCCGTAGCTGCTTGTCCCTCTGATCGTTTTCTTGTTAATATTTGCCCAAGAAGTATATATTTTTCCGTTGCTTGCCGAGGCCCGGAACCGTTTACGATCATCCTAGCTTGATTTATTCGAGCTGGCGAAATATAATAAAAATTAAACTGTTTGAGGTGTATCGTGGATTATATAACATTAAAAGAGGCCAGTGGAAGAAGACCGTATCCCCGGCGCAGTAAAAATGGCAGGCGTCTGGCTTATTCCAAAGGATGCACAAAGGCCGGAAGACAGACGGAAGACCCGTCGCTTTGACGAGAACGTAGGAGTAAACAATGAATGATAAAATTTTGATTGTTGACGACGAGCGTGAAATTGCCAACCTTGTTGAGGTTTATCTTAAAAGCGAAAACTATACGGTATTTAAGTTTTATAACGCTGCGGATGCGCTTGCCTGCGTTAAACGTGAAACCCTGGACCTTGCCATTTTGGACGTTATGCTCCCCGATATGAGCGGATTTACGCTTTGTCAGAAAATTCGAGAAGAGCATTTGTTTCCAATTATCATGCTGACCGCTAAGGTGGAGGACATGGACAAAATTACGGGGCTGACATTAGGTGCGGATGACTATATCACAAAACCTTTTAATCCATTGGAGCTGGTCGCACGCGTCAAAACCCAGTTGCGGCGCTATACCCGTTATAATACGCCCGGCACAGTACCCACAGTAAAAAATGAATTTGACATAAAAGGGCTTTATATCTGTCAGGACAGTCATGAGTGCACACTAAATGGTGTGCCGCTTACCTTAACGCCTATAGAATTCAGCATTCTATGGTATCTCTGCGAGCATTGCGGAAATGTGGTTTCATCCGAGGAATTGTTTGAGGCCGTATGGGGAGAGAAATACCTGGATAATAACAACACGGTCATGGCCCATATCGCACGGCTCCGCGAAAAAATGCATGAACCAAGCCGGAAACCAAAGTTTATCAAAACGGTGTGGGGGGTTGGATATAAAATTGAGCAATGATTCTATGAGGCACTCGAGGCGCAGCAGGCTTTCGAGACAAATTTTAATGCAATATGCCATCGCACTGGTAGGCTTCGCAGCAGCTCTGGCCCTTCTCTTTTTGGTGGCGTATAATCTATATTCCCACTTCCCGTTTCAGGCGAACGATTGGATTTATATCCTTGCGCAATTCTATGGGGAATATATGCTCGCGTTCAACGCTATCATCATATTTTCAGGCTGGACCATCATTACCTACCTTTTTTTTCAAAAGCCTCTTCGCTATCTGGACGAAGTCGTCGAAGCCTCCGAAAAACTGGCACAGCCCGACAATACACCGATTGTTCTGTCGGCTGCGATGAAAAATGTGCAGGATGAATTGAATCTAGTACGGGAACAGGCATTTCGCAACGCCATGGCCGCAAAAGAGGCCGAGCAACGGAAAAATGATCTGGTGGTTTACCTGGCGCACGATCTGAAAACGCCGCTGACCAGCGTGATCGGTTATCTTACCCTGCTTCGGGACGAGCCTCAGATTTCGCAGGAACTGCGGGCCAAGTATACAGGCATCGCCCTTGATAAGGCAGAACGTTTGGAAACACTGATTAATGAATTTTTCGACATCACCCGCTTCAACCTTACCCATCTGACGCTAGAGCCGGAGCCGGTGAATCTGACCCGGTTGCTGGAGCAAATTACCTTTGAGTTTAATCCCGAACTGGCGGAAAAATCTCTGCGCTGGGAACTGGATTTGGCGCCGGATGTTCGGCTGGTCTGTGATCCGGACAAACTGGAACGCGTATTTGATAACCTCATTCGCAACGCTATAAATTACAGCTATCCGGACACAGGAATCTTTGTTTCCATGAAACCGTCCGGCAGCCATGTGACAGTGCGCATAGAAGACCGCGGCCGAACGATTCCGCCTGAGAAGCTGGATCGCATTTTCGAGCAATTTTTCCGGCTGGATACCTCCCGCTCGAGCGCCACCGGCGGGGCTGGACTTGGCCTTGCTATTGCAAAGGAAATCGTCGAGCTTCATGGTGGCACCATTACTGCGGAAAGCGCCAATGAGCATATTATCTTTACCGTAGTACTTCCCATGGATTGTCAGAAAATCGTATGATTTCGCTAGCGAATGGGGTCATTATTTTTCAAAATAAATATCCGCGGTATAGCCGGGCTTCAGCAAGTAATTCGGATCGTCCGGCTTTACCAGTACGCGGATCACACGCCTGCCGTTTTTCTCTACGGCGAGATCTGGAATCTGTGTCACGGTGCCGGTGAGCAAGATATCGGGGGCCGAGGCCGGCACAATTTTGACGGTTTTGCCGATCTTTACGCTGCCGATGTATTCCTCGTAGACTTCCGCACTGATGACGATGGAGTCCGCGTCGATGATCTGGAGCACTCCGGTGGGCGCGCCCTGCACGCCGAGGTGGGCTGCGTTGCTGACCATGATATTCTGCACGATGCCGTTCTTTATATTGGAGACGATCTGGTTCCCATTGATATAATCCTTCGAGGTTTTAGCCGCCATGACATCTAAATCCACCTGGGCGGAGGAGATGCCTCCCTGCTGTTTTGTGGTGTTTGCGGTGTTTCCGAGCTTTAATTGAGAAAGCTGCGCCTGTTTGGACTTGAGCAGAATGTTTAGTTTGTCCAGCTCATCCTTTAATGCGGTTTTAGCCTTCTGGATATTGTTCTGCACATCGCTTACAGCCTTCCGGCGCTGGTCCAGCGCGTCTGCATACTGGTCGAGAGTCGCCTTCGGGATAGCCCCGGCATCATACAGCGACTGGTAATTCTGCAGATCGGTTTCTGCTGTTGCAAGCTGTTTTTTGGTCAGATCCAGGGAATCCTGCAGCAGTTTCAGGTCGGCATTTGTACCATCATTGTATTCCCTGGTCTTGCGTGAAATTTCACTCTGAATCTGGGCGATGTCTGCCTGCAGCGCGGAGATATCCTGCTCCGCGGTGGGCAGCGCCGCCTGATTTACGGCGAGCTGCTGTTTCAGCTTCTCAATATTTCCATTGTATTCAGAGAGATCCAGCGTCACGAGCGGCTGACCGAGCGTGACCCGGTCGCCTTCTTTGACAGGGATATCCGTCACGAGTGCCGGGAAATCGATGCTGATGTCCTCCATGTGGGTATACTTCACCTCACCCCATGCATTAATCTTCCCGGCAGTCTGATCTGCCGAAGCCGTAGCGGCCGCCGCCTGCGCGGCAGCGATGGTATTTTTCTGGTAAAAAAAGATTCCGACTGCGATAAAGAGCGCTGCAAGCACGCATGTCCCGGCTGTTGCTGCCTTTTTATGGGATAAAATCCAGTTCTTCATGATGTAATCCTCCTTCTGTTGTCATTCAACGCTTTTCAGCGCTTCAAGCATATCGATCTGCTTCATCTTCCGGGCTACAACGGTGTTAATGATCCAGGCGAAACACAAAGTCATCACGGCTGCGAGCAGTACGTCCGGCCACGTAATATTGCCAAGAAGATCCAACCGTTCGTCCAAGCTGCTGGCAATCACCCAGGAGATGAACCTTCCTATGGGGATGCCGGCCAGCATTCCAAGCAGCATGGAAAAATAATTTTCGAGCAGCACCAGGTTCCGGATCTCCCGGTGGTGGAAACCGAGGACCCGCAGGGTCGCAAGATCCCGGATCCGTTCGACAAAATTAAGGATGCTGATATTGTACAGCACCACAAACGCCAGCGACGCGCCCATAATGATCATCGCCACCACCGCGAAGTTCACCGTCTGCATGCTGGAGGACAAGCCGGAATTCTGGCTTTCACGGGTTGCCGAATCCACGACTATGTCGCTTTCCAGAAATCTTTGATCCGGCTGGCCGTTCCATTGGATGAGCAGTGCCGTTGGCTTAAAGGTCTCATCGAGAGATTTCCAGTAGGCGTTGGTCACATAGATTCCCTGGCCGGAAGCCATGTAGGTAACCTCGGTAATCGGCACAGATACATAATCCTTGTCTGTGCGCTTAATCCGGATGCTGTCGCCCTGCTTTACACCAAGGGTTTCACACAGCTTTCGGGTCATGAGGATCCCACTTTCCGGCAGAGAGATGAGAGTTCCGTCAGCATCCTGCATATGGATCAGCGGGCTGTCTCTGGTCGTAATGGTGATGGGCTCCATTTTCTGCTTGCCGTTGGGGCAGATCACCTCAATGGCGGATTCCTGGACTTGCTGCGTGATGCCGTCAAGCTCCAAATTATTGAGATACCGGAAGTCCGCCTTGCCGGTATCAATGAGAACCTTCTGATCGTAGGTGAACGTGTTCCCATACATCTGATCGTTAAGCCCCGCTATAGTACTTCTGATGGTCAGGGCCGCGATGATCACACCGACACAGCCCATGATGCCGATGATGCCCATAATGAAACGGCCCTTGTTTTTCATGGTGTTCCGCACCATGAGCTTGCTGCTGAATTTTATTTTCTCCCAGAAGGAGGAAATGGATTCCAGAAAGACATGGGTTCCTTTTTTCGGCTGCTTGTCTCGGAGAAGCACCGCTGGGGTATCTCCCTGAAGCTTTCGGCAGGCGTAAAACGAAACGCCTCCTGTGCACAGCAGAATTAAAAGAAATGCAAACGCAAAGTTCCAGTAATTAATGTGAATGCTGTAGCTGCTGAGGGTCAGCTTTAGCTGCGGAACCAAAATCCGGCCAAACAGGTTCGGGCCGATCAGAAGGCCGGCCGCTGAGCCCAACGCGCCGGTCATGACGCCGTAAGAGGTGTAATGCCAGAGGATGCGCCGCTTGCTGTAGCCCAGGGCCTTTAAAATCCCAATTTGACCGCGCTGGCTTTCCACCAGCCGCACCATAGTGCTTTGCGTGATTAGCGCTGTTACAAGGAAAAACAGCAAGGGAAAAACGACAGAGAGCGTTTTGAACTGTTGGATTCGGCCGTTGACGCTGCTGACGCTGGTGCTGTCCTTCTGCAGGGTAGTGCCGATCAGTTTCTTGCCAATAATGGTATCCGATTTCTGAACCACCTGTGCAAGGTCGGTGCCCGGCGCGGTTTTTACGCTGATCTGATTGTAGACCTTCTGACCGTAGACACCTTCCAGCACGCCGGTATGGATCACCATAAAGCCATAGGCCTCCGGGTCCGGAACGATGGTTGCAGCGTTTTTCACAGCATAGACTTGCTCGCTGTTCAGCGCCAGCCCGTCGATGGGGAGGCGTACCCAGACGCCGTTTATTTTTATGGAAATGGAATCGCCTATTTTCAGGTCATGCGCCTTGGCAAATTCGCTGTCCAGCACCGCGCCGCCTCCGTATTTGCTGAACTGCCCCTCTCGCAGTTCGGGCTGGTCGAGGGTGCTCAGATCGTCCAGCGCATAGACATGCAGGGCGGGCTTTCCAGGCAGATCTGTATCGGCTTCGGCGGAGAAGCGCTTTTCTGCCTGCATGACCCCGTCGATTTGCCGGATACCCCGGAGATCCTGCTCCGATGGGTTCTGCACGGTGACCCAGAGGTCCGATAGGTTCGCCGCGCGGTACATGGCGTCCGCATGATTTTGGACGGTGAACCAGATGCTGTCGAGGCCCGTCATAATGGCAACGGCCAAGGCAGCCATCATAAATATGGAAATAAACTGCGCCTTCGATTTTTGCATATCACGCAGGGATTTCTTGAACAGCGCGCCCCTTACCATGCGATTTCCTCCATTTTTTTGGGGTTCTTATGGAACTCTGTCTCGGCAATTTTTCCGTCCCGCATATGCAGCACTGTCTGCGCCATTTCGGCGATGGACGCGTTGTGGGTGACGATGATTACCGTCTTGCCGAGTTCACTTGAGACCTCACGGATGAGCCGCAGTACCTTCTGGCCGGTTTCGGAATCCAGAGCGCCGGTCGGCTCGTCGCAAAGCACGATCTGTGGGTTCTTCGCCAGCGCACGCGCAATGGAAACGCGCTGCTGCTCACCGCCCGACATCTGGCTTGGAAAATTGTCCAGCCGCTTCTCTAACCCCACGCGCTGCAGCATTTCGCGGGCGTCGAGGGGGTCGGGGCAGATTTCCTCGGCGAGCTGTACGTTTTCCAGTGCAGTCAGGTTCGGTACCAGGTTATAGAACTGAAATACGAAGCCGATCTGCGTACGGCGGTAGTCAGTGAGCTCATGCTCCGACATGCTGGAAATCTCTTTCCCGTTCACAACTATTCTGCCGGCGGTAGGTGAATCCATACCCCCCAGCAGGTTTAAGAGCGTGGTTTTCCCCGCGCCGCTCTGACCGAGAATGACATTGAAGGTGCCCTGTTCCAGTTTAAAATTGATGCCGTCCACCGCCTTGATGACGTTGTCGCCGATGTGATATTCTCTATCCACGTTTTCAAATGTGATAAAACCCATGCATAATCTCCCTTGTCTGTGTAAGCTGCGTTCGTCAAAATGTCGATTCCCTTCCGCACTTTCAAATTTCCAAGCGAAACCAAACGGTTCGCGTATATTGAAGCGCTCCTGAAAGTTATGCACATTCTTGACACTTAACTAAAAACTTATTATAATGACACTGTGTTAATTTTACAACCGTCAGATGTTTATTGATTGTAATGTTTACAACATATCACCATATTAATGTTGATTTCAGAACAGAGTGAACCGGATTTGTTTCAGAAAGAAAGGAAAGGCAAGCTTTATGAAGGAAATAAAAGAGAGCAGGAAAACACGTTATACCCGGATGGTTTTGCAGGACAGCCTGCTTGAATTGATGAGGAAAAAGCCGATTGCCAAAATAACCATCAAGGAGCTGTGCGAAAACGCAGATATCAACCGTACGACTTTTTATGCGTATTATGCCGACCAATACGATCTGCTTCGCAAAATTGAGGACGAAACTCTTTCCTGGGTGAAAGAAGCACTTTCCAATCTTATTAGTCAGATTAATCAGACCGATAAATATGAAACGATGAAGATGCTTGAAGGAATCTTTCAATACTTTACTGAAAACAGCAGGCATCTTCAAACTCTGATGAGTGAACAGGGAGATATTGGTTTCCAGCAACAGTTATTTACCCTAATTTATCAACAATGCGGGATGTCTCCCTCAACTGCGGCAGATACGAATTTGAACATCAGCGAGGATTATTTTATCTTTGCCGTAAATGGAAGCATCGGCCTTTTACAGCATTGGCTTAAGAATGGCATAAACAAGTCTGCGAAAGAAATGGCTGAGATTATTTACGATCTGACTTTCCCAATCAGGTGAGTTGCGAAATACCAATTGAACAATCATATTGATCTTGCATTGCATAGCCAAGAAAAGTATGCGTTCGATAAGCTGCAATGAGATTTGTTACATAAATTCAAATGCCAGTTTCAGACGTGATGCATTACAATATGAATCAAAACAAAAGATTCACGTTGTAATGCATCTTTTATTTTGCTACAATATAAAGCGGAGGTGATCAAATGTTTTTCTATGATAAATATGTTGCTATTATTGGTGATATTGTAGACTCAAAGAAAATAAAAGACCGAAAAGCTATGCAGCAGAAATTTAAAAATCTATTGACAGATATCAATATGAAATACTCAGAAGATATTGCCTCTAAATTTACAATTATTTTAGGAGACGAATTTCAAGGGTTACTTAAAAATAGAAGTCATATTATGAAGATTATTTGTGAAATCGAAATGGCAATGGCGCCCGTTGAATTGCGCTTTGGTATTGGAATTGGCGGTATCAGCACGGATATTAATTTTGATCATTCATCAGAAATTGATGGTCCTGCGTATCATCGCGCAAGAAAAATGATTAAAGAGATTGAAAGTAAAAAATTTCAATATACTGAGCGGAACTCCAATATTATGGTATGCTCAGGGGAAAGCAATATTGAAATTGATGAATTGCTGAATTCCACTTTATCTGTCTGTACTGCATTAAAATCCAAGTGGACAGACCGGCAAAAGGAAATTATTTATGCGTATCTTTCTAATGACGAGAATCAGTATAAAACAGCGCATGCCCTTAATATTGGTCAGCCCAGTGTAAATAAAGCATTAAATAATGCTAGATTCTATTCTTATAAATCTGCAATAGACACAGTGAACTCTTTTTTAAGTAAGGAAAGAGGGGAGCTCAATGGCTAAGATTGTTTTGACTTTATTTTTAATTGGACATGTATTAGGCGATTTTTATTTACAGTCCTCTGAGCTGGCAATGAGCAAAGATGAATCATTCTGGAAGTTATTGAAGCATAGTATAATATACTTGTTTTCGATGATGTTTGTAATTATTCCAGTATTTAGTCTTAAGCTTTTAAAATGGGTTTTTATTATTGCTGCAGCTCATTTTCTAGTTGATTTAATTAAATTCTTTATAAAAAAGAGGATTACGATAGATGATAAATTAGATGCGTTAGTATATTTTCTTGATCAGATCATACATATTCTTGTAATTACTTTTATTGCGGCAACTATAGCCCTTCTATCTGAACCTGTCAATTATATTTATTGCATTCAATATATTTTAAATAGGTTACAAATCAATACTATGGGCGTTCTTTCCTGGATATTGATTTTACTTATTATAATTCAACCCTTTAGTATAACCATTAAGAAAGTGCTATATCGCTATAAGCCAACAACCAATGGAGAAGAAGGGTACCCAAATGTAGGGGCGCTTATAGGAATACTTGAGCGTTGTATCATTTTATTATTGCTCTCAGCAGGACAATATTCTGCTATTGGATTTGTCCTTACTGCAAAGTCAATAGCCAGATATAGTAAAATTGCTGATGATCCCAAATTTTCGGAATACTATTTATTGGGAACATTATTAAGTGCAATGTTAGTTATAGCAGCATATTTGGTTATTTTTTAAGGAAAAGATTCATTGGATCGTGCATCAAAGAGAAAGATTCCTTTTACAATACCAAGGGGAGCAATATCGCTTTACTCCGCTTTCACCTGCATTTGACGGGCTAAATGGCGTATACCCAATAACCGTAAGTGACCATTCAAATGATGATTACGATAAAACCACTATTTATATGTATAGTAACGATGGCGGAATATCGTGGAATTTCAGGGAGTAGACAGGCCTGCTTGACATATATAGATGATCGATATATTATATAGATAATCTATATATGAGGGGGTACAATATGGCAATTGATAAGAGTTTGCTTAGCGGCAGCACGACAATGCTCGTGCTCAAGCTGCTGGACGGGCAGGACATGTACGGATACCAGATGATAGAGGAGCTGGCAAAGCGTTCCGACCACACCTTTGAACTGAAGGCCGGGACGCTGTATCCGCTGCTGCACTCGCTGGAGGCAAAGGAACTGATCAGCTCCTACGAGAAGGACGAGGATACCCAGCGCCCCCGGCGATATTATCAGATAAGCCGCAAGGGGAGAAAGCTGCTGGCTGAAAAGCAAGCTGAATGGATTACTTACTCCGGTGCGGTGAACCGTGTTATGCAGGGAGGTGTTTCGATTGCTGATGCCTGAGAGCTTCAAGGAATACACCGAGAGCGTGTGCCGGCAGCTTCGCTGGAAGAAGGCCCGGCCGGTCATTGGGCGAGAGATTGGGGCGCATCTTTGCGACCAGCGTGATGCGCTGATGAAAAGCGGCATGGACGAGGACACAGCGGCCCGCGAGGCCATCCGGCAGATGGGTAATGCTGTGGAGATAGGTATGGAGCTTGATCGTGTTCATCGTCCGAAGCCCCAGTGGGGTATGCTCGCAGCGACGGCGGCACTTTTGATGATTGGGCTTTTGATCCGGCTATTTATCTTTAATGATGAGGATAGGTCGGGCTTGTTGTCCGTTCGGCTCTTTTATACTGCAGTTGGGATAGCAGTTATGCTTATAGCCTATTTTTTAGATTTTTCGTTGCTTGGAAAATACCCAAAGACAGTATACTTTTCTGTGGTGGCCCTTTCGATTGCCGGCTTCTGCGTTTCGTATACAGTGAATGGCCAGTCATTTTATACACAGTACATTACTCTATTATTTCCTCTTTCTTTTTCAGCCATCATTTTTGCAGCAAGGAACAAAGGATACGGCGGTATTATTCTAAGCGGATTAGCCTTTACACTGCTGGCTTTTATTGCGATCTGCGTACCCTCTGTGTCAGGTCTTTTACTTTTTGCTATTGCGGGTATGGTGCTTTTGAACGTTGCTGTTTATAGAAGATGGTTTGACGTAAAAAGAACGCATAGGTTTTTGCTGATGCTTATTCCTGCCGTCCTTCTTATAGCTGCATTCTTTTTATTTATGCGCACGCGTGGCGATCACTTGTGGAATCGTCTTGCAGTAGCTTTAAATCCGTCCCTTGACCCTAACGGTACCGGATATCTGGGGAATATGACCAGAGCGCTTTTAAGCGGCGCGAACCTGTTTGGCATGGGAAATGTACCGGAATCATATCGTACCCTGTTAATGGAACCTATCGACCTGTTCCAGACAGATCTCATATTGACAGCTTTAACATCACTTTTGGGCTGGATGGCATTTGCGGTTATTATGATCGCGCTGCTTTTTTTTATTCTCAAAGGGTTTTCGCTTTGTTTTAAGCAGAAAAGCAGTTTGGGCTTGTTTGTTTCGTTGTCCATTATGATTACTTTGACTATGCAGGTGCTAGGCTATGTGCTTTTCAACCTTGGGTTCCAATTTTCCGCTCCGATTTCGCTGCCGCTCATATCGTTTGGCAATACGGCAACGGTGGTAAATTTGGGGCTGATCGGATTTATGCTGTCTGTCTTTCGGACAGGAGATATCGTAAAAGATGAACCAATGGCATATAAAAACAATAAGCTCTTATCCAGATTTCTTTCTTGGGACAACGGCAAGTTAACAATTGATTTTAAAGTACATGAACGCTACTAAAAACAGATCACCTCATTTTCAAGGGAACCCTTTGGAAATGAGGTGTCTTTCGTATTTATTTACTCAATTTTTCTACCGCAATGGCAATCTGCTCTGCTGCGGGGATTCCCTCAAAATCGATGTAAACAATCCGATCACGCCAACAGAGGCTGTATTCATCCTGCGCCTCATTTTGAGCATAGAGCTGATAAACCGCATCGGCATGCCATGCGGGATCGTCAGTTTTTTGGAAGCACATTCTATCCTCTTCCGGTATATCCCGTTTATCATTATACCGGTCTAAATAATCATTCAGACAAAGGTCAAACAATGCAGACAATTTGACTTTCACAATTTCATATCTCAGTTCGGGAGCATGCCGGCCATCAGGGAAAGAATTCTGCCGTGCAGTAAATTGGGCCAGAAGGTCTTTCTAAAGTTCGGCGAGCGTTATTTGTCCGGATTTTTATCATTTTAAAGACATGCTGTTTTGACGCGTACCTCGCAAACTACCTCTTATATATGACACGCTTTAAAATGCGTTTTGGTCAAAAAAAATTGAAAGGTTATAATTTACTTCTTTGCAAGGAAAATAGCGGTTTCGTCCCATTGTTTTGCGATTTTCACGTCTGAAAACCCGGTTTCGCGCAGAAGTCTGATTTCTGTTTCGGCAGTGAATGGTATGTCATAATGAAAAAATTCGCCGTCGGGAATGTTTTGTTCCTGCTTAAGACGGTCGAGCTCGGAAAGGGTAAAGAGCTGCTTTTCAAGAGAGTCAGCGATGTAATCACCCTCGATAAAAACTCCGTTTTCATGAAGAGAGGCGTAAATCTTTCGATAGAGGAATAACTTTTCTTCCTCGTTAAAGTGGTGAAGCGAGTAGGTGGAGAGCGCAACATCATACCCGCTGCCAAAGCTCAGATCAAAATAAGAGCCGTAAAGAAAACGAATCTTTTTATTGGGATATTTTTCTTTGAGCTTATCAAGCATCTTCTTGGACAAGTCGACTCCGGTCACAGAAACAGCCGGATATTTTTCAAACAGCCGTTTTAATTCAAGACCTGTGCCGCAGCCTAAATCTAAAAGACGAAAGTCTTCACGCTCGTTCTCAACAAGGCGTGCGATTTCCTCATAAAAATCTTCCAGTGCCAGATCAATCAGCATATGGTCGTCATAGCCGTCGGCACGGGCATCAAAAAAGTCATCCATTTTTTCTAAAGACATATAGTATCACACTCCACTTTTCTTAAATTCCAGGGTTCCATAAAAATAACTCCATTCCCGTTATAACCTCATGTCTCATCGGGAATGGAGTAACTCTTTGATTTGCCTACGTTCTAGCGGTGCTCCGCTCTAAGCTGGCAGCCGGGACAAAGTCCCTCGAAAACCGTTTCGTGCCTCTCGGCGGCATAGCCTGTTTTTGCGGCCGTCTCTTGATCCAGTTCCGTGTGGTAGGATAACGGCACATCACACACTGCGCCGCATTGGGTGCACAAGGCGGTAGTGAAAATCCAAGTGATAGTCAAAACGATCCGCATGCGGTATCTTGACATGGAGGAGCCGCTTCATAAGCAAACACTCCTGGTAAGTTGTTGCTTACATTGTACTCGAAAGAGTAGCCTGAATCAAGCCGTCATTGTCCAGCCCGGAAAGCTCTTTGACTTTATCCATGCACAGGCCGGCAGGACTGAAATGCCATATGCTCCACCTTTCTCACTCTATATACGCTTCAGACGGCATAAAAGCTGCAATGGATTATTGTTCAAGCTCTTTTAAAATATTTATGAACTCTGGATGATCTTTTAGAGGACCAAAAGCCTGTTCCTCTTTTACCATCTGATAGGCACAGCGATCTAAAAAATCTTTTGAAATAGAGGTTTTATTCATTTCAATGCGGTCAAAAAAGGGACTTTCTTTCACGGCTTCGGGGCTATTGGGCATCTTTGCACATTTGACGAAGCGGTGTAATGCATCCAAAGCTTCACGGATTTTTTCCTGCTCCGTATAATATCGGGCAATCATGAGGTGATGGACCAAATCCTGTCCGTAGAGCTTATCCCTGTCAAACATCTGCGAAAGCTGTAAGCTCAGGTTTTCCATCCGAAGGGCAAGCGGGTAATTATTTTCCTTTCTCGCTATTTTCGAGAGTGTAACAAGCGCGATGTCGCAGGCCGACGTATGGGACGCAAGCAGATATTGTGCCGTTTGCTTGGATTTCTCCAGGTTACCCATTGCGTAGTAGACAGAAACCTTCATCGCTTCGGGATCTGCCGCAGACCGGTGTATCTCTTCCAGTGCCTTTAACGCATCCTCGTATTGTTGCTGCTGGATCAGCAGACCGGAAAGGCTCAGCCAGGCGGCATCCCGTATTTGAATATCTTCGCTTTTGGTGGCCTCGCGGATGAGGTCTGCCGCCCGCCCGATCAGCTCTGCGGCGGCGTCTTCCGTTCCCGCGCAGGGCGTGTGCATCATCAGAACACTGCCTATGCGCAGCTTTAAAAGCAAATTGTTCGGGTATTCCCTTACGAACTTTTCGCACAGGTCCAGTGCACTTTCCCATGACGAAGTCTCAAACTGTTTTGCGCACCTATCGCAAAGAGCCTTTACCTGTTCATCCGAGAGCTGAGCTTCAAATCCCAGCAAATCGTCTACCGTACTGTCCAATAACCGGGCAAGGGGAGGAAGCAGGGTAATGTCGGGATAGGTGCCTCCCGTTTCCCACTTTGACACGGCCGCAATGGAAACTCCAAGGACAGTGGCAAGCTGATCCTGGGTCATGCCCATGGATCTTCTCTTGTTTTGAATATTTTTGCCGATTGATAATTCCATATTTTTTCCTCTCTTTTCATCGTGTTCCGGAACAGTACTTTTCCTAACCATAAGTATAGATGTTTACTTAAAATGCCACAATGGAAGCCTATTTGACTTTTCTTATTCATTTTTTAACCGTAGGTTGAAAAATTCAACCATACATTTTCATTCATTTGATACAGGAGGAATACATTAAAATATATCCGGATTATTTTGGGGATGCATGAAAAAAGCAGGACAAATCCCTAAGAAAGATTTGTCCCTGCTCGATAAATGGCGAATTTGTCATAACGCTTGATTATATTCCCAAAATCCAGAAATAGTCTGCGCCCATATTGCCGCGTTCCAACCATTCTTTTATTTCCGCAAAGAAATGATAGACAGAAGTATTCTCTTTGTTGTCTGCAAGGCATAGTTTCTCAACTTCATTCCACTCCGATACCGCAACTTTTTGCGGCCCGTAATAAGCGTAGTCAGGGAAAACCCTTTGCAGATAAGGGCTTAGTATATTGACCCCATACTCGTCATCGGTAAAGTACAGAGAGTCTTCTGACCAATGTTTTTCAGGATAAGAATGGGCATAAGCTATTTCGTAAGTATCGCCGCCCGTTACCCCATCCAATTGAAACAACCTTAACTGTTTCATATTGATCTCCTATATAAAAGCAATTATAGCCCTTATTTTGTGTAGTTTTTCAGCTCCTTGTCCACCGTCATGATATGATTGATGAGCCACTTTGAAACAATGTTGTTTATATGAATCACCATTAAAATGGTAACGCCTGAATCAAGCATTTCTTTTTTCAGGGAGGCCACCTGGTTGATAAACCCCGTATGATAGCCCCTGTGCTGCTGATATTTGGGATATTGAATTCTGAGCTGCAATTTTTCCTCATCTGCAAAATGCTTGATGGTGTAATTCTCTAAAAAATTAAGTGTTTCTAAAACTTCACTTGTCCCTTTTCCCTGGGCGCAGGCGGCATAAAGGTTGTCGATTCTTTCAAAGAGCTCTTTATGTTGATTGTCTATTTCCGGTATACCGATTGCAAAACTCTCTTTCCATGTCATAATAAAAGCCTCCGGCTGAATTTATAATTTTTATAGGTTGTTTGGAAGGGCTTTCCAAGAATCTAATGTTAAATATACCCTCCTGCCGTGCAAAAAAACATGATAATTTGAAACGGACTGACAATTTATGAGAAAATTCCCCCAAAAACCAATGGGCAATAAAATCATTCTTTGCAATTTATTCGTTAATAAGATGCATTCTATAGATCAAAATCTGCCTACTATTAAAAAATGAGGGACTGAAAAAATATTTTTTGAATAATCCGCAGAAGTTTTATTCAAATTTATTCATTTTGTTATTGAACACCTGTCTGTAATAATATATACTTTGATATATGTTTGCATCTGATATAATTTTCATCGCTGTATAAGCTAATTTGAACCGTGGAGGGAGTATATTGAAAAAGCGAATTTTCTTAACAGCTATCACTATCATGCTGCTTTGCGCTTTAATTCTGACAGGATGTGGCGGCTCGACATCGCTTAAAATGGCTACCGGTGGTGCTACCGGTACATATTACGCATTCAGCGGAACTGTTTCCCAGGTGCTTGCCAGCAAATTGAAAAATGTTAGCTTCGATGTGCAGGCCACAGGAGCTTCAAAGGCCAATATTTATCTTGTGGCTGACGGCGAAGCGGATATCGCTATTGTTCAGAATGACGTCATGTATTATGCCTATAAAGGCATAGACCTGTTCGATGGTGAAGCCATTTCAGGTTTTTCAGCCATGGCCGGCTGCTATGCTGAAGTATGCCAGATCATTTCTAACAGCAGCATCACATCCATTGAGGAATTAAAAGGGAAGAGGATATCGGTTGGCGATGTGGGCTCAGGCTGTGAATTTAATGCCCACCAGATATTGGAAGCCTATGGAATGACTTTTGACGACATTGAAGTCCATAATTTGAGCTTCAATGACAGTGCTACAGCTCTTAAGGACGACAAGATCGACGCGTTCTTCTGTGTTGCCGGTGCGCCTACTACCGCGGTCGTGGAGCTTGCAACCACCAATACGGTGAACCTGCTTGAAGTTGATGATGAGCATGCCGTAGCCCTGATAGAGAAGCATCCTTTCTATACCCAGTATGCTGTTCCGGGAAACTCTTACAAAGGTATCACTTCCGATGTAAAAACCGTGGCTGTCGTAGCCACTTATATAGTTTCGGATAAATTGGACGAGGATTTGGTCTATCAAATGACCAAAGCGCTGTTTGAAAATTCCAGTGAGATTGCTATCGGGCATCCGAAAGGATCCGAGCTGAATCCTCAATATTCAATATCGTCCATCTCCATACCGATCCATCCCGGCGCGGAGAAGTATTATAAGGAAATTGGCGCTCTATAATCAATGAGAAATAAGCAAATGATACTACGAGCCGCGGTGATGGCTGTCATTATCGCGGCCTTTATTATTTTTTACTTTGCACTTTCAACCCGTTGCATCCTGCTGACCAACGGAGATACGGGAGAAATCCTGGGCGTTTTCCCGATCAGCCCTGGGGATGAATTTTCGGTTTCCTTTATTCATTCTGTGAATAAAACACCGGTCACAGATGTGTTTGAAGTGAGGGAAGGCTCCATCTATGCTGTAAGAACCATTTACTACTCCTTCGGAGCGGGAGTGCAGGCCGAGATTGAGGAGGGGCAGACCCTTGATTATGGAGAGGACGGTTCCATGATTGTCAGCGGAATCGACAAGCGAATCGACAAACTTTCCTACATTGTCGGCACGGTCTCCGACCATATTCTTGAAATAAAAGGGCAGGCTATCAGCCTCCGGGAATTGTGCGGCAAAAATACTGTCGTCCGCTTTTCAGCCGGGCGCAGATTATTTGTAAAATAGCAGGGCTTTTTCTTTTATAGAGCATGACCGGATTCCAATCTATAACGGCTGGTTTCTGTATCCATATATTTGAAGGCATTGACTAAAGTTATACAAATTTGCAAGGAGGTCGTCGTCAAATGTCTGAAGCAAAGAACATTCACCACTCGACCATGGGTGATGCCGAACAAATTGATGTTCAGGCTGTTATGGCCGAATATGACCGGGAATCCAATACAAGACATTATTCCGGAGTACCCAAAAAAGTAGTCCGATATATTTTAGCCGCGTTCTCAATTTATGTCTTTTATATGAATCTTGTGAGCACATGGCCGGAGCAGGTACGCAGGGCATCCTTTGTCGGTTTAATCATTTTTGCCGCGTTCATGCTTTACCCGGCTAAAAAGAAATCCGCAAAAAGAGTCAATTTCGTTCCATGGTATGATATCATCATCGGTGTTGTAGGCGCTGGCTGCTTCTTCTATTACGTTCTTAATTTTGAAGCCATGGCGCGGAAGGCCACCCGTATCAGTCAGTTCGATGTAGCCGTTGGAATTATTGGCATTATAATCATCGCAGAAGTATGCAGAAGAGTTGTGGGGCTCCCAATTCTCGTGGTTGCCGCCGCGTTTATCGTGTATGCTTTTTCGGCACGGTATTCGCTGACGCGTATTGTCTATACACTGTTCTATACCCTGGACGGAGTAATAGGAACGCCCATCGGTGTATGCTCAACATTTATTGTGCTGTTTATAATTTTAGGAGCATTTTTGGAGAAAACCAATATAGGCTTATTCTTTATTGACCTGGCCAATTCCATTGCAGGCCGGGCGACAGGAGGGCCAGCCAAAGTCGCCGTTATCGCAAGCGCTTTGGAGGGTATGTATTCGGGAAGTTCAGTGGCCAATACGGTTGGCTCCGGCAGTGTAACCATCCCCATCATGAAGAAAACCGGGTATGATAAGGACTTCGCCGCTGCCGTGGAAGCAGCCGCCTCAACCGGAGGGCAGATTATGCCCCCTATTATGGGCGCTGCTGCTTTCCTGATGGCAGAGATGACGGAGATGCCTTATTCCACCATAGCCATTGCCGCCATATTCCCTGCAATCCTCTATTTCAGCGGTATTTTCCTTGCGGTGCATTTTGAAGCAAAGAAGCTTGGCTTAAAAGGACTCCCTAAGGAATCCATTCCTAATTTCTTCAAGCTGTTTTTTAGCAAGGGCTACCTTCTTATTCCCATCCTGGTTTTGGTTGTGACCATGACCGTCGGCTTTACAACCTCCCGGGCTGCATGCCTTGCTATATTAGCGGCCATCATTGTCAGTGCATTCAAAAAGGAAACCCGGCTTTCACCCAGCGGTTTTGTGGATGCTCTGGAAGCAGGCGCTAAAAACACAATCGGCGTTGCCGCTGCCTGCGCCATTGCCGGAATTATTGTAGGAATAGTCGCACTTACCGGTATTGGGTTGAAGCTGGCCGATATGCTGCTTACGCTGTCAGGCGGGATAGACATTTTAGCCCTGTTCTTAACAATGATAGCTTGTATTATTCTTGGCATGGGCGTACCGACCACAGCCAATTATGTGATCATGTCCACCATCACCGCGCCGATTATCCTTCAGCTGATACCCGGGACACCGGTTCTTGCCGCCCATATGTTCGTCTTCTATTTTGGCATTGTGGCGGATATTACTCCTCCGGTAGCTCTGGCAGCTTATGCGGGCTCTGCTATTTCAGGCGGGAATCCTATAAGAACCGGCATAATCGCTACCCGTCTTGCAATCGCAGCGTTTATTATACCGTACATTTTTGTTCTCAACCCTTCCATGCTCCTTATCAACTCATCCTTTGTGGAAGTGGCACGGATCATCATTACTTCCATGTTAGGCATGTTTGCTATCTCCAGTGGTCTGGAAGGGTATATGAACAGGAAGATGCCGTGGTGGCAAAGAATGCTGGCCGTGGGGGCAGGCCTTGCTCTGATTGATCCAGGCCTTATGACCGATATCTGCGGTGTCATCGTTATAGCATTGATCTGCGTTCTGCAGTATATTGTAAAGGAAAAGAAAAACACTCCTGTATTAGGCTAATATATAATTCATTGTTTCATAAGCAGAATATTTGCTTATCCTATTACTGTAAAGACCGTAGAAGTCTGAGCCCCTGTTATCCAGGGGCTTTTTTTGAATAGAATTTAAAGTTCCGGCAAGCAAGTGTGAAAGTATTAACAATAACAACAAAAAAATAAGGAAAAATTTGTGCAAATAGTCAATGTTAAAATTTTAACTAATTGTGTTAAACTATAGTCAGAGATTGATAGTTAATAAACAAACAATTGGAAGGATTTATAGGAGGCGCTTATTATGATGGAGTTACTGGTTTTTGCAGGAACACTCGCAGGATTTTACTTTCTATTAAGGGCCATCTGGAAATATGAACTGAAACTTGCTAAGAACCCCAAAAACTTTTAAAGTTCGCTGAACAAATTCATTATAGAAACTTCTTGTGCATTTTTTAATTCTTATTAGTTTTCTTCATGTTGGGGGCTGGCACAGCAAATGAATGCTGAGCCAGTCCCTTTTTGTCGGCTTTAGCAGGGGTTCCAACCCAAAATAAGGGAGGAACAATTAACCGCCGGCTATGCCGGTAAGCTTAAAAATCTTTAGATACAGGCTGAAAAAAGAAAATCTCCAATGTTAGGATAGTGTAGGTCTTTAATGGCGGGAGCATGCCAATGGGGAGCAACCGCTTGACACTCAATAAGTATTTAATATATACTCTTTTTAACAATTGAATATGAAATCTTGGGCACCTTAAAGGTTTAATAGGGAAAGTGAAATCACTGCAGCCCCCGCTACTGTAAACGGCGACAAATCCCAATCCACTGGCATCTGCTGGGAAGGAGGGAGGAGAATGACCCGTCAGCCAGGAGATCTACCTGAGATTTAGCTGTGATCCTTCGGTGGGAAGGAAATAAGCGTGGTTTTTATTACATAGGTTATAAATGAAGGCTATACCCTGCTTATTTTTGAAGGGTGTAGCTTTTTTGTTTGTCGAAACAGGTTTTTAAAAGTGTGGTCAAAATGCTCTTGCTTTCATGGAAGGAGATTGTTATGAAAGGGTTAGTGCACATTTATACCGGTAATGGGAAGGGAAAAACGACTGCTGCGGTAGGCCTTGGATTTAGGGCATGGGGAAGGGGAATGAAGGTCCTGATGGTCCAATTTCTGAAAGGAATGGAAAGTGGCGAACTCATAGCCGCTGAAAAATTGGGGCCGACATTCACCGTAAATCCTGGAATCTATTTAAAAAAATTTACCTGGAGCATGGACGATGATGAGTTGAAAAATGCAGCAGATGTTCAAAAGCAGCAATTTGAGTACGCTTTGCAGGAAAGTAGAGCAAACAAGTGGGATCTGATCATACTTGATGAAATTATGGCGGCTATCTATACCGGAATGATTCCTGTGGAGGAGGTCCTGGCATTTATTCAGAGCAAACCGGACAGCTTGGAGCTTGTGCTTACCGGAAGAAACGCCCCGCCAAGTCTTATTGAGGCAGCCGATTATGTATCGGAGATCCAGGAAGTGAAGCATCCAATGAAGAAGGGCATCGGTGCAAGAAAAGGCATTGAGGATTAGACACCCTTATATGCTGCATGTGAAGAGGCAGATGCATATGAACGAAAAAAGAAAGGGCTTGGTCTATTAAATCAAAACTGGATCTCACACAGGCGATTCAAAGAGACCGAATATGACAGACTGGCTGAAACAATGCGTAATAACCTTGATATGGAAGCCATAAACAAAATCTTAAAAAATAGCTGAGGGTGATTCATATTTTCTATCTTTTTGTGGATATTGTCCTTGCATATTTACTGGACCTGCTTATCGGCGATCCTTATTGGGCGCCTCACCCGGTCAGATTCATAGGCTGGCTTATTACCCATGCGGAAAGAATATTGAGAAAAATCACCGGTACCTGCCAAAGGGAGGAGACAAAGAAAATCCGCGCTCTGAAAGAGAGAACAGCAGGTGTTATACTGGCTGTCACGGTATCCGGAATTACCTTTTTATTGGTTTGGGGCGTTCTCCAAATTGCTCAGAAAATCAGTCCCATACTGTTTCATGCAGTCAATATATATTTTCTTTACAGCTCCCTGGCGGCACGATGCCTGGGGGATGAGGCTTTCAAGGTGTATAAAATATTGGGAAAGGGCGATCTGGTCGGTGCACGAAGACAGCTTTCCATGCTGGTAGGCAGACAGACAGAAGGCCTTTCTGAAAAGGAAATTATACGGGGAGCGGTTGAGACTACTGCTGAAAACACGGTGGATGGGGTCCTGTCCCCTTTGTTCTATATCGTCATGGGATCGGTTTTTTGGATGGGAGCTCCTCTTGTATATGCTTTTAAGGCTGTTAATACCCTGGACTCCATGGTAGGCTATGCCAACGATCAGTATATTTATTTCGGCTGGGCTTCCGCTAAAGCCGATGATGTATTAAATTATATTCCCGCAAGGCTGTCGGGCCTTATTATACCGCTGGCTGCTTTGCTTTGCGGAAAAAGCTTTTCAGGGAGCTTTCAAATCATGGTGCGGGACCGAAAAAATCATAAAAGCCCCAACTGTGCCTACCCGGAAGCCGCCTTTGCCGGGGCTCTGGGCATAAGGCTCGGCGGCCCTAATATTTACTTCGGAAAGGTGCTGGAAAAGCCCACGATCGGTGATCCAGCCAAGGAATTGGAGCGAGAAGATATTGCTGATGCGGTGCATTTGATGTATATTTCGGCCTTGCTTACTTTGGCCGTTATACTGATACCAACGGTGATCTTGATCCGGTATGCCTGATTTTTTAAAAGGTGGTTTAATCATGGCCCTAGAGCAGCATGGAGGAAATATATATAAAGCTTCCGCTGAGTACGGTATGGACAGCTCTCAGATTTTGGACTACAGCGCGAATCTAAATCCGCTGGGTATGCCGGCTCAATTAAAGGATATTTTTTTTGAAAATATCCGGGAAGCGGAGAATTATCCCGACCCGGACTGCATGGCCCTGAAGGAAGCGATATCAAGCTATTTGGATATAGGCACGGATCATATCATCATTGGCAATGGAGCCAGCGAAGTACTGAGCCTGCTTTTCAATGCTCTTCTGCCGAAACGGGTACTGATTGCGGTTCCGACTTTCAGCGAATATCAGCAAATGGCAGAGTCTGTCCAATGCCGGGTGGATTTTTTTATGCTTCACGAGCAGGAAGAGTTCAGACTAGATATGGAAAGGCTTATAGAAAGCTTAACTCCGGATATGGACGCTGTGATTTTATGCAATCCCAATAACCCTACGTCAACACTGGCAGCCAAAGAAGAATTGGAATCGTTATTAAAGGCTTCCGCGGAAAAGAAAATTACTGTCATTATTGATGAAACTTTTATTGAGCTTACCGGGGGAGGAAACAGCAATTCTGTCTCCGATCTTTTGATACATTATCAAAATCTTTTTATTATCAGAGCTTTTACCAAGGTTCTGGCCATTCCGGGAGTGAGGCTGGGCTACGGGCTTGGAAACAGGACTTTGATTCAAAAAATGTGGGGTATTAAGATCCCCTGGTCGGTTAACACTTTCGCCTGCCTCACAGCCAAGTTTCTGCCCCATCTCCAGGAGTACCTCGGCCAAACTCAAGATTGGCTGATTTCAGAGAAAGAGTACTTTTATGGGCAGATGCTTGGTATAAAAGGTTTAAAAGTGTATAAGCCGCAAACTTGTTTTGTATTGCTTAAATTTAGCAGTCCTGGTATGACATCGAAAAAGTTAAGGGATCAAATGGCCCGTCATGGGATTTTGGTAAGGGATGCCTCCAATTTCTTACCCTTAAACAATCAATTTGTGAGGGCAGCCATCAAGGACCGCAATCGCAATGAAATATTTTTGAAGACTATAAAAAATATAATGGAAGGGAAAATATGATGAAAATGAAAATTCTGGAAAGCACCATCAATAGCATTAATCATGTCATTGAGGCATCTGCGAAGCAGGCCGGAGAGCGCCTTGATCATCTTGCAAAGCCCATCGGAAGCCTTGGCATGCTGGAGGAGATCGCTGTCAAATTAGCCGGAATCACAGGTAAGGTACATAATGAGCTCAATAAAAAGGGGATCATTGTCATGTGTGCTGATAACGGGGTCGCCGAAGAAGGGGTGAGTGCGGCGCCGCAAAGCGTAACGGCCCTGCTCACTGAGAATATGGCAAAAGGGATCATGGGGGTATGTATCCTTTCAAAGCAGGCCGGAGCGGATGTAAAAGTTATTGATATCGGGGTCAAGGCAAAGTTTAATAACCCCAAAATTATTGACAGGAAAATAGCCTGGGGTACCCAGAATATTTCCAAGGGTCCGGCTATGACCAGAGAGCAGGCAGTGAAGGCTGTGGAGGTTGGTATTGAAACAGTGGACAGGCTGGCAAAAGAAGGATATGATCTTCTTGGAACCGGTGAGCTGGGCATTGGGAACACCACTACCAGTGCAGCGGTTTTGAGTGCTTTATCGGGGCTGAGCCCCGAGCATACTGTCGGTATGGGTGTCGGCCTTACCAAGGAGCAGTTTGAAAATAAGAAGAGGGTTGTGGCAAAAGCTCTCGAAATAAACAGGCCTGACGGAAATGACGTGCTTGATGTGCTTGCCAAAGTCGGCGGGCTGGATATTGCGGGACTTTGCGGATGCTTTTTAGGCGCCGCTAAAAACAGGATCCCCATTGTCATTGACGGTTTTATTTCGTCGGCCGCCGCCCTTTGCGCCTATAAACTCAATCCTCTTGTCCATGATTTCCTGTTTCCGTCACACCTGTCGGCGGAAACGGGCGCTTCCTATATGATGAAAGAGCTGCGGCTGGAGCCTTTGCTTCATTTGAAGATGAGGCTTGGGGAAGGCTCCGGCTGTCCTTTTGCCTTTTTTATCATGGAATCGGCCGCAGCAATCATCAATCATATGGGAACTTTTGAAGAAGCGATGATCAATAACGATTTTCTGATCGATATAAGGTGAGGGTATGGGCAGAATTATTCTGGTAACCGGAGGTGCAAGAAGCGGAAAAAGCACCTTCGCAGAGGAACTTTACAGCAAAGAACGGGATGTTGTCTATATAGCGACTGCCCGGATTTCCGATGAGGAGATGAGAGACCGGGTCTCTCTTCACAGGGCCCAAAGGCCGGAGGAATGGATGACTTATGAAGGAAATTATGACTTAAAGGATGCGGTTGGGACAGCAAAGAATTATCTGCTGGATTGTATAACGGTTTTGACTTCAAATATTATGTTTGACCTTACCGGTGAGCTTGACGCCATATCTCTTAAAAAGCAGAGAGAGGTGGAGGACAGGGTGGTATCTGAGATTTATGAGCTGGCAGAAGCAGTGAAGAAAATTGAGGGGAATCTGGTCATGGTAACCAATGAAGTAGGTTATTCAATCGTTCCTGAAAACAATATCGCAAGGATTTTCCGGGATGTAGCGGGCAGGGTCAACCAAAGGACTGCAGAGCTGTGCACTGAAGTGTATCTGGTGGCCTGCGGCATACCGCTGAGGTTAAAATAATGAAATCATTTATCTTAATGATCCAGTTCATGACCAGAATACCCATTCCTATTGAAATAAAGATGGAAAAGCAGACTATTTCCAGAGGAATTTTCTTTTTTCCGTTCATCGGAATGATGGTGGGCGCTATTTCCTGGGGACTGTATTTCCTCTTCGGCTTTATAAACCATGAGATGGGAGCCCTTGGCGCTGTGGCGGGCATGCTGATAGCCACCGGCGGGCTGCACGCGGACGGGCTTAGTGATACTTTCGACGGCTTTTTTTCAGCGCGTTCCAGAGAGAAAATACTGGAGATCATGAAGGACAGCCGGACCGGAACCTTCGGGGTTATTGCCATTGTCTTTGATTTGCTGTCCCGATATATTATGATCAAAAATTTGGACCCGGATCAGGCATTTTTAACCCTTATACTCCTCTGCGGATCGTCCAGACTGGGAGCGGCCATGCTTATTACCTTCGGGAAAAGTGCGAGAAAGGGAGGCCTTGGAGAGCTGTTTTCCGCCAGTGCCGGCAAGGTATACTTTTTGATTTCAGCCGCCGCTTATATTGCCGCCGGATTTTTTCTGGCCGGATTAAGCTTTCTTATCCTCCTTAGTGCGATGCTTCTATTCTGTCTTGTTCTGATGCAACGCTCCTATAAAATCATCGGGGGGCTTACAGGCGATGTGTACGGAGCGGCCATTGAGCTGTCTGAGATCATCGGACTTATTACAGTGATGGCGGTGGGAAAATGGATATCGTTTTAGTCAGGCATGGGGTAACAGCGCTGAACGACGCCGGCTGTTTTATTGGCCGGACAGACTGCGGGATGGCAGAAGAAGGCTTTAAACAGGCAGCTGCGGTAAAAAGATTTTTGGAAGGTGTTCCCTTTGACGGTATTTATGCCAGTCCGCTCAAAAGAGCGGTGCAGACGGCGGAGGTACTGGGCAGCCCCTTCTTTCGTGATGAAAGATTGGCGGAAATGAATTTTGGCATATTTGAAGGACTGACCTATCCAGAAATCCAGAATCAATATCCTGAATACCTGCATTTATGGAATGGGGGTTATCTGCGATATAGAATTCCCGGCGGGGAAAGTCTGGAAGCTGTATTTATCAGGGTGGAGGAATTTATTAAGGAGATTCAAGGGAACCATAAAAGGGCTTTGGTAATATCCCATGGGGGCGTGATAAGATGTGCCCTGTCACTGGCCCTTTCGAGCAGGGATCATTTCTACAGATTCCGCGCAGATCATGGGAGTGTGAGTATTGCCGCCTTTGAGGCGGATTACAGCTATATAAAGGCCGTCAACCTCTCTTCTAAAAAGCTCGACTGTTTTTAATTTTCCACAGTGTGTCTGCCAGGCGTTCGATTTCGTCCCGGGTATTGTAAAATGCAAAAGAGGCTCGGATGACACTTTCCAGGCCGTACCGCCTCAAAATGGGCTGGGAACAGTGATGGCCGGTGCGGACCGCAATTCCTTCGTCGTCCAGCGCTTTCCCCACCTCTTCAGCGTTCATTCCCTCCATTGTAAATGAAAGGATGCCCGTCTTTTGGGGGGCATTGCCGATCAGGCATAACCCCGGAATCTGACGGAGCAGCCCCGTTCCGTATAACAAAAGCTGATGCTCGTATTGGCTTATTTTCTCCAGCCCTATACCAGAGACATAATCAATGGCCGCGCCTAAGCCGATGGCATCGGCAATATTGCCCGTACCTGCTTCAAACCGGTGGGGAGGTGCTTTGTAGGCAGTCTGCTCAAAGGTTACATTGGAAATCATATTCCCGCCTCCCTGATAGGGCTCCATGGAGTCCAGCAGCGGGTACTTTCCGTATAAAACCCCTATACCTGTGGGGCCGAAGACCTTATGCCCTGAAAAAGCATAGAAGTCGCAGTCCAGTGCCTGCACATCGGTTTTCAGGTGGGCAATCGCCTGGGCCCCGTCTATTAATACCTTAGCGCCATAGCGGTGCGCCATGTGGATCATTTCGGCAGCCGGTATGATGGTGCCCAGTGTATTGGAAACATGGGCGAGGGCAACGATCTTTGTTTTTGGGGATAGGAGCTTTTCGTATTCGGAGAGGATTACCTGTCCGTTTTCGTCTGCGGGAATGGACCTTAGTTTAGCGCCCCTGCCGGCGCAAACCATTTGCCAGGGAACAATATTGGCGTGATGCTCGAGCAATGTGACAATCACTTCATCACCTGCTGAAAGATTCTGCTTTCCGTAGGTTTGGGCCACCAGATTGATTCCCTCGGTGGCACCGCGGACAAAGACGATCTCATCAGCGCTTTTGGCGTTGATGAAGGCTGCAATCTTCCTTCTGGCGTCTTCATAAGCATTGGTGGTCCGCGCGGCAAGAGTGTGTGCAGCCCGGTGCACATTGGAATTCTCATGCTCATAGTAATATTTGATCCGCTCGATGACCCTGGCGGGTTTTTGGGTCGTAGCGGCGTTATCGAACCAGACAAGCTTTTTGCCTTTGATCTCTTCCTGGAGAATGGGAAAATCCCTGCGAATTGTATTTACATCAAGAAGGGAAGGGGCGAATGCCCGGTCTGCTTTCAGAAACTCCTTTTCGCACAAAACCCGGGGATGGTATTCCGGAGCATCGCATGGGATCTCAGAGCCGGTCCAATGAGCCGGGGAAGGGGAATTGCAGGACGAAATTTTCTCAAGAAACTCCGGGAAATAGTCCTGAGCCATGGAAGAAAGCAGTGATTCTATCTTTTCAATTGGAAGATCCATGTTATTTATATTCATAGTAGTTTCCGATTTCCACATCCTCGAGAACGGCAATGGCATCCTCTGCCAGTATTGCTGTGGAACAATAAATGGAAAGCAGATAATTGCCGATTCCCTGGTTATCAATACCCATAAATCTTATCGATAAACCCTTGGACTGTTCCCCGGCCAGGCCTGTCTGGTAAAGGCCAATGACCCCTTGCTTTTTTTCGCCGGTACGAATCAGGAGGATATTGGTTTTGCCGCTGCCGCCCTTTGGCTTTTTTCTGCCGTCTACTAAAAGCTTGTCACAGGGGACGATGGGAATACCTCTCCAGGTAATGAAGGGAGAGCCATAAAGGCTGACCGCAACAGGCGGAACGCCGCGCCGGGTGCATTCCCGTCCAAAAGCGGCAATGGCGGCCGGATGGGCAAGGAAGAAGGAAGGCTCCTTCCATACTTTTGAGATCAGCTCATCTAAATCGTCGGGTGTCGGAGAACCGGAACGGGATTTGATCCTTTGGCAAGGCTCAATATTGTTCAAGAGGCCGTAATCTTCACTATTGACGATTAAGCCTTCCTGTTTTTCTTTGATGCTCTCCATGCCCAGCCGGAGCTGCTCTTTGATTTGATCATAGGGCTTGCTGTAAATATCTGATACCCGGGTTTCTATTTTGATGATGGATGAGACAGAAGTAAGTACATATTCACGCGGATGAGGCTCATAGTCGATATATCCTTCCGGAATGTCATCGCCGTTGGTCTGGGAACAAAGAACCTCAAGCTGTTTTTCTCCGTCCTTCACTTTATTTAAACGAAAAATACCCGAGTCCAAAGGCTTCCAATCCAAAAATCTCGATAACCACCGGGGGGTGATAGAAATAAACTGCGGCGCGGTTTTCTCGACATCTGCAAGCTGATAGGCGCAATGGGCTGATAAGGCTTTTGATTTATACTCTTTTTCCGGCATGGAAATACTCCTTCGCTGATTCGATGAAATTTTCTGAATTATTGTGTGGTTTTTAAGCTTTTTCTATTCACTTTGGCGAGCTTGGACTTTCCTTTGACGCACTTTGGCTATGTATTCTTTTCTCCGTGTGTTATTATAATAAAAGCGGCAATATGAAAATAACAGCAGGTTAAAGCTTGGGGGACAAGAAGATTATTATGGCAAAAGAAGCTAAAACAAATGCCATGCGCATTTTAGAAAAAAATCATATAGCATATACCCTCTATACCTACGAGTGTGATGAATTTACGAACGGCGTAGAGGCTATCACAAAGCTCGGAAAGCCTTTGGAGCAGTCGTTTAAAACCCTTGTGGCTCAGGGGAAAAGCAAAAATTACTTTGTTTTTGTGATCCCTGTAGCAGAAGAGCTTGATTTAAAAAAGGCCGCCGCAGCTGTAGCAGAGAAGTCTGTTGAACTGATTCATGTCAAAGAAATAAACCAAGTGACCGGATATATTCGAGGGGGTTGCACGCCCATCGGGATGAAAAAACAGTTTCAGACGACAATACATCAAAGCGCCGCCGGTCTTCATTCCATTATCATCAGCGGCGGCAGAATCGGAGTTCAGATTGAGCTGGAGACCAATGACTTGATTCGCGTTATCAACGGTAAGCTTGCCGATATTATTATCTGATTGGGCTGGTATTTATGAAGAAATTATATTTCTATCAGACCGGTATCGGGAAAATAGGAATCGCTGAAAATCAAGGGAGTATAACCGATATTTTCTTTGGTTCTGAAAAAGTTCCCCGGGATATTCTATTGGAAGAGACATCCTTGCTTCGTGAAGCAGCCGGACAGCTTCAGGAATACTTTCTGGGAAAGCTCCGAAGGTTTGATCTTCCTCTTTCACCGGAAGGAACCGCGTTTCAAAAAAGCGTTTGGCGCGCTCTTTGTGAGATCCCATACGGAGAAACCCGAACCTATGGGGAAATAGCGCGGGAAATAGGAAATAAAAGGGCTTGCAGGGCTGTCGGCATGGCCAACAATAAAAATCCTGCAGTAATTGTGATTCCGTGCCATCGCGTGATCGGAGCAAACGGCAAGCTGGTTGGCTATGGCGGGGGTCTGGATATGAAAGCATATCTGTTGAATCTTGAAAAGAAGGTACTCGGGGCTGACTTGATTTAATTATATACGAAAAAAAAGTAAGCCGTCAGAATATTTTTAATGAAGACCAAAAATATTTTGAAATGAGGAAAGTATGAAAGGTTTGCTTCGTCATCAATTTGTATTCAATTTTTTTCAGCTTTGCATCAAACACTATTTTAAAAGGAAATTCAATTACGATTTTCAGACAGTAAAGCCAAGCTATTCCTCCTATATTGTTCTTTCCAATCATACAACCAATTATGATCCCATCATGGTGGGCTTAAGCTTTCCAAAACTGCTGTATTATGTGGCCAGTGACCATATTTTTCGCTGGGGATTTGCAAGCAGGCTCATAGAATATCTGGCGGCGCCCATCCCGCGTCTGAAAGCCATCACTGAAGTGCAAACCATCAAACAGATTTTAAGAACATTAAAGAGCGGCGGAAATATTTGTATTTTTGCTGAGGGCAACAGGTCGTTCTCGGGTGAAACCGGCGATATACCCGAATCCACCGGAAAACTGGTCAAGCTGAGCGGGGCCGCGCTTATCACCTATTGCCTTGAGGGTGGTTATTTTACAAACCCCCGTTGGGGCAGGAATTTGCGCCGGGGTTCCATGTTTGGACGGAAAGTCATGGAGTACGGCCCGGAGCAGATCAGAGAAATGACTGTGGATCAGCTGAATGCGGCCATTCAAAAGGATCTGTATGTAAACGCCTATGAAGAGCAGAAGATGCGGCCCGTTGCCTATAACGGTGAAAATCTTGCAGAGGATCTGGAGACTGCTCTGTATCTGTGCCCTCAATGCAAGCGCATGACGGGTCTGAAAAGTGAGGGCGATCAATTCTATTGTTCCTGCGGTTTAAAGGTTCTATATACACCCTACGGCAGTTTTCTTTCCCAGGAAGCCCAATCCCCGCCCTTTCAGAGCGTTTTAGACTGGAGCCGGTGGCAGAGTGCCGAGATCATAAAAATGGCAGAGGATTTCAGTCAATATCCATCGGATAAACTAATTCTCAGCGATATGGGCCAAAGTCTCTGGAGAATTAAAAAGGCCCGCAAAAGTAAGCTCCTTTGCCGGGGGACACTGGAATTATATAATAACCGGCTGATCATGAGAAACGCCGATGGCGGCGAATATTCATTTGATTTTGACAAAATATCGGGCATGGCCATTTATAGCCGGATGGTTTTAATATTTTCGACAACGGACCGGTATTCCTACGAAATTAAGTCCTCCAACCCTCGAAGTGCCATTAAATATCTGGAGTTGTTCAAGACATTAAAAACCATTAAAAAAAGGGAGTGACCTTATGGATTTTTCCGCAGAAAACACGGCGCTATGGAGTTTTATTCTTCAGCTGGGTGTCATCTCCGGCATCATGCTTTTGGCCAATGCAATGCGCCGCAAGATCCTTTTCATACGCAATAGTATGATACCCACTGCGGTTCTGGCCGGCTTTGTTGCGTTAATTCTTCGCACAGCCGGGCTCCTGCCCGTCAATGCAAATATTCTTGAGATGATTACTTACCATACCATCGGAATCGGTTTTATCGCATTGTCCCTTCGCATACCTCCCAAATATGATGATTCCCTGAAAAGCGATTTTGCCGGATTAAAAAGCGGTGCGTTAATTGTCAGTACTTATCTGGTGCAGGGGATTACGGGATTGATTATTTCAATCATACTGGCCTATACCGTTATGCCGGATCTATTCAAAGCTTCTGGTATATTGCTTCCGATGGGGTATGGGCAGGGCCCGGGGCAGGCGAATAATGTGGGGTCTACCTATGAGCAGCTGGGCTTTGCAGGTGGTCAGTCTTTTGGATTGTCCATTGCCGCTGCCGGCTTTATTTGTGCCTGTGTTGTGGGTGTTATTTATATAAATTATCTGAACCGGCACAAAAAGGTCAAAGTGCAGGAATCGGATTACATTTCAGGCTCTGTAACAGTGGAGGATTTTCAGGACTCCAATGAAATCCCGATCTCTGAATCAGTGGACAGACTTTCGGTGCAGTTTGCATTGGTGCTGCTTATTTATTTGGGAACTTACCTTGTTTCCCTTGGAATAACGTCTGTGTTGAAGCAATGCATACCGGGTTTGGCAAAAAGCCTGACACCCATCATATGGGGATTTAATTTTATCCTTGGTTCGATTCTTGCGATGCTGTGCCGAACGGCTTTTAGTGCATTAACAAAAACTAAATTAATGACGCGCCAATACCCCAATAACTATCTTCTTAGCAGGATATCCGGCACTGCCTTCGATTTTATGACCTTAGCCGGTATTGCTTCCATAGAGTTCAAGGATTTGAGAGGCCTTTGGCTTCCGTTTGCCCTCATGGCTGTTACCGGAGGGGTTGTCACGTTTTTTTATTGCAAATGGCTGTGCGGCAGAATATATCCCGGCTATGAACATGAAGGCATGGTGTCCATGTATGGTATGCTGACCGGTACTATCAGCTCGGGCGTTCTGCTGCTAAGAGAAATTGATCCAGGCTTTAAGACCCCCGCCGCCAATAATTTAATGACAGGAAGCAGCTTTGCCATTGTTCTGGGGGCGCCGATGCTCATCCTGATCGGGATGGCTCCGGAGTCGGAGACCATGCTTTTTATTACCCTTGGTTTATTAGTGGTTTATATGATTCCTTTGCTGCTCATCATGCTAAAAGCACATCGAAAAAACAAAATATAGTGGTTAAAGGTATCACAGTATGACCGCCTTTGTCATAGATTGAAATATGGACATCCTATTATGGTGATTTTTATGTATAATTCATCTCCGTCTTATTGTGGATATAGGGACCCAAGCTGTCCCAGCTGTACTGATGAAGGCAGTTCCGGATATCCTGAATATGCCGGATATTCAGATTGCGCCGGCACTGCCGCTTATCCTGCTGCTGCCGGTTGTCCTGGTTCTGCAGCCTATCCCAGTGCTGCCGCTTACCCCGGTACTGCCGGTTACCCTATTTCTCCCGGTTACTCGGGTTATCCCTATGATCCGTGGAATTCGGGCTGCTCCTGTGAAGACGATCCTTCGGCGTCGAATGCCGTCCGGCCCTCTGAATGTGCATCTGTTCAAGGCCAATACTGCAATGGAGATCTTACAAGAATAATTCAGGAGTGTCAGGCAACCTGCGAATACCTTCTTGCCTGTATAAAACGCCGAAAGGATTGCAGGTGCAGGAGAAACCAAATGACTCTTTTAAGGGACTGTGCGGATATCTGCGGCCTTGCTGCCAAGTTCGTGCCAAGGGGCTCGGACTGTGACAGGCAGACTGCACTGCTCTGCGCTAAAATCTGCGAATGCTGTGCCAGGGAATGCGCCCGTTTTTGTGACCGGCTATCGCAGAATTGTGCAAAGGTATGCTGCTGTTGTGCAAAGGCATGCCGGGCCTTCGCAGAAAGCCGGTAAGTACTAAGGCTGGATAAAATATGAATACATAATGGAAGCAGAGAGCTGTTTTATAGTCCATTAAAACTGCGATCTGCTTTTTTTAATATATTTTATATCAAAGTCCCCAGGTACCCGGCAGCAATCTTTGATTGCGTTAACGGGCAGGGGTGTATTGTTATAAAGGAGGCTATATCCGCAAGCTAATAGAAGTGGTATAATATTACAAATAAACCACAGGGTAAAAGGAGGGTACCAATGAAGCAATATATCACCGTTGAGGATCTTAAATCCCTGTCTGACAGCCAGAAACAGACCCTTAATTCTCTTTGGCTGCCGGCTAAATATGATCGGGCTGTAGCCTCTGTCTGCAAGGATGTCGAAAAGGATATTTATGAAGATTTGGAGTTTGTGGTGGGGGATATTGCCTTAAGCCATGGCACCTCCATTATTTTACGGCGTCTGAGACTGGCAGACGAAATGGTGAAGGAAGATCATGAAATGCCTCCGGAAAATGATTCGACAGCTGAAGATGAAGCCTTTGATATGGATTTTGACGATCCGGGAGATTATTTTATGAAGGAGGATTGCCTGCCTTTATTCAATATAGGGCAGCTGATCAGCTTCTTAAGAAATACAAAGGCCGGTCAGAATGGCTTTAGCATAGGGATTCCGCCTGTAAACGACCGTTTTGAACAGAACTTTACTTTGGACGACAGATTCGGGGAAGTGGCCAAATCGGAAGGATTAGCCGACCTGCTTTTTGACATGATAAAGACGGTATTGTAAACCAGTTTTTTTCTTTCCCTTGTAATGAAATCCTTTGTTACTGTTTAAAATAACAGCTTGACAAAGCATGAGGGCGTTTGTATAATATAAAAGTCGCAAATGCGGTGGTTCACCGCATAATTTGTGCCAGTAGCTCAGTAGGATAGAGCAACGGACTTCTAATCCGTCGGTCGGGTGTTCGAATCATCTCTGGCACGCCATAAAACCCTCATTGTTAAACGCTTTGAGGGTTTTTAATTTTTGGAGATCATACGAAAACTCACAGAAAAGTTACAGTAAAAACTTGGAATATGTTTTAGTAATGAAAAACGGTCTGGGGATAGTGCCCGAATTTCATCTGAGGCTCCGAAGCCAATTCCAAAGTTCCATCGTCCGTTGGGGAATCCGATGAAAGCGGATGCTTTATATGTGAGGAAATAAATAGAATAATCAGAACAGATTGAAAGGATTTTATGAAACCAATTGACAGGTTGAATTACAACCTATATCCTTGTATACAGTAAGCATTAAAAAGCATTAAAAAGAAGGGTCAGACATGAATATTATCATCATCGGTGATGGTAAAGTAGGGTATAGCCTTGCGGAGAATCTTTCCAAGGAAGACCATGATGTAACCATTATTGATAAAAATCCCGAAGCGTTGAAGAAGGCTGATGAGAACCTTGATGTAATGTGCATTAAAGGAAACGGCCTCAGTGCTAAAACTTTGCTTGAAGCCGGTGTGAAAACGGCAGATCTTTTGATTGCTGCAACCAGCAGTGATGAAATGAACATGGTCTGCGCATTAACAGGAAAAAAGCTTGGCGCCGCGAATACCGTCGCCAGAATCAGAGATCCTGAGTATGCCAATGAGCTTAACATTCTCAAAGAAGAATTAGGCCTTAATTTGATTATTAACCCTGAACAGGCGGCAGCCCGTGAAATTTCCAGATTATTAAGATTTCCCTCTGCTGCGGATGTTGAGCCTTTTGCAAAAGGCCGGGTGGAATTGGCTGAAATCAAGGCAACCAGGGACATGCCTATCATCGGTATGCCCTTAAGCAATATTTCGAAAAAAATCTCTTCCGACGTTTTGATCGGCGCCATACATAGAGGTGATGAGATTATCATTCCAAACGGGAGCACCGTGATTCATGGGGATGATGATCTTTTTATTTTTGGAAAACCTTCTGATGTTTTTGGCTTTTGCAAGCAGATCGGGAAGGTTACTCAAAAAATCAAGCATGTATTGGTAGTTGGCGGAGGACGCATCGCATACTATCTTACCCTGTACCTGAAGCAGAGCGGTATCAAAGTAAAGATCGTGGAAAGCAACCGGGAGAGATGCCTGGAACTGGCCGAGCTTCTGCCCGATACCCTGATTATTCATGGGGATGGAACAGATGATTCCCTGCTGAAGTCTGAAAACCTTTCAGATTTGGATGCCTTTGTTTCTCTTACCGGCCGCGATGAGGAAAATCTTGTTTCCGCGTTATTGGCTAAACAGCACGGAGTTAAAAAAGTGATAACCAAAATCACAAGGTTTAATTATCCGGAAATTGTCAGGAATATGGGTATTGACAGCATTGTGAATCCGAAGCTTATTACCACCAACTATATTTTGAGATATGTCCGGGGCTTAAACGGTGCGTTGGGCAATCCGGTTGAAAGCGTCTATAAAATCATTGGCGGCAATGCTGAAACCCTTGAGTTTATAGCAAATCATACCACCAAATTTTTAAATGTTCCCCTTAAGAGGATTAAGTTCGTTGAAGGAGTCATGGTGGCTTCCATTGCCAGAAAGAATGAAATCATTATACCCCATGGCAATGATGAAATTAAGATCGGTGATAGTGTTATTATTATCACCAAGGGCAAGCAATTTTCTGATTTCAACGAAATTATTGAATGGGTAGGAGAATGAAATGAATTTCGGTATGATTTTTAAAACTCTGGGCATTGTCCTGCTGGTGGAGGCGGCTTGCATGCTTCCTTCGGCTGCTGTGTCGCTGATATATAATCAAGCGGATTTTTCAGCTTTTTTAATGACCATTTTGGTCCTGCTAGTCTCAGGCCTTGCCCTATACAGCATTCGAACAAAGAATTCTAATATTTACTCCAGAGACGGCTTTGCCATCGTTTCCATAGGCTGGATACTGGTCTCTTTTTTCGGCGCTTTGCCGTTTTATATCAGCGGGAGCATACCTGCTTTCATCGATGCTTTTTTTGAGACGGTTTCAGGCTTTACCACCACCGGATCGACCATTTTGAGAGAAATCGAAAGTCTGCCAAGAGGAATATTATTTTGGAGAAGCTTTACACACTGGATGGGGGGCATGGGCGTCCTGGTTCTGACTCTTGCTGTGCTGCCCAAAGCCAAAGCAAATACTCTGCATATTATGAAGGCCGAAAGCCCGGGACCGAATCCTGAAAAGCTTGTGCCCCGAATCGGGCAGTCGGCTAAAATATTATATTCGGTTTATATTGTCCTTACGGCTATTCAGATCGTTATGCTCATCATTGCGGGAATGCCCGTTTATGATTCCTTTATCCATACCTTCGGTACGGCGGGGACCGGCGGGTTTTCCAATATGAATAAAAGCGTAGGGGCTTATGGCAATGTTTATGCCGAAGTGATTATTACAGTCTTTATGTTTTTGTTCGGTGTAAATTTTACGCTGTACTACCAAAGTTTAAAGGGAAACTTTAAATCCATATGGAAGGACGAGGAATTCCGATTTTATGCGGGAACTGTGCTTTTATCCATTGCACTGATCACCTGGGACCTCTTCGGAAAGGTCTTCGGAAGTGTTTGGGAAGGGCTGCGGCACGCCTCTTTCCAGGTTAGCTCCATTATTACAACAACGGGTTATTCCACCATCGACTTTAACCTGTGGCCTGTGTTCAGCAAAACGATTCTGGTTATACTGATGTTTATCGGTGCCAGCGCGGGATCGACCGGCGGCGGAATCAAATGCATCAGATTTGTGGTATTGTTTAAAACAATCAAACGCGAGATTATGAAGGTCATTCATCCCAGGTCGGTGTATACGGTAAAAATAGGCGGAAAAAATTTGGACGAAGGAGCCATGTCGGCTGTTCTGACTTACTTTTTTACTTATATAGCTATATTTGTCGGTGCCCTGCTGATCGTTGCCCTCGATGGAATGGACATGGTTACCACCTTTACATCGGTGGCCACAACCATCGGCAATGTGGGGCCCGGCTTTGAAATGGTCGGCCCTATGGGGAGCTTTGCTGATTTTTCTGTTTTAAGCAAGCTGGTATTTTCACTGTGCATGCTTTTTGGCAGGCTTGAAATTTTCCCGATGCTGATTCTCTTTACACCATCCTTCTGGAAAAAAGTAAATATTTAATGGATTTTATCCTCTTTTTTATTTATGGGCCTGTGCTGACGGGCCCTTAGTTTGCAGATTCTATCTTGATAAATATGGGGCAATCATGGATAATAAGTTGGGGCACTGATACAGCCTCTTTTTGGTGACCATAGGCTTTTAAAATAAGAATTTTATCCCGGAGGAAGGCACATGGACAAAGCGGTTGTTATCGGCATCGCAGGCGGCACAGGGTCCGGAAAAACAACACTGGCCATGAAGATTAAAGAATATTTTGAAAATGATATTGTACTGATTTGCCAGGATTATTATTATAAATCCTTTAATAATTTATCTTTTGAAGAACGAAAGCAAATTAATTTTGACCATCCCCACAGCTTTGACAATACATTGATGATTGAGCAGCTCAAAATGCTGAAAGACTTTAAGCCCATCCAAAGGCCGGTTTATTCATTTATCGAGTATAAACGTCTGGCTGAGACCATAACGGAAGAACCGAAGCCCGTCATCATTGTAGAAGGCATTTTGCTGTTTGAAGACCCGAAACTGGTTGAACTGATGGATATTAAGGTTTTTGTCGATACCGATTCCGACATTCGTTTTGCAAGGAGGCTTATGCGGGATATTCATGAACGGGGCAGGAGCATTGATTCGGTAGTCAATCAATACATCAAGACGGTAAAGCCCATGCATGAGGCCTTTGTGGAACCGAGTAAAAAATATGCCGACATCATTATTCCGAGGGGTGGATTAAATGAAGTGGCCACTTCTATGATCATTGAAAAAATTAATAGTATTATTAAATCTTAAGAGGAGTAAAATTGATGGCATATATCTGCGAAGATGAACTTTTAAATATTTATAACAGCCTGGAGCCAAAGTTTGAAAGCCTTGGCATAGAAACAGAGGTCGCCCTGATCAGGGACTATCTTTTGAAAGTCACGCTCAGCGAGGCCGGGAATACTCTGGGAAAGCTCATTATCGACTACAGTCCGAAGAAGGGCTCTCATAAATTCCGCCGGGATTCGGACCTTTCAGAAGCGGAATTTGAGCAGATATTAAGCATTCTGGGAGAACAGCTTCCTGAAAAAAAGACCGATGGAGGGCATAAACCCAATAAAACAGGTATGGTTCCGGGACAAGGGACGCCAATGGAAGAGGTATCTGAAAGATACAGGGCCTATGTAGATGGTTCCTTTATTGACGGTATGGTGGGATATGGGGCAGTTGTACTGGATAATGATACAATTGCTGCAGAAATTTCAGGCTGCGTCGATGATCCCGAGGCCATCGGCTCCCGCCAGGTCGGAGGAGAACTGCAGGCTGTCGTCGAGGTTCTGGAATGGTGTAAGAAGAATAGTATCAGTGAAATAGCCATTTTCTATGACTTTCAGAATATTGAAAAATGGGCGACGGGAAAATACCGGACCAACACGCCCATGACTCAGGCCTATAAGCAATATATTGATGAGTGCCGGGTTTCGATCACCTGGGTAAAGGTGGCAAGCCATACCGGGGTAAAATGGAATGAGCATGCGGATATGCTGGCCAAAAACGGAGCCAGGCGCCTTGAGCAGGCAAGTCTTTTTGACAATGGTCCATCCAGGGCCTTAAGCGGATGGATCGTCTATAACGGAAGCCTTCTCACTCCGAAATTTTTGGAACAGGTGGAGTGGTTCATCAGAAGCGCAAAGGCTGAAAATATAGAACTAAAGCCATACAGGAATGATGAATTGGGCGCCGCTATTATTGACGGCAATTGGCATTTGGTTATGGATTCCGGTTATGAGAGGCCCGATTTTGTGATCTTCTGGGATAAGGATATCTATCTCGCAAGGCAGCTTGAACGCATGGGCCTTCGGCTCTTTAACAGTGCCAGAGCTATTTATGCCTGCGATGACAAGCTTTTGACCCATCAGATACTGGCCGGGAATCAGATCTTGATGCCGAAAACCATTGCGTCTCCGCTGGTTTATCCGAAAGGCAGGGTGGATGAGGGACTGTTTATTGATAAAATCGAGAAGGTGATGTCCTATCCCGTGGTGGTTAAAGAGGCCTATGGCTCCTTTGGGGAGCAGGTTTACCTGGCCCGGGACCGGGAAGAGCTTCTGGCTTTAAGAAAAAGACTCATACTGGTGCCCCACCTGTATCAGGAATATATTAAATCCAGCTACGGAAGAGACTGCAGGCTGCAGGTGGTAGGGGATAAAGTAGTGGCCGCCATGCTTCGTACCTCCGCCGGGGATTTTCGGGCCAATATCTCTGCGGGTGGGAGCATGACGTCTTTTATGCCGCCGGCATCTTTTATTAACCTGGCTATCCAATCGGCCAGGCTTGTCAGAGCCGATTTTGCCGGTGTGGATATGCTTTTCGACGAGGATGGGAGCCCCATCCTGTGTGAAATCAACTCGAACGCTCATATGAAGAATATATATGAGTGCACGGGCGTGGATGTGGTGGAGCACATTATCCGGTATATCAAAGGAAAGCTTCTTGAGGGCGTATGAAGCATCACTCATGGCGCTCAATTAGCTTGAAGATTTTAAACGGGGATCCAGAGGTCATTAATTACGAAAGGATTTTAAAGATGTCTCAAATAAACGGCTGGCTGCTGTATACCAAAGAAGATTACGAGCGAAATTCAGTATTTGCGCAAAGGTTCCTTGATCTGGGCAACAACCAAAAATCCTCTATTGAATTAGTTTTTAAGGATGACATCTATTATGGCGTCTCACAAAATGGACTCTGCCTCTCGGGGGCGGACGGAAGGCCCTTGAAGGCACCCGGCTTTGTGATTAACCGCAGCATTGACCCGCTTTTTACAAGGCATCTGGAGAAGTTGGGAAGCAGGGTTTTTAATTCCAGCCTGACAGCAGAAATATGCAACGATAAGGCCAGGACCTATATGGAGGTCTCAAGGCTTCGCCTGCCAATGGCGGATACCTTGTTTATAGATAAAAAAACTCTTATGCGGGGCCAATTTTCTTTGGGCTGGCCGGCCGTCTTAAAAACAGCCGGGGGCAGGGGAGGAAAAGAAGTTTTTCTGGTTCACTCCCTCGATGAACTGTTGGAGTCAGCAGGAAATTTGAAAAGTGAAAAATTTGTTCTGCAAAAGCTTTCAGGAAGTCCCGGACGGGATGTACGGGTTTTCGTGGTGGGAAAAAATATCGTTGGCGCTGTTTTGAGATTGTCGAAAAACGGCGGCTTTAAAGCCAATTTTTCACTGGGCGGAACCGCCGAGCCGTATACACTCAATGAGACGGAGCAAAATATGGTGAATACCATCATAAATCATTTTGATTTTGGCATGGTAGGCATCGATTTTATTTTTGACGAAAAGGGCGGCTTCCTGTTTAACGAAATAGAGGATGTCGTCGGAAGCCGCACACTTTCCATGACCAGTGATACGGATATCGTGAAACTGTATCTTGAGCATATATATCGCTGCCTTGTACTTTAAAAGGCCTCTGTAAAGATCTCAAAATAGCTCTGGGGATGCTTGCAGGCGGGGCAGATGGTCGGGGCATCGGTGCCCTCATGGATATAACCGCAGTTGCTGCATATCCACTGAACTTTTTGGTCCTTATGAAACACCAGACTGTTCCGGACATTGTCATAAAGCTTTTGGAACCTTTCTTCATGGTGTTTTTCAACGGTTGAAATCAGCTTAAAAGCGGTGGCGACCTCCGGAAAGTCTTCCCTTTCCGCTATTTTTGCGAATGCCGGATAAGCTTCGCTCCATTCCGCATGCTCGCCGTGTACGCCCGCTATTAGATTGTCTGCGGTGGATCCGGAGGATACCGGGTACCCTGCCGAAATATTGATATTGACGGGAAGCTTGCCCTGAAATCCTTCAACAATGAGATTGTAAAAAACCTTGGCATGGGCTCTTTCATTTTCGGCAGTCGTAATAAAAATATCCTTAATTTGCTTATAACCTTCCTTATCCGCTGTGCTGGCCGCAAAATAATACCGGTTCCGTGCCTGGGACTCGCCCGCGAAAGCTCTCATAAGAGCTATGGCCGTCTCTGTTCCTTCCAAACGCTTCATAAAAAAACCTCCAAACAAAACCTGTTCTTTAATAGTTCTCAGTATTAACGTTTCCGGAACAAAATATAACAGGCGGTCATAAAAGTAATTTGTTCTGTTCATAACGGCTCTGTTGGAATCTCCGGGCGGAGTTTGATATAATGGAATGAAAGCAGGTTTCCTGCAGCTAAAAATCGTGGAGGATGGCAATGAAAAAATATATTTTATCCCTGGATCAGGGTACCACGAGTTCAAGAGCTGTTCTTTTCAACGCACATGGAGAAATTATCGGAATTAAAAGCAGGCCTCTTACCCAGGCCTATCCCTATCCCGGATGGGTCGAGCATGACGGGGAGGAAATCTGGCATTCCCAGATGGAAGCCGTTTTTGACTGTTTGCATGCAACGGGAACAAACCCTGAAGAAATTGCGGCGATTGGTATTGCCAATCAGCGCGAGACGGTGGTAATATGGGATAAAATCACAGGAAGACCCATTCAACCGGCCATCTGCTGGCAATGCAGGAGAACCTCAGACTTTTGTACACAGCTTAAAAAACAGGGCTATGAAGATCTTATCAGGGAAAAAACCGGATTGATCATTGACGCCTATTTTTCGGGGACAAAAATAAAATGGCTGCTGGATCATGTGGAGGGCGCAAGAGAGCAGGCCCGTCAGGGCAGGCTTTTAGCAGGTACGATGGATAGCTGGCTTATCTGGAATCTGACCGGCGGAAAATGCCATGTGACGGATTATACCAATGCCTCGCGCACCATGCTCTATGATATTTACCGGCTCAAGTGGGATGAAGAGCTGCTGGAGCTTATGGATATCCCTGAAACGATGCTGCCCCGGGTAGTCCCTTCGTCAGGAATGGTAGGAGAGACTTATGCTGAGCTTTTCGGGACATCAATACCCATCAGCGGCATAGCCGGAGACCAGCAATCGGCACTTTTCGGCCAGACCTGCTTTGATGAAGGGAGCAGCAAGAATACATACGGCACCGGCTGCTTTATACTGATGAATACCGGTAAAAAGCCCGTGCTTTCAAAAAATAATCTTTTAACCACTATTGCCTGGGGCATGAATGATGAGATTACGTATGCCCTTGAAGGCAGCGTGTTCAATGCCGGCGCCGCCATACAGTGGCTTCGGGATGAGCTGAAAATGATCGGGTCGCCCCAGGAGGCGGATCTCATTGCCGAAAAAGTTCCTGATACCGGCGGAGTTTATGTGGTGCCGGCTTTTACAGGGCTGGGCGCACCCTATTGGGATATGTATGCCCGGGGATCTATTGTCGGACTTACCCGTGGAAGCACCAGAGAGCATATTGTCCGCGCAACGCTGGAATCCATTGCGTACCAGTCCCTTGATGTATTCAATGCCATGATGTCCGATTCGGGCGCGGCGATAAAAGAACTAAAAGTGGATGGGGGAGCGAGCAACAGCCATTTCCTCATGCAATTTCAGGCTGATCTGATGGGGATCGACGTTATAAAACCCATGACAGCCGAGACCACTGCGCTTGGCGCCGCGTGCCTTGCCGGACTTGGCATGGGTTTCTGGAAAGGTAAGGAGGAGATTAAGCTGAATTACCATATTGCAAATCACTTTAAACCGGCCATGGAACGGTCGAAGACCGAGATGCTCTATGCAGGCTGGCAGAAGGCGGTAAAACGCGCCATGGACTGGGTCTGAAAACCCTATTCCATCAATCGGACTCCATATAATCCATAATCATTTTGTGTATCACTGACTTCGCCGCTGGCCACTGTTTTGATAAAGCGCCCGGTAACCTCGGACTTGTTCCCGGAGCCTACTCCGCCCTCCAGGAAGAAGGAGGCAAAACCGGTTATCTGTACTGTGGAACGGCCGTTTACATCAAGTGTATCCACAATAATAACCGTTATGACCCGTGGACAGTCGGGCTCGAAATGATCAAAAGTACACCGGGGCGTATGAGTGCACTGATTGATGAGCTGGTTGACGCCGTCTTGGGTGGGGCCGCTCATATTGCCGGGCTCGGTTTGCACATAATCGCCCACCATCAGCCTTTCATTATAGCCTTCTACAATATTGTTAAGATATATCTTAGCCCCGTTGCCGCCAAGAGCGATGCCCCCGTAGTTGCCGCCGCTGCCATTGCCCCCGCCTCTCTTCAGGGTATATTGGGCTCCGAATTCCAGCTCCTGATCCTGTATGGCAAAAGGCCGCGTGCCACTGTTTACCGCTATAACGGGAAGAACCTTTCCTTTCACGGTAGCCTGGACATTCTCGGAGGAAAAGCCCAGAACCCTGGCAAGCCCAAAATTGACTTCATGGGAGGCTGTAACCCTTATAGCCGTTTGATCTTCGTCGATAGCCACATCGATGGGGCTATCCGCATATCCGTTTTCTCTGAAATACTCTGCAGCCCGGCCGGGTGCGTTTTCTGCATTGTATATCAGCTCCTGGGCCCCTGCCAGTGCAGCCGCATCAACGGCATTGGAAAGCTTGGCCCGATGGAGGGTCATCATGCCGATATCGGCCACCAGAGCCACAAAACCGAACAGAACAACCGCTGATAGCCCGAATATTACAAGAGTTGAGCCTTTCTGGCTCTTTAAGAGCTTTTTCATTAATATACACATCCTTTAAATAAGCTGGTGAATATATCCGAACGAATGAGGATATATTGTTCATGCAAAGCTTGCCCTAGCTTCTATCATAGATATTGGCGCACCTTAAACCTATCAAGCAGTGGTATTATTTTTATTGGTTCGTTAGTCCCATCGATTGCGTCGTTATATTTCAAAATTGTTACACCATGTTTACCTTTTGCAGAAATCTATACAATCTGTCGAAATATGGGTATAATAG
>ENA-UOOR01000587-UOOR01000587.1-fermentation-metagenome-genome-assembly--contig:-NODE-587-length-50438-cov-172.513090_pt1 | contig 50438 bp, 36 predicted proteins | sample MGYA00245780_ERZ724029 | MGnify/ENA primary metagenome ERZ724029 (study PRJEB28704, sample SAMN03018315) | fermentation metagenome | biome: anthropogenic terrestrial biome; feature: soil...
TAGACCAAGCATTGAAGTATGGATCAATCGTTACCAGGGGATACGATGGAGCACGGAGTTCTGAAGTATGATCAATATCAATGACAGAAACTTCATCTTTTACATTAGAACAGGAAGATATGTAAGCAATCATTAAGAACGCAAAAATAAACGGAAAATTAACTTTGGTCATTATTATAATTATTATTTTTTATATTATAGAATTCACCTTATTGACATACTTTTACCTCTATATATTCAGCAAGGATTATTTTAGTATATCAACTATATTGGCTTTTGAATTTGCGACATTATTCGTTTCAAGCGAATCTATCTTATAGTTATACTATTCGCACGTCAAGTCAGCCTCATTATTCAAGTTTTGTATTCTACAAATCTTTATCTTTCTTATCAGATAGTTTTCCTATGTACCTCACTTACGGATAACCATGAAACTAATAATATGTAATACTCCGTGAAGTATTATCCTTCGTTTTAACATGTTACATATGAAATACTTTTCCAATCACTTCTGTATTATAGCACAAATTTTAAAGGATTAAGACAAAGCTAATGCATCGGAATAAACGTTCCAGAAATCAAGTCCGAAATAATACAGGCCAGAAGTGGTGGGGCGTGCTCCAGTTAGCAAATCACAACGTGAAGCCAAACTGACACCTTGATTTCAATAATCTATATTTAACCTAATGCCAGATTCTGCAAGTTTATAGATGTTAAGACTTTTTTCATTCCGGTCTACGTAACATCCCAGATTAAATTTCAAATTGTCAATCAGAATCATCAGGATGTTTTTCAACATTTCCTGATTGGTCTGCTTTGCACTTATAAGGCTGGAGCAGGCAGTCATTCCTTCTATAAGTAATTCCGAATTAATCTCTCTTATGTAATTCATTGCTTTTTATATTAAGATATGCCAGCGTCCATATATAGTATATTATTAATCAGTTTATTGAGCAAATGCATCTTTAACTAATAGAGAAATATTGAATTTTGAGGCAATATATAATTTATATGCGTCGTCAGCATTTCTTAATTTCAGTGAACTAATGTGCATCTTTCTTGAATGAATATTGTTGTTATTGTATAGAAAAACAGAGAGAAGTCGCAATATTTATTGACTTCTCTCCACAACACTTTATTATTTAAGACGAACTATATCAGAGTAAATAGCCTGATCAGCACCAACGGCTCTTACTCCTACCCTAGCAAATAACGCTTTGGCAGAGGTGACGTTGGCATTGCCTAACATATCCATTGATATATTCAGGGAACCAGCCTGAATGCCTCTGAAATCTTTACGTGCAATATTAGTGACATCATCCACAAAAGAAGTCTTGCTTACCAATAAAGTAACATAATCGATGTTCGCTGTATTTACGACCTTATTTACATTTAATGTTGCATTCAATACAGAGCCATTTAATGTGATCGTTTCATCTGAAATCGTGAAAAATGGAGTAACAGGAATTTCTACTTCTGCTGTTCCTTTAAGATTCACTATGATGGTATCACGAGTATTGATCCATGGACCGTTTCTGTCTTTTGTGACCAATTTATATTCACCATCAAAAAGTAGTGCTTCGAATGTACCGTCTTGACGCACATAAACACGGATGTTGTCTCTCAGCTGATACCCGTCTTGGTACAATTGCAATTGTACAGCTTCTCCTGTTCCGCGCAAACCAAGAGCATTGCCATTGTAAGTTATTTTGCCATGCAATCTCGACTTCGGTGCATCGTAGTTGTCAAGACCACAACTCGTGACTGTGAATGTCACAATTGTGAGCAATAGGAAATATTTATATTTCTTCATCATACAATTATTTATCATTTAAAATTTACTGAAAAGGATTCTTTACAATTTTGGGATTATTGTTGATCCATCCCTGATCAATGAAGTTATAATAATTACGCATTTCAAAATGTCTCGGGTTTGGAGACATATGCGTAGGGATTTTATCAAAAACCCATTTACCGTCATTGGGATTACCAGGATCACTTACCAAATAGGGAAACAATGCCCATTGCTGTGCTTTGAGATCATTTTGCACACCATTCCATATTTTATCAGCTAGTCTCCAGCGTTTCAAATCCCAGTAACGATGATCTTCGAAAGCAAACTCAACCCTGTATTCACGTACGATATCATCAAAAGTAACTGAAGTCAAAGATTGAATACCAGCTCTGTTACGAATCTGATTGATATAGTTCATCGCTTTAACGGGTTGGTTCAACTCAAATGCTGCTTCTGCTGCAATCATCACTGCCTCAGCAAAGCGGAAACGGGGGAACCACATTTCACTCCTACGTCCTCTTGTAGAAGCGCTGGGGGTCTCATCCATAAATTTACGGAAGAAGAATCCCGATTTATTAACAAACTGATTGTTGGTGGTTGTTGGCCCATTTATAGATGTTATAAGCACATCATTATCGTCTCTTTCACCCGGTTCGCTGGTTCTGAACTTCCATTCACCCTTATCAAGATATTTCTGACCTGCCTGCAAAATAACCGGTGTACCTTTAAAAACAGCCCCAGGGTATATCACTGTTCCCCAAAGCCTTGGGTCTTTGTTTGCAAATGCGTCCTCTGCTTTATCGTAGAAAATGTAATTTCCGTTTGCATCTTTTGTTTTAATTTCTCCATTGCGGTCATTAATGTACTCGAAATCCTCAACAAGATTTAAGATAGGGCCTGCATAAGCTCGGTCTATATCTTCAGCATGCGAAGCCGGGATATTACTCTGAGTAAAACCATTTGTCTGACCCGGATATTTATAATCTCTGGCCCAGATTACTTCTTTGTTATTTTCTTTCACAGAAAGGGCTTCATAAAAATTACGTCCCCTGTCATCCGGCTTTGTCAGTTGAAGCTCATATTTACCACTATTAATAACCTCTTCAGCAGCAGATAGCGCTGTCTGATAATAGCCTTGTGCCAAATTAGCCGGAATTCCCACTTCTCCTCCTTGTGTTTTAATCGGATCTGGCATCTTGTTGTTATAATTAGCAATAGATCCAGCATATACGGCTGCACGCGCTTTCAGCATCAAGACTGTCCACTTGGTTGCTCTTGCCGCGTTTACTGACGGATTAACAGGTAGAAAATCCTTGATTACATCACATTCAGATATTATATAATCATAGAGTTTGGCTTCTGTTGAGCGCTCATACTGAATTGAAGTGATGTCCATTCCAGGCGAATATTCAAACACTTCATCACCCACAATGGGCATTCCTCCCATACTACGACACATATTGAAATACAGCCATGCTCTTATGAAACGGGCCTCACCCTCCAACTGTTTCTGAGTAATGGCGTCCAATACTTTTGTTTCACGTACACCTTTTAAAAACTGGTTCAGATTCCGTAATAAAGTGTAATCGTAAACCCTCCAACGGTCATCTTCGAATCCCATACGGTTATCTGGACCACCATCTGATTTCGATGCTTCATCTAAGATTGTATAGGAATATGAGTCGTCAATATGTTGCCCCCAGGTAATTCGGCCATAAAAATTAGCAAGTACCGACTTGATCATGACAGCATCGCCGAATACCTGGTCGTCTGACAAAATTTTATCAGGTTCTCTTTCCAGAAAATCAGCACACCCACTCCAGGTAAAAAGTGCTACTGAAAGTACTATAATTATTTTTTTTATTTTCATAATTTTTTAGAATTTAAGAGTTACACCAACATTGACAATTCGCATTGTAGGATAAGCCAATCCATTTGTATCGTTTATTTCGGGATCAACACCAATAAGGTTTGTTAAACCAAATAGATTCTGACCAGCTACATAAAAACGTAAATCAGTAATGGATGCCTTGTTAACAAGAAATTTGGGTAGTGTATAACCAATCTCCATGTTGCGTAATTTCAGATATTTCACGTTTTTCTTCCAAAATGTACTGTTCCAGTAATTACTGTGGCTGCTATTACCAATCAGCAACATAGGATATTTACCCGAAATTAGTTCGCTGTTCGCATCCCAGATGTCAGCCAAGCACCAAGTGTTTTCCATGTAATACTGCGGATTATTTCCACCATCATGGAAAGGATTACGCTGTTCCCATTCCTGATACCATGTATTTAAAGCTCCACCTGTTAGATCGAATGCCATATCAAAATTTCTCCAAAGGAATGAAAAGTTGAAACCATAGTTGAAAATAGGAGTCGAATCCTGTCTGTAACCTATTGGCCTTTCATCCATTCCATTGATAACACCGTCACCATTTATGTCTTTGTATTTCACATCACCCGGGCGCAAGGTTTTATTCCCTTGTCTGTCATTATCAATGGGCCATGTAGCGATCTCCTCCCAACTTTGGAATTGTCCGTCGGCTTGAAGCCCCCAGTTCAGATAACCATACCTATGCACAATAGAATTTCTGTATACATTCCATGAATTGCTGAAACGTGGTTTATATCGATCCCAGTCGTAAAAGCGGGAATAGGTAGCATTGGCACTGATGGAATAAGCAAGGTCTTTTGCTTGATCACTCCATTTCAGAATAAAATCATATCCCTTGTGTCTGTCTGAATTCAGATTCTCCTGAGGTAAACTAAAACCTACTTCTGATGGCAGCAAAATATCATACTTTGATGCAGGGAGTCCCGTTCTATGTCGGTCAAAATAATCTAATGAACCTGCTAACCTGTTATTTAAGAAACTGGCATCAATACCGATATCCAATATTTTCGCCTTGATCCATGATAAAGTGTTAACAGGAAGTCCGCGGGGAACAGTTCCTATAGTATACTCTCCGTCAATAACCGAACCACCGTTCTTATAGGTATAGCCGCCTAAATAATCAAATGCACTGTATCCGGAAATATTATCATCTCCCAAAAGCCCATACGATGATCTCAATTTTAAATCACTGAAAATTTCGGTCATTTTACTTTCTTGCCAGAAAGTCTCTTCTGATATGCGCCATCCTACAGAAGCGGAAGGGAAAAAGCCCCATCTATGATTTGGAGGAAATTTCCAGGATCCGTCATACCGACCCGAAAATTCCAATAAATATTTATTAGAATAGTTGTAATTGATTCTTCCCATATAACCTAAGCGAGCTTGAGTGTTGTTTCCAGTATCATCATATGTATCCATAGTCTCATAATCGATCAGGTGCAGAGCGTTGGAGGTAGGGATTGAATGCACCCAAGTAGTCGGGGTATCCCTTTTAATGGTCTCTGCGCCCAATATAGCAGCAATATTGTGTTCTCCAGATTGCTTCTGATATGACAACTGGATATTAGTCGTAATCTCTTCGTTATAGCCTTGTCTTCGTTCTCTCCAGGGATTTGTGTTTTCAAAAATAACCGGATAGGTATCAGTATTTTCATCATACCCATATAGTTTGTAGGTATATTCCTGGTTATCCATTCGCTGATTAGCTAGATAGTAGCTCACCAGCGCTTTAGCTCTCAAGCCTTCGATAATCTCATATTCCGCATCAAAATTAAGTTGTACTACACGCCATGTATCTTCATATTTACCAGAGAGATCATAGGTAAGCCATGCAAAGTTAGTACCTGCTTCCGTAGATGTCAGCGTCGGATATAAAGGATTGTCATTAGCAAACGGTCTTCTGGTAGGCAGGTTACGATAAGTACCAAAACGGGGGAACCAATAGTCATCTCCTCCTGGTACACCTGGATTTATTCTTTTCTCAATTCGTCCGTTCATACCTCCACCTACTTTGAGTTTATCAGTGATATTGGCATTGATGTTCATCTGTACGTTGGTACGGGTAAAACCGCCATAATTGACAATAATGGCATCTTGGTTCAGGTTACCTACACTTAAATAGTAGTTAATTTTATCCGATCCTCCCGAGACATTTGCATTGACGTAAGTCTGGGGTGACACTTCCCAAATATAATCATACCAGTCGAAAGGCTGGTATCCTTTTTCAGTTCCCTGCCGCCATTTTTCATAATCCTCTTTCGAATAGCGGTAATTAGTGGCACCCTGTACAGTTTGGGATTGAATATAGTTTTTGATGTAAGTTTCAGCCGTAGCCGGTTTCGGAAAATCATACAAACTTTGCCAACCGTAATAACTATTTACAGTCACGGTATTTTTAGAATTGCGCATCCCTTTTTTCGTAGTTACCACAATCACACCGTTAGCGGCACGAACGCCGTAAATCGCAGCAGAAGCATCTTTCAACACTGATATCGATTCAATATCATTAAAATCAATGTTATTGAACTGTCCTGCATCCGATTGAATGCCGTCAATCACATACAACGGTGCGCCCATATTACGAATCTGAATATTGGTGGTTGCCCCTGGTCGTCCGTCCTGTTGACGTGAATTGATGCCAGCTATTTTTCCAACCAAGGCTCCCGAGGCAGTTGATGATTTGGATCGGCTCAGATCTTTTGAACCAATCACTGATATGGCTGACGTAAGGGATTCTTTTCTCTGCGACAGACCAAATCCTGTAACGACAATCTCACTTAGCATTTCGGCGTCTTCAGATAACGTTATATTTATTACAGTTCGCCCATTTACTACTACTCTTTGAGTTTTCATACCTACGTAGGAAACTTCTAAAGTAGCATCAGGTGATATGTTCGGCAAGATGTAATTACCTTCAAAATCGGTAACTGTACCACTTGCCTTTCCTCGAACCTGAATAGTTACACCGATCAGAGGTTCTCCTGTCATATCGGTTACGGTGCCGGTTACGGTCACATTTTGAGCGAACATACCCAAGGAAAATATCCACAGTACAATGAATATTAAGCCATACTTCAAATAAAATGAATTTTTCTTTTTCATTCTTCCATTTGTTTAGATTATTAAAAAGTCACAATAAAACACAAATTAAGGTGTAATCAGTTTCTTGTTTTTGACTATCAAGAATAAAGAAACATTTTACCGGACGATATTTCAGTCTGGTAAGTTTTAAAACACTTCCGCAAATTTCATTTTTTGAAACGAAAAAAGATATTATTTTCATCTCAAAAAATAACAATTATTAATCAATTTGTCATTCCTTTTACATGGTATAAGGAAGTTAATAAGCAAAGATGTATAATGATGTGATTTTAAGTATTGCAAAAAATGGGGCGAAAAAAAAGCGAACTTACTACCGTTCGCTTTCTTTAAATATTACTGTTTGTTGAATTTGTAAAAATAACAAAATATACACTAATGTTATATTTCGGGGGTAAAAAAGCGCTCTTCCAATGAGCTGCAAGAGGTTTAGGAATAACACTTTTTTGATTCGTCAATTAATTTGATTTATAATTCCGCATCAATGGCCCCGATTTTTTTGACAATTAGCTGCAGTTCCGATTTTATTTTTTCCATCTTCTGGTTCATGTCGTCGAGAAGATGATTCCCTTTCTTGGATGAAACGGAAAGGAAGCCAATATTATTCTCATAGGTCTGTAATTCCCCTTTCATACGTTCATATTGGCGCATAAGCCTGTCACGTTCACGGAGAAGTTGTCCTTTAGCATTTCCGGACTTTGCCATATCGGAGATATTGGTTTTGAAACTTTCCAGTTTACGTTCAGCCTTGTCAATATTCAAGCGATCGAACTGAGCTTCGGTAGCTTCATAAAATTCGCGATAGATGCGATCCTTAATTTTATACGGAACATGCCCTATTGAGTACCACTCGTCCATCAATTCACGCAACTCCTCTAACGCTTTGTCAACACTCAATGAGTTATCAAGATTGTTGATTGTCTTGACAACTGCTCGTTTAGCTTCAAGATTTCTAGTCTCTTCTTCATATTGCGATGAAGTATGTAACTTCTTCTGTTCAAAGAAATAATCGCATGCTGTGATAAATCTCTTCCAGATACTGTCAACATATTTGTAAGGAACGATGCCAATACTTTTCCACTCTTTCTGAATTTCGATCATATCCTGAGTAGTTTTCTTCCAGTCCCTACTATCTTTCATTTCTTCGGCGCGTTCGCAGAGGATTGTCTTTTTCTTCAGGTTCTCTTCCATCTCTCCACGAAGAGACTTATAGAAGTTGTTCTTGCTCTTGAAAAACATATCGCATGCAGCGCGATAGCGTTTATATATCTTAGTATTCCATTTTCTAGGCACAAAGCCAATTTGGCGCCATTGCGACTGTATTTCAAGCACTTCCTTCACCTTATTATTCCAGTCTTTAATGGTTTTAAACTGACTGTAGTCTATTGCTTCAAGCTTTTCACACAGAGCTGTTTTCAATTCCAGGTTTTCGGTCTCTTTCCCTCTCAGCTCTTCAAAGTGAGCCTGATATTTTTTGTTGATATTAGTAGATGCTTCTTTAAACCTATCCCAGATAAGCTCTCTCTCTTTTCTGGAAACAGGCCCAATCTCCCTCCATTCTTGATGGAGATTTTGCAACTGATGGAATGCGGAGATCACATCCTTTTCATCGTCGAGCCTTTCAGCCGCTTCGCAAAGTTCAGTTTTCAATTCAAGGTTCTTCTTGAAGTCGTACTCCCTGAATTCGTTATTAATTCGAACCAGATCGTAAAACTTTTCAACGTAGCGCTGATAAGATCTCCATAACTCATTGACTTTTGACTGTGGAACCAGTTTAATTTCGCTCCACTCCTGCTGAAGATTTTTGAACTCCTGGTAAATTTTATTGAAATCTTCCTGTCCCTGATTCTCGGTCAGTACTTTTATCTGTTCAATAATTGCCAGTTTACGTGCTACATTCTTCTCTTTTTCTTTCTCCTCTTTTGCAAGAATTGCTGCTCGTTTTTCCTTTATTTTCTGAAGCAGATCTTTACCTTCGATAAAAATTTCAGATTCTTTTGCAACAAAGTCAATCTCTTCTCCCCCTTCAGACATAAAAATCTGTTTCTGAGCTTCAATCTCATTTCGCAATGAACGATAGAACTGATTTTTATATTCATCAACATCCTTTCTTTTCGGATTTTCAGAATTTAGCAAATCACGAAGGTGTTGTACAATTTCATCTATTGGAAGCAGAGAAATACCACTATCTTCAGATACAGTATTTTCATCCACATCGTCGTCTTCATCTTCGGACTCCTCCTCTTCAACTCCATCTTCCAAAACATAATCAATATCGGTCTCATCTCCTTTTGTTTTCTCTTCTGAAGAAGTTTTAATTAAAGCTGAAGGCTCAGCTGCTTCGGGCTCTGAAGTTACAGGCTCAGCTGCTTCTGGCTCTGAGGCTGAAGGTTCGGTTGCTTCGGGCTCTGAGGCTGAAGGTTCGGTTGCTTCGGGCTCTGAAGTTACAGGCGCGGTTGCTTCCGGCTCTAAAGCTGAAGGCTCAGCATTTACCTTTAGATCAGAATTTTTTTTGGCGGCAACACTCTCGGCTGTCTGGCTCTCAGCCTTATCCTTTCCAGTTTCATCATCAGTTTGAGTTATATTCAAATTGGGTACAACCTCTGGATTTTCGGCATTAATTTCTGCGGTAGTAGCTTCTTCGGACGGCACTTCTGCGGCACTATCTTCAACAGAAATTATTTCATAAGCAGCAGTCTCTTCAACTTTCACTCCTGCTCTCACGGTTGCTTCCGTTTCTGATTCTTCCGTTGATTCTGTTGCGACCTCTTCCAGTAGCTCATCCATAGGATCTTCTTCTATAGATATTTCCTGATAATTACCTTTTAAAGTCGACCCTTGTTCCTTTGCATCAGGATTAGGATTGTTAATTGTTGTTTTTTCGTCGACGGTTAGTTTTTCGCTCTCAATATTGTTTTTCGTATCCATCAGTAGTCCCTCATCATTATACTCGTTCCTTTTAAACGAGATGTTACGTTTCAAATTTTCTTTTTTTAATATACGATAGCAGATTTTATCGTCGTATACTAATTTAAAAGTTACACAAATTAAGGCATTTTTTTTGTGATTGCATAAGATTAATTCATTTTTTTTCGTAAATACGTAAGTTACATGCGTAATGATGCATTGGAAGGTGTTTTATTTACCTGCCAATGAATAAAATCTTTATATTTAAACTAAAATAACGGTTAAAAGATGAAAATATGAAGTTTGCTTAAGTGTTATCTTTAATCTTTGGAACGATAACTAAATTGAGTTTATCTTGAATATTAAGCTAGCTTAAGTTTTATCTTTAAGCCAGATAAAAAGAAGCAGGTTATTATTTTTCCCTGAAGAATACATTTATAGGCGTTCCTGAGAAATTCCAGTTCTCACGCATTCTGTTCTCTATGAAGCGCCTATATGGTTCTTTAACCCATTGAGGCAGGTTGCAAAAGAATACAAACGAAGGCACTTGTGTATTAGGCAGCTGAGTAATATATTTAATCTTAATATATTTACCCTTATTTGCCGGAGGAGGAGTTTTTCCGATTATGGGCAAAAGCACTTCGTTAAGTTTGCTGGTAGCAATTTTGCGTTTTTTATTCTGATAAACCTCTTTGGCTGTATCCATTACTTTAAGAATTCGCTGTTTTGTTAAAGACGATCCGAAAATAATTGGAAAATCGGTAAAGGGAGCCAGTCTATTTCGAATAGCATTTTCGAACGTTTTCATCACAATATTGTCTTTCTCTTCAACCAAATCCCACTTATTGACAAACACAACCAACCCTTTGCGGTTTTTCTGGATAAGTGAAAATATATTCAAATCCTGGCTCTCAATTCCTCTTGTTGCATCTACCATTAGCACACATACATCGGCATTTTCGATAACCCTTATGGAACGTATGACTGAAAAATACTCCAGGTCTTCCGTTACTTTCCCTTTTTTTCGTATACCGGCAGTATCTATAAGGTAAAAATCCATACCGAACTTATTATAGCGCAAGTAGATTGAATCGCGTGTTGTACCGGCAATATCAGTCACTATGCTCCTTTCTTCACCAAGAAGTGCATTTATGATAGATGATTTACCCACATTGGGGCGTCCTACTACTGCGAATTTTGGAATATCCTCTACAATATCCTCCTCGCTATCTTTCGAAAACAGTGTAAGGATATGGTCAAGCAGGTCACCTGTTCCTGAACCATTTATTGCAGACACGTTAAACGGGTCACCCAGGCCGAGCGAATAAAATTCAGCAGATTGATGCCCAAGATCGAAGTTGTCAGATTTATTGGAAACCACTACTACTTTCTTATCCGATCTGCGCAGCATCTGCGCCACACTCGAATCCAGATCAGTTAAGCCGTTCATCACGTCAACCACAAAAAGAATTACATCTGCCTCCTCAATGGCAATGCGTACCTGTTTGTTTATCTCATCCTCCATAATATCCTCGGAGTTTACCACCCATCCACCGGTATCAACCAACGAAAACTCCTGACCGTTCCAGTTCACTTTTCCGTACTGGCGATCGCGAGTGGTCCCTGCTGTCTCTGTTACAATGGCCTGACGGCTCTGTGTCAACCGGTTGAACAGTGTGGATTTTCCTACGTTGGGGCGTCCTACTATGGCTACTAAGTTTTGCATAATTATTAGTTTTTTAGAATCGGGATATATAGCTAATACTCCACGCTATATGAAGTCAAAAAGATACAAAGCTACAGCTGTTGCAACTCGTAATATAACAAATTATAAATAAAAAATCAATCGAGCTTGTATCCGAATGTCCTCAGCATATTATCTCTGTTGCGCCAGTCCTTCTCGACCTTGACATAGAGTTGCAGAAATATTTTTTTCTCGAAGAAGAGCTCAATGTCTTTTCGTGCCATTATTCCAAGCCTTTTCAGTGCATCGCCTTTATGACCAATGACTATACCTTTCTGAGTTTCACGCTCTACAAGAATAATAGCACGAATACGAATGATATCAATCTCCTCTTTAAATTCTTCCACTACAACCTCAATTGAGTAAGGCACCTCTTTCTGATAGATCAACAGAGCTTTTTCGCGGATGATCTCAGCAACAAAAAAACGGGCAGGCTTATCGGTGAGTGCATCTTTCCCAAAATAGGGAGGTGAGTCTGGGAGAAGTTCCAGGATCCGCTTCTGAACAATATCTACGCCAAAATTATTTAATGCTGATATAGGATATATCTCTGCTTTTGGTAGCAATTCTTTCCATTGTTCTACAAACCTCTCAAGCTCCCCCTGGTTGGACTGGTCTATCTTATTTATTAGCAACAACAGAGGTAAATCCAACTGTTGTACTTTGACAAGAAATTCATCATTCTTATCTATCTTCTCAACTACATCTGTTACATATAGCAACACATCTGCATCTTCTAAAGCAGATAAGGAGAAGTTCAGCATCGATTCCTGCAGCTTATAATTTGGGCGCAGCACTCCCGGCGTATCTGAATATACAACTTGATAATCAGGGGTATTTACAATTCCGACAATACGGTGACGCGTTGTTTGAGCTTTTGCTGTGATTATTGATATCTTCTCTCCTACCAGCCGGTTCATCAATGTGGATTTCCCCACGTTGGGATTTCCCACAATATTAACAAAACCGGAACGATGTTTTAATTGCTGCATTTCTTACATTCTTCTGTAATTACTGTTTGTTTCCGTTGTATCCCCATTTCAGGTAAACGCTACCCCATGAAAAGCCAGCTCCAAATGCAGTAAGGATTACATTATCACCTTTTCGCAACCTGGATTCCCATTCCCACAAGCAGAGGGGGATGGTCCCGGCACTGGTGTTTCCATACCGTTCAATATTTATCATTACCTTTTCGCGTGGCAAGCCTGTACGTTGAATTGTAGCATCGATGATACGCATATTAGCCTGATGAGGGACCAACCAGTCTACATAGTCGGCGGTGAGGTTATTTCGATTCATAATATCGAGTGATACCTCTGCCATTCGAGAAACCGCATTTTTAAACACCACTTTACCATCCTGTTTCACTGTATGTTCCGATTTATCAACCGTTTCATGAGTTGCCGGGAATCTGCTTCCACCGGCCTTCATCTGCAGCGGCTGATACCCCGATCCATCTGTGTGAAGTTTAACATCAATAATTCCCAACTCTTCTTCGGTAGGTTCAATAAGTACAGCTCCTGCAGCATCACCGAACAGAGGACATGTTGTACGGTCCTTATAATCGGTTATGGAAGACATTTTATCGCCTGCTAGTAAAATAATTTTCTTGTATTTCCCTGTTTTGATTAATCCGTTACATATTTCCAATCCATATATAAAACCGGAACATGCTACTTCCATATCGAAACAGAAGGCATTTTTGATACCTGCGTTCTCTGCAACTATGGAAGCTGCGGAAGGAAAAATATGATCGGGCGTTGAAGTTGCAAAAACAACAGCCTCTACCTCCTCCGGAAGTGTCCCGGTTTTTGCCAGTAACTCTTTCACTGCCTTTGTTCCTAACACCGAAATACCCTGTTGTTCACCCTTAAGGATTCGTCTTTCTTTAATTCCAACACGTGTCATTATCCACTCATCCGATGTATCCACCATTGTTGAGAGCTCCTCGTTGGTTAATATGTAGTCGGGTACACTTGCTGTTATACCGGTGATTACGGCATTTAGTCGTTTCATCGTCGTATAAATTATTTGTGAGAAAAAAACCCTGAAAGTTATCATGACATTTCAGGGTCTTTTATTTCGAAAAATTGTATTTAGGAATAATTATGCCGTCACATTTTTTTCTATAGCCAATTTTCCTCTATAGTAGCCGCACTCATTGCAAACTGTGTGATATATATGCCATGCACCACAGTTTGGACAAATTGCCATTGTGGGCAGTTTGGCATGGTCGTGTGATCTTCTTTTTCCTTGTCTTGCAGAAGACTGTCTTCTTTTTGGATGTGCCATTTGTATATTTAATTTTACTGTTATATAATCAATTCTCGTCTAAATTCAATCCTTTGAGGGTATCCCATCGGGGATCGTTTGCTTGTGTATCATCATCATCATCCGGATAGTTGTCTTCATCGGCAGCCTCGCCTTCTTCTTCATCCTCATCGGAACTTACAGCACGATGTTTGCGCAATTTCGAATACACAGTCCTGTTACATTCTCCTGCAGGATGCACATGTTTTATAGGGATAGCCAGAGCAACAAATTCATAAAGAAACCAGGCAATGTTTATCTCCCCTTCGTCCTCGGGGATGATTACGATCTCGTCGCTCTCTTCGGAATACTCTTTTCCGAATTTCACTATCAGCCTGTTTTTAGAATCCACTTCCAGGTCCATATCATCTAAACACCGTGTACAGGGGACCTGAATAACGCCTTTCAAAACTATATTTAATTCGAAAGTAGATGACGTTCTTTTCACGTTTACCGTCACCTTCACGTTCCCTTTCTTCACTTCATCGCCGTCGATGGTTTCAAAATATTTCCTATCCAGGTCATACTCAAAAGTATGAATCCCCGCGGAAAGATTTTTCAGGGAAATATTGTACAAGCTATACTTTGCCACTTTTTTCTACTCAAAATAAAGCGGTGCAAAGATAGTAAATTTTTCTTACACCGCTTGTTTTAATCTATATATTTATTATCAGAAGTTTGAAATACGATATTCCAAATCAAACTACTTTACAGCAGCTTTCATTACAATATTCTGCATCTCATCAAAATTTTCCTCCAGGCTCTGCAACAGTTTAAACTGTGCTTTGGTACGCACCAGATTATGCTCGGGATAAGCGATCTTATAATAAGTATCTCCATCAATGTAATCGGTAAAAAAGCGTACAGTCTGCATATATGTAAGCAATTTTGAACCAAAAGCAAGATTTTCAATTTCCACATCAGTAAGGAATGAAGAAGCTTTTTGCAGATAGCCTTTGGCATATGCTTCAAAGATTTCCAGATCAACTGATACGTTATCGAGATTTTTATCATCTTCAGCTCCTTTATTGGCACCTGTACGAATAAAATCGCCAAAGTCGGAAAGTACAAAACCCGGCATCACAGTATCAAGGTCTACCACGCATAACACCTGATCGTTTTCGTCGAACAGAACATTATTTACCTTTGTATCACAATGATTTGTACGTTTCGGAAGTTTCCCTTCCCTGTGCAATCTCTCCGCCTTGCACATCTCTTCAGCACGATCTTCAATCTCCTTTACCAGACCGGACACTTCTTTCAGTCGCCCTGCCTTGTCGGCCTTCACAGCCTCTTTAAAAGTCTCCAAACGTGATTCCATATTGTGGAAGTTTGGAATGGTTTCAAACAGCGGTTCTCCCGGAAGATCGGAAAGCATCTTCTGAAAATCTCCGAAAGCCATTCCGGCACGATAAGCCAGTTCTGGATTTATATCATCGTAGCTCTTGCTATCTTTTATAAAATCCATCATTCTCCAGTAATTACCCGAATCATCTTTGTAATACAATGCCCTTTCTTGAGTAGGAACCATTGTTAGCACCTTTCGTTCTATATCCGTAACCCCTTTTCCCTGAAGTTTTTTACGGATATGGTTGGTTACCCTGAAGATATTATTCTGTAATTCAGAAACATTTTTAAAAATATGGTGATTAATGCGTTGCAGCACATATTCTTTACCGGTTGTTACCACTTTGTAAGAATCGTTTATGTGCCCTTTTCCTAACGGTTTAATTTCCACGTTGTCATCGTGTCCGATGAATTGAAATACAATCTCTTTTAGTTTGTTCATATGATCTGTCATTAATATTTTAAATCTGTTTAAAAATATCTACTCTCAACTGGTTACTCTAGCTCTAATAGTCCAAAAAACTGAGGAACATGAAAGTTAGGTTTAGGAAGGTCGATAGGATTCCAGCTTAAAAAGTGAGGTTCGGGAGTCTCATCGCCACATTTGTAGAAATTCGCTCTGATCTTTTGCCCGGAAAGTGATTCATGGTTACCGAATCCCAATGCTTTTTTTGGTATTTCAAGATACATGGTCCAGTCGCTCACCTGCCTTTCTCCTTCATATCTGTGACAGATGGTGCCATGCCTGAAAATGGATGCCATATTTTCTGTTTGAGGAACTCCTTTTTCTCTTGTTTCATGAGAGCGTGAAAGTAGTACTCCCAACACATTACACTCAAAATTGCGATAACCGCTTTCTCCTTCACGTTGCATAAAGAATTCCACACAGCTATCTTCCCATACCGATCCGAAGTCTTCAGTATTTACTGCACGGACAGCCTCACCCGTTACCATATAAAAAAGGTAGAGCATTTCCCCGTCATGTGCTACCCTCACTATTACGGGCAGGGTTTTGGAGAAGTCTTCCTTCCAGTTCACCTGATCGATAAGCGCCTCAGCTCCGGCTTCATGAAGCATCTTTATCTTATCGAATACTGTTTCAAGTTGTGAAAGATTTTGTCTTGGCACCTGTAATGTTTTCATATAATTAAAAATTAGACTCAAGAGTCAATACACAAGACATTCATCATAACCTTGTGTGATTTTCATCTCATGAGTGTTTTATACGATATTCTCATAATTTTTCCTCAAAGATATTCTTTTTAGCGAAAATGGGCAAAAAAATATTACAACCACACAGAAATTAGCAAAAAAATGTATTCACCTGACTACAGTAAACACCGCATAACAAATTATTGTTACGCGGTGTTTATGATCTGTAACACAACTCAGGCTGTATGTTACGTTGCTTATCGAGTGTTACGTATTATTTATTCTGCGCTTACGTGGCTGAAATAGAAACCATTTGCAAGTTGAGCTGCTCCACTATAAGAACTCTTAGTCGCAATAACGGTTAATGTATCTCCAACCTTAATACCTTTGGTAGCCAACAGGTTCTTTCTGGCATCGCCGGTTGCGCCATACCCCGGATAACAACCATACAGATAAATCTCACTGCCGCCGTCTTTCAAATATAGATTTCCGTACACCGCATCAGCAATCGATGTAATTTCACCGGTTACCATATAGTAATCCTGGCTGGAATCGGGTTTGGTCAACACCTCGGCAATGGTGGCAGCCGTTACCGGAATAACGCTTTCCAACACGGCAGAAGCAACCTGAGGAGTACCTTTATATTCGGCACGTTTGCCCACAATGGTGATGATGTCACCAACTTTCAAACCTTTAGTTGTGAAATCTTTGATACCATATACATAGGTTTCACCAGAAAAATCTCTTATGTATAAATTGCCATATGTAGCATGGGCAATGCTGGTGATCACACCGGTCAAACGGTATTGCGTGTCGCCCACTGCAGCAGCAATAAATTCTGCCACCGAGGCTTTCACAATCGCTCCTTTTTGGCTCAGCGTTGTTTCTGTACTATACTCTTTAGATCCGTCAGTGGTACGGAATGTGAGGGTGGTTCCACGGTCTCCCCCGGTATTGGCAGCAGCCTTGAATTTCACGACAGCATTCGTTCCGGCCGATTGGATGGAGGAAATTGACAACCATGATTTGGCATCTTCCGGAATTTCCACCGATACGCCCTGCCCTTTGCAGGTAAGGTATGCGGTGAATTCACCCCCTTCAACAGGAATTACTTCATTTTCAACAGAATCAACTTTCACCAGCGATTTGTTGATTTCGACAACCGTTACTTTTACCAGTTGGGGCGTTCCTTTATAGGTAGATTTCGGCCCTTCAACCGTTACTTCATCGCCCACTTCAAGCCCTAAACTTAAGAAGTTTTTCTCAGCGTTCTTTTTGTCAAGCGTACCATAAATATATAGCGTACCTGTTTTGTCGGTAATAAACCAGTTGCCATAGGTGGTGTTTTCAATTTTTGTACAAACACCCGTTACGCGGAAAGTTTTTCCATCGGGACCGGCATTCACTTCAGCCACCTTAGCTGCGGTAGCTTTTACTACACCTTGACCGATGTTGATTCGCTGCGTTTTGCCTCCACAATGAAGCAGCACCTCCGCGGCGCGGCCATCGACGGCTTCCGGGGCGGTGAACGTAAGTTCTGTTTCACCGGCATTTCCCGTGGTTGTCGATATCGTCAACCATTCGACCTTATTTTTATCGGTAGTAACTTTCTCTGCCGTCCAGCTCTCTTTAGCCGTTACGGTAATGCTTGTGGAACCGCCTTTCATAGGGATAGCTACGTAGGACGACGATACCTGAATTTCATCAAGCAGCGTCACACTCTCTTCATCGGCACAACTAATCATCAAGGTTAGTATTGCGATGAATAATGGAAATATATATTTTAATTTCATATTGTCTATACTTTTAATTAGTTGAAAATATACTTGATACCAATTGAAGCATACCAGCACTGCCCCAAAGAGTAGCTTGGAGTGAATGTTTTGGTATCGCCATTGATAGAAGCAGGTGTAGAGAATGTAGCCACACCGTCGGCATCAACACCTTCGTATTTGAGGATACGAGCTTCCGTACCTATTTCCGGATTCAAATATTTGGCCACACCCCAACTATTGTTGAACAGGTTCATCACGTTTTTTACATCCAGGCTAAGCTGTAGCTTATGCTTGTCTTTGCCTGTATTGACAACAAAATCGTGTTTGTAGCTAAAGTCGATACGATGTACCCAGGGTGAGTAAACGCTATAGGCTTCAGCATACTTTCCTTGCTGGTTTTTCAAATAATCATTGGCATGCACATAGTCCATAAAACGCGTTTTGTCGCCTTCCGAGACAAAGCGGAATTGGTTCTTTGCGACTTCATCGTCAGTAGGCACGTAGATCGCATCGTAATTGTAACCGTCGCCATTGATATCGTTAACCATCATGTAGGAATAGTTTGCCCCACCGCGCCATCCTTCATAGATCAGGCTATAGTGATTACCGCTCTTGTCGTGGGTAGTCAACGAAGCTACGAGACGATCGGGTGTGTTGTACTGCGAGTTGTGCAGCTTGATGTGGTTGGGCCCTTCTACTGTTGGAACGTATGTAAATGCAGATTCAGCGTTCGATCCGGGCATACCGGTTACGTCTTTAGCAACTGTATGTGTGTACGCTGCCATCAGGCTGAGCGATTCTGTTGGTTGGGCGTTGAGGGTGATATTGGTCGACCAGCCATAACCCCGACTGGTGTTTTCCAGCACAAATGCCTTGGTACCGGTACGATAACCATCGGGATAAATCGGGCGATTGTCCACGCCGTTGAAACGGGCAAAACCACCTACCGATGGAGTGCTCCAGTCGGAAATAGAAACACCGTTGATGGTTTTGTTAAAGATTCCTTCTACCGTTACCGACGATGGGAAAGAGGTTGGTAATGCATAGTCAACGGCAAGCGATGTTTTCCATACTTGTGGCATTTTAAAATCCGGATCTACGGCTGCAATCGCCGAAGGAACCGTCCCGTCTTCGGGTGATATGGTTGTAGGATAACCCAATGAAGCTAATTTGTTATAAAGGGCAGAGATGGTCGCTTTTCCGTTGTCATCCGTGACAAGGCCGCCGGCAAACTGCGTCATATCAACAAATCTGTTTCCATCAGCGTCCGTAGTGTACGAACCACTATAGCCCTCGTACCCTTTAACAATTTTCTGTGTCTTCCCATCATAAACTTTGGTCTTGCCATTTATTTGTGCCTGATACTGCACCATCCCGCCGTTGGTAGGCATATTGGTAAAAAACACAAGAGGCAGGTTTCCGGAGAAGAGACCGGTACCTCCACGCACTTTCAGGCTCTTGTCTCCATAGGTATCCCATACAAAACCAACACGAGGAGAGAGAATAACACTTGCAGAAGGCCATTTACCGGTGTCGATATGACGGCCGGAATAATCAATATCGTAGATCGCTTTGTTCGTCATCAGGTCACTGTTGTTGAAGAACAACCCATCTATACGGAGTCCATATGAAAGTTTGAGTATTTCACTAACACTCCAATCATCCTGTGCGTATGCACCGATTTTGTTCGTTCTCACGCGAGCGGCAGGATTGCTTTTGCCATCGTAACCATAGGTAAGGTTTACAATTTCAGGTACTCCTCCGTTTAAAAAGTCGTCAAGACTAGTGTAGCGATAATATCCGGTGCCGTTACGCATATAAGCATTATCCGCCATCTTATATTCGTATGCTATACCTCCCACGATTTTGTGATTCCCCATAAAGTGGGTCAACTCATCCTTGATGTTCAACACGTTGTTGTGAACACCGTTGTTCCAGGTAAAAAGTTCATATCCCAGAGACATATAGGCTTGATCGTTATTTTCCGCATCTTTTTTTAAAATATCAATGAAAGGGAACTCTGTTGAATTCGTTCCACGAAGATCGTCAAGCTTTGAGAAAGTAGCCAGAAATTGGTTAGAAAGGTTGTCAGACAAGCGGCTGTTCAAATCGAAAGAGAATGAATGAACCAGGTTGTCCATTGAATACATAGAGTTGGCAAAAGCCATGGAGGCTTTAGACATTCTGGCCTCCGACACACGGGTACCCCCGTCCATGGAGGTTGCATTGGGTGATATCCATGAAAGGTTTTTGGTGTAGTTATAACGCAGAGCCAGGCGATGCTGGTTGTTGATGTTCCAATCCAAACGAGCAAGAAGTTTGCTATTGCTTTCATCCGCTGGAAAACTAGTGTAAGATCCCGTTTCGTATCCATATTCACTTCGCACGAAATCTGAAACTCTCTTCAGATCACTTTCGGTTGTGCGGGAGATATAATTGTCCGGATCTGCCACACCATTTATTGAAGCTCTCCAACGATTGGCAATTGTTGGTATTTTAGCCATTTCTCCGTTTACGAAGAAAAACAATTTATTTTTAATAATGGGACCACCAATAGTGAAACCGTAGGTGGTATTACGGTCTTTCTCACGGGCACCCTGAATCTGCTGGCCTTTCACCGCATCACCCCTCAGGTTCTCATTCCTATGATATACGTATGCGGTGGCTTTGAAAGTATTTGTGCCCGATTTAGTAATGGCGTTCACGCCGCCCCCGATAAAGTTGGTCTGACGAACATCGTATGGAGCGATAACAACCTGCAATTCTTCAATCGCTTCAAGAGAGATAGGATTGCCTCCACCAGGGAGCCTGTCACTCAAACCAAAGTTATTGTTGAAATTAGCTCCATCCACAGTAAAGTTAGCCGTACGGCCATCGGTGCCGGCAAAGCTCATGCCATTGCCTCCATAAGGTGAAAGACGGGTAACGTCCATAATACTGCGGCTTACAGTAGGCAAATTAGCGATCTGGTCATTGGTAATATTGGTCACTGCCCCAGTTTTCTCTGTGGAAAATTTGGTGCGAAGTGCAGTAACCACAATCTCATCCAACGAAGTGGCTTCTTCAGAGAGCACCACATTCAATACATAGTTCTCACCTAAACTCAACGTTATGTTGTTGGTTGTGCTTGTACCATATCCGATGTAAGAAATTTCTACGGTATACGGTCCGCCTACTCGCATACCGTTTAGGTTGAAGCGGCCCTCCAAGTTGGTTACAGTACCATAAGTTGTTCCTGAAGATTGGTGTGTAGCAATCACCGTTGCACCGATAACGGCCCCCTCAGCATCGGTAACCCGTCCGCTCATACTGGAATTGGTTACCTGAGCTTGCATCACAGCAGCAAGCATCACAAAAAGAGCTACTGTCAAAAATCTCAATCTTTTCACCATAGATTATTAGTTTAAATTAGACATTAAATGAAATATTATATTAAAAATTGTGTATAGAAAAAGCTTGTTTGCATTATGCCGTTGAAAGAAAGCAAATTCATTTGCTATATGTACATGCAAAAAAATGGTCCAATTTTATTCAGAACAAATGTAGCATAAATTAATCTAATTTATGTTACATTTCTGTTACATTTCGTCTATAATCAATACAAACGATTAAACTGGCAATTACTACCTTAAATCACTATTTTATTAAAAAAGCGCAAAAAATAACAAAACGAAAGTAAATAAGAAATATATTTCATATTTAACAAAAGAAAAAGCGTGTAACTTTCAATTTTTCATTTCAAGTCACACGCTTCATTTGTTATCTAATCTGTAATCAGATTACATCATACCGCCCATTCCTCCTCCACCCATAGGCATTTGCGGTGCAGGATTTTCTTCCTTCTTATCGGTAATTACACATTCGGTTGTGAGGAACATACCTGCAATAGAGGCAGCATTTTCCAATGCAACACGGGCCACTTTAGCCGGGTCAATCACACCTGTCTCGTAAAGATTCTCGTACTTGTCGCTACGAGCGTTATAACCATAATCGCCTTTACCGTCACGAACTTTTTGTACCACTACAGCACCTTCTTTTCCAGCGTTGGCAACAATTTGACGAAGTGGTTCCTCAACTGCGCGTTTCACAATTTCAATACCTGTAGTCTCATCTTCGTTTTCGCCCTTAAGGCCATCAATTGCGTCAATTGCACGAATATAAGCCACACCACCTCCGGGAACGGTTCCCTCTTCTACCGCAGCACGGGTTGCAGACAATGCATCCTCAACACGGTCTTTCTTCTCTTTCATCTCCACTTCTGAAGGTGCACCAACGTATAATACTGCCACACCGCCGGCCAGCTTGGCAAGACGTTCCTGCAGTTTTTCGCGATCGTAATCAGATGTAGTCTTATCGATCTGGGTACGGATCTGTCCTATACGGCTCTCGATAGCCTCTTTGTCACCTTCGCCGTTAACTATAGTAGTTGTGTCTTTATCTATAGTTACCTTTTCGGCGCTTCCCAGCATGTCGAGTGTAGCATTCTCAAGAGTAAGCCCCTTTTCTTCCGACACCACTACTCCACCGGTAAGGATTGCAATATCTTCAAGCATCTCTTTTCTGCGGTCTCCAAAGCCTGGCGCTTTAACTGCAGCAATCTTTAACGATCCGCGGAGACGGTTTACCACAAGCGTCGTAAGCGCTTCGGAGTCAATATCTTCTGCTATGATAAGCAAAGGTTTTCCAGTCTGTATACCCTTCTCAAGTATGGGAAGAAGATCTTTGATAGCGGAGATTTTTTTATCATGTATAAGGATGAGAGGATTTTCAAAATCCACTTCCATAGCTTCAGTATCTGTCACAAAATATGGAGAGATGTATCCGCGATCGAACTGCATTCCTTCCACAACGTCAACATATGTATCGGTTCCTTTGGACTCTTCAACGGTAATCACGCCCTCTTTGCTTACTTTTTGCATGGCTTCGGCAATAAGTTTACCGATTGTTTCATCGCCATTAGCTGAAATTTTGGCAACGTTTTCAATTTTTTTCAGGTCATCTCCTACCTCGATGGCTTGATTTTTCAGGCTTTCAACTATTGTTGATACCGCTTTGTCGATACCGCGTTTCAGATCCATCGGGTTGGCACCGGCAGTAACGTTTTTCAGCCCAACACCTATGATTGATTGTGCCAAAACTGTAGCTGTTGTTGTTCCGTCACCGGCATCGTCATTGGTCTTTGAAGCCACTTCCTTTACCAGTTGCGCTCCCATATTCCTGAATGGGTCGTCTAATTCTATCTCTTTTGCTACCGTAACACCGTCTTTGGTTATTTGGGGGGCACCATATTTTTTGTCAATAATTACATTACGTCCTTTTGGCCCTAATGTTACTTTAACGGCATCTGCCAATTCATCCACGCCCTTTTTCAAAAGGTCACGGGCATCCATGTTAAATTTGATTTCTTTTGCCATTTCTATTTTGTTTAATTGATTGTTTTTTGTGTATCTAATACTTTACGAAAGAATTGCTAAAATGTCAGACTGACGCATGATCAGATGTTGCACTCCATTGATCTCAATTTCAGTCCCTGCATATTTACCATAAAGTACTTTATCACCTTCTTTTACTACCATCTCTTCATCTTTTGTACCTTTACCTACGGCAATTACTTCACCTTTCAGTGGTTTTTCTTTTGCTGTATCGGGGATTATAATTCCGCTAACTGTTTTTTCTTCTGCAGCTGCCGGTTTTACCAGCACTCTGTCTGCCAATGGTTTAATGTTCATACTACTAAAATTGATGTTAATAAAATTATTGTTGTTATCTAATTGCTATTATCTAATTGACAAAACTTCGACTATTACAAAACTTCGACTATTACAAAACTTCGACTTAATACGAATTCTGTCATAACTGCGACAAAATCCGAAACTGAACAAAATCCTACATTCGACATAATCTGAAAATTGACATAATCTGAAACTTGACATAATCTAAACAGCGAATTCTGTGCCAAATTTGTTTTTATAATATTTTATACGATCATTTAGTTTTATTCTTATAGCTGTATATAACCTTTGATATTTAAACCTGCAATTAATTATGTGTATCAACTGAAATATTATATGTTTCATATTCAATTATTTAAAATATTATTTTTGTATGCGGATATAATGGTACTATTCCTTTAAGCAATGAATATTATCCATAAAATAATGGCTTCTGACATATCGGAGAATATCTTTATCGTCGCACTTTTGCATTAATTATTTCATTGATTAAGAGTGATTTTAGCTGAAACTAATCTTTGATTCATAATGGTTTCATTAAACCTGCAAAAAAACCTGCAAATAGACTGACAAAATTTCAGTCTACATAAATATCATCAAGTGTCATTCACTTTAAAATATTGCAGAGTAAACATAAAACTAGCTTAAAATGTTTAATATAAGAAGATAATAAAGTCAATAAAAAACATATAACATCTAAAACATTGAAATGAAGAGCTCATCACAAATTAAAAAAGGCAACCGGAGAATGTATTTAATTGCATTATTGATTGTTACTTTAGGTTTGGCACTCTATTTTATATTGAAACCGGTCGATAACAAAAATGTAATATTTCAACAAACCGAGGCATTAGATATCCCTTTTACCAAACAAGGGGAACTGCTTTTTATAAGCCAGTCAACTTCTGACACCCTTGCTATAATTGATATAGAGTTGGCCGATGATGAACAAAAACGTGCCCGTGGACTTATGTATCGCAATTCAATGCCTGAAGATGCAGGTATGCTTTTCATTCACGACAGTGAGCAGATTCAGGGTTTCTGGATGAAAAACACCTATATTCCTCTTGATATCATTTTCGTTGATAGCAACAAAAATATCATAACCATCCACCCCAACACCACACCTTTAAAAGAGTGGAATTACGCTTCAGTCGCACCTGCGCTCTATGTGGTAGAGGTGAACGCCGGTTTTTGCAATCGCAACAATATACTTACAGGTGACAGAATAGAATTTGAAATTTTAAAATAGTATCACCGCAGATCACAAAGAGAGTTTATTTACCGCTGCGGTTCTTCACATGTTTCTCCAGCCACTGATCCTGCTCCCAAAGCAGGTGAAGTACGTTTTCCCTGGCAACGTAACCGTGGCTTTCGAGTGGTAAAATCACCAACCGTACAGGAGCACCAAAACTCTTTAATGCCTGAAAATAGCGTTCACTTTGCATTGTATGCGTCCCTGAGTTATTATCTGCCTCTCCGTGAATAAGCAACATTGGTGTCTTCATCTTATCGGCATGCATAAAGGGCGACATTGCATCATACACATCGGTCGCTTCCCAGTAGTTACGTTCTTCACTCTGAAAGCCGAAAGGTGTAAGCGAACGGTTATATGCCCCGCTCCTTGCAATACCTGCGGCAAACAGATCGGAATGGGTGAGCAGGTTAGCGGTCATAAAAGCGCCGTAAGAATGTCCGCCTACAGCCACACGTTTACGGTCAATATACCCCAGTGCATCCACCGCATCAATTGCCGCTTTGGCGTTTGCTACCAACTGCTCTGTAAATGTATCATTAGGCTGCTCGCCACCCTCTCCCACAATGGGAAATGAGGCATCATCAAGTATGGCATAACCGCGAGTAACCCAATAGATTGGATTTCCATATGAAAGGTAGGTGAAACTGTTGGGATTGGCGTTGCTCTGTCCCGCACTGTTCTTATCCTTATATTCTGCAGGATAAGCCCACATTATCATCGGAAGCTTCTCCTTTTTTTCCATATCATAACCTTCGGGAAGGTACAACGTTCCCGATAGCTTAACCCCATCTTCCCTCTCATAACTTATCACCTCTTTGTGTACACCTTCAATACTTTTAAAAGGATTCCCGAATGATGTAAGAGGAATATTGGCAATCCTCTTTCTAAGGTTACGTATGTAATAGTTGGGAAACTCGGTGGGTGATTCTATACGGGTGATAAGTGTACCCGCCTTGCTGTCTATAAAAGAAATCAGCTCTTCTGCCTGATTTGTGCCGGCCCATTGATATATACGTTTCTTTTTTAGTGTCTTCAGATCGAGTGCGTCAATAAAAGGGAACTGCCCTTCTGCCGTATATCCGTCACCGAAAAGATAAACAGTGGAACTATCGTCAATACGCATCACATACCTTCCATATTCGTTTTTTTCTGTTTGAATGATTCCGGGATCATTATACAAATCCTGATAATTTCTGTCAGACAAAATTTTCGGTGACAAATTACTCTCGGAAGGATTAATAAGATATGCTTTATTATTCCTTGTATTCCACCATCTGTCATAAACAACTGCAAAGTTATCATTACCCCATGTGATCCCGGAAAAGCGGTTAATGGTTTTAATCAGGGAGCAGGGTTCACCCGTAAAGGGTGCATTTAGCTGAAACAGTTCATCGCGGTACTCTGCCTCAACAGTCGGATCACCTTTATCCAAAGCCTCTGTCCAGGCTAGTGTTGCCGGTTTGTCAGCACGCCACCTGATATTTCGTTTCCCTTCGAAGGTTGCCATAAAGCCAACAGGAAGTTTATCGAGCAACGGCTGTCTGCTGAAATTCATAATAAATTTGCCATCGGAAGTATAAATATCAGTAGTATTTGGGAAACTGTAAAAAGGCACAGCGTAAGAGAAAGGTTTCGATATTGTGGTTAATATCATATATTTACCATCGGGAGAGTATGTTTCATCAATATACATTCCGGCCTCTTTCCATAATGTTTTTACTCCGTTTAAATTAACAGTGTATAACTCTGAGGTCATCAATATTTCGAAGTTGGCTTCATCAACGGGGTTCTTCAGAAGATCCTGGTAAGTGCGGTTTTGTGATACCTGCCCGTCGCTAACCGACACAACCGGCCCTTCTGGAAGGGTAACTTCCTGATCCTTAAGCTCTGTCCGATTCTCAGGTAGCATGAATGCCAATAAACCGTTGCCATTTGGAATCCACCTGTATGGGAATCCAACATTGGCATTTAATAAGGCATCAGTCAACTTTCGTGCTTGAAGTGTTTTCAAATCGGCAATCCATAGCTCTACGCCGCTGTTTGATGTATGGGTAAAAGCTATTTTTGACTCATCTGGTGAAAAAGAGACATAAGCAATACGTGGTTCTTCAGGCAGTCCAGTAATTTGCTGAATCTTGTCATCCATTATTTTTTTGTAACAGATATTGTTGTAATATGTAATGTTACTTGATATGTTGGTTTCAGGATTGATACGTAATCCTGCAAGACGCAACTCAGGCTGACTAAGATCATTAAGCGTCTTAAATGTGTTACGGTAATAGAACAACATTTGTTCACCTTTACTATCAATATCTACAATTGGGGCTCTCTCGATATCCACCAGCTTTAGCATCTCTACGGGAGGAGTTTGATAGGTAAGTTTTTCCTGTGCCTGCAACAAGGTTGAAATCATTAACAAAAGGATTGAGGTTTGATAAATTTTGATTATTTTCATATTATTCAATTAAATCGGAAGTTTCAGAGCAATGCCAAAGTGCAAATGAGCAAGGCTATACTTTTTTTTGAGTCAGCATAATCAAGGTCAAGCATGTCTTCGTATAATTTAACTAAACAAAAAAGTTCACTTTTTATGGAAAACAGATGCCGATGCTTGTGCTGTAGGCATAACAACCATATCGTTAATATTCACGTGCGGAGGCCGGGATACCACGAACCATATACAATCGGCTATATCGGCAGCTACAAGATTTTCATATCCTTCATATACCTTATCTGCCAGAGATTTATCACCGTGAAACCGTATGATTGAGAACTCGGTCTCAACCGCTCCGGGACAAATTTGTGTCACTTTGACACAATAAGGCAGCATATCAATTCGCATCCCCTTTGTGAGAGCGTCAACTGCGTGCTTGGTTGCACAATAGACATTACCGTTATGATATACCTCTTTACCTGCAATAGATCCTATATTGATTATGTGGCCGGTCTTCCCATCCACCATTCCCGGCGCAACTGTTCGGGTTACATAAAGCAATCCCTTCACGTTGGTATCGATCATTCGGTTCCAATCATTAATATCTCCATCCTGCAGAGCAGAGAGGCCGGCAGCAAGCCCGGCATTATTCACCAGAATATCTATCTTCCTCCACTCTTCGGGCAGATTTCCGAGGGACTCTTTTACAGCGGCTTCATCCCGCACATCAAAACATCTGATAAGAACACGAACATTTAACTGCTCAAGTTTGTTTTTTAACTGAATAAGCCTGTCGTTGCGACGGCCTGTAATGATAACATTAACTCCGTTTTCTGCAAACTTGATAGCAGTAGCTTCTCCTATACCGGAGGTTGCACCTGTAATTAAAGCTGTTTTATACATTATAATAAATATGGTAGTTATATTTCATAATAATTAAATTTCATTCAAATAAATGAAGAAACACGGTTTTATCTGAAAAAAAGCGTAATTTTACGATGTGGAATTAAATAAACATCCAATATACAATATACAACATACAACTATGGAAGAAAGTTTTGTAACTGTTAAAATATTCACATTCCCTGCTGATGTGACCATCGTACAGACATTTATGGAGATGAGGGGAATTGAGACATATATGAAGAATCTGGTTTCCAGCAGGTTGGCTTATTCATTTGGGAATATTGAGATGCAGGTAAAAATGTCAGATTATGAAAAAGCCAAAGAGGCTCTTATAGAAGGAGGTTTTTCGAAACCTGAAGACTTCCTGTAACCTTTTGAAAACAGTATATTTCCCAAAATGCTCACATGATAGAAGAACGGTTTGAGATAGATAAACAGAGAGAGAGAAAAAAATCACAGTATAAGTATATTCTGATTGGTTTTTTAATCCTGTTGGGACTGATCATCTTCAAATACACACGCCCTTACATGAGTGGTTTTTTGGGAGCTGCAGCTCTGTATGTGATGGTTAACGGGCAACAGAGATATCTCACGCAAAAGCTCAAATTCAAAAAGTCGTTAAGTGCGTTTCTTATTGTTATGGAGGTGCTTATCCTTTTTCTAATACCCCTTACCGGGATGGCTTTTTTGGTAATCGACACCTTTTCGGGTATATCGATTGATCCGGAAGCTATTATGCAACAGATAAACGATTTTATTAATTCGGTTGAGGAGAAAATAGGATTCGAACTTTTCACACCTGAAAATCTGGCCGCCCTGCCAAAGGCAGGTAGCAATCTTTTGCAAATACTTGGAAGCAGCATTTATTTATTTGTCATCAACGTTGTTGTTATTCTTTTCGTTTTATATTACATGCTTTTCAACAATGATGAGTTCGAAACAGCAATCAGGGAAATACTGCCATTCAAGGAAGAGAATAAGCAGATTTTAGGTGAAGAGACGCTGCTTATTATTCAGGCTAATGCCATTGGAATTCCACTTATGGCAATTATTCAAGGTGTTTTTGCCTATTTGGGATATCTCTTTTTTGGAGTAGAAAATGCTCTGTTGTATGCCATCCTTACTGCTTTTTCAACCATCCTCCCTCTTGTGGGTACAATGATAGTGTGGGTCCCACTGGGTATAAGCCTGTTGCTGAATGCCGATTATGTGAACGGTGTGGCTTTGCTAATATACGGTTTTTTTATAATAGGCGGAGTAGACAACGTAGCTCGCTTTCTGCTGCAAAAGAAGCTGGCCGATATACATCCGTTAATCACAGTGTTCGGTGTGCTTATAGGTATTCCTTTATTCGGATTCTGGGGTGTAATATTCGGACCGCTTTTACTATCTCTCTTCATCCTCTTTTTCAACATGTTCCGTCATGAATACGTACCCGGATCAAAAGCCGAACCACGCGTTACAACGCGCTATAAATCAAGTAATGCAAATTTTCCGGCTTACGACTCCATCAAAATCAAAAAGAAAAAGAAAAAGAAAAAGGATGGCAAGGATAATAAAGATAATAAGGATGATAAGAATGAAAATAAAAATAATACAGAATAAATATAATCATATATTCACAATACTCATCCTCTCTTTTTTTTCACTGCCATGGGGATGCCATCCACGGCAGGACCGCGACAAGAGTGCGGAGGAGCTGATCCCCAACTCATCTGTTGCTATTAATTATGCTGAGGGTTTCAGGATTGAACACTTCAATGAATTTACTAAAGTGACAATCAATAACCCCTGGACAAAAGATAATAAACCTTATGCAGTATATTATCTTTATAAGGAGGATTCGACTGGCATGGATGCTGGTGATGAAGGAATTAAACTGAAAATACCGATAAGCTCACTTGTTGTGAACTCATTCTCATACTTCGAGTTTCTCTATCTTCTCAATGAACAACACTCTATTAAAGGTGTGACTGACGGTTTCAGGATATATAATTCTGCCATTTTGCAGAAAATTGAGTCGGGAGAGATTATAGATCTGGGTGATCCTTTTAAACCGAACATTGAGAAAACAATGGCTTTGAGGCCCCAGGCCGTCATCAATTCAGCTTATGCACAGGTAGACAGATACAGTGAACAACTTATCAGGGCGGGATTTCCAGTCATCAGCTCACTTGAGTGGATGGAAAAGTCGCCGCTTGCCCGCGCGGAGTGGATCAAGCTGATAGCTGCTTTTTTCGATAAAGAGGTTTTGGGTGATAGCATTTTCAACGATATGGAAAAACGTTATCTTGCCATTAAGGAGAAAGTAAAGAGTGTGTCGAAACAATATACAGTATTGCCTGGCGACAACTTTCAGGGAACTTGGTATATTCCCGGGGGGCAAAGTTTCAATGCATCTCTTTTCCGTGATGCGCAACTAGATTACCGCTATAAAAACAACTCCGCGACGGGAAGCATCGGACTAGACATTGAGTCGATATTGACTCAGTTCGGGAATGCTGAATTCTGGTTCGGATGCGATGCCGGGACCTACGGGGAACTGGTAGAAAAAGATGCCAAATATCTGTTATTGGAATCGGTAAAAAAAAGACATGTGTATAACAACCGTAACCGGGTAACACCTTCCGGAGGAAACGATTATTTTGAGAGCGCTGTTGCTAACCCCGACCTGGTTCTCTCCGATCTGATTAAGGCTGCATACCCGGAGCAACTGTTAGGGTATAGATTCACATACATTAAACCTTTGGAGGAAATACCGGCACGTGAAAAATAGATCTGTCATATTTCTATTGCTGGGTATCCTGCTTATCGCTGCTTTTGTTGCCGATATTTTTACCGGCAATGCATCCATCACGGTCAAAGAGGCATGGTATGCACTTTTTAGTTCTTCGGGTGATAACATCATTGATGAAATCATCCGCAATTATCGTCTACCGAAAGCTATCACTGCCATAATTGCAGGTTCATCACTCTCCCTTGCTGGCTTACTGATGCAAACACTCTTTCGAAACCCGCTTGCAGGCCCCGATGTGCTAGGAGTAAGCGCAGGTGCAGGGCTGGGTGTTGCCATACTTACAATGTTCAGCGGTACAGCTGTGTATCCATTCATCGCAGCGATGGGCAGTATGGCACAAATAATAGCTGCCATTTCAGGTGCTGCTACGGTTCTGGTGCTTATACTTGTTGTATCTGCACGAATAAAGGACTCAATAACCATACTCGTTTTAGGTATGATTTTCGGATACGTTGCCAGCGCCATAGTAACAATATTGCAGAGTTTCGCCGACCCAGATTCTCTAAAACTATTTGTGACCTGGACATTTGGCAGCATTGGAGGGGTTACATGGGAAAAAATCCCTTTAATGCTTATGCTGTCTCTACCAGGCATCGCTGTAGCTTTTTTCCTTCAGAAGGCCTTGAACAGCATGCTGTTAGGCGAGAACTACTCTGCCAGCAGCGGATTGGATGTAAGGAAAACACGAATTATTATTATCTCCCTTTCTGCAATTATTACCGGATCTGTAACGGCATTCACAGGCCCGATCGCTTTTGTAGGTGTTGTAATACCTCATTTTGCACGCGCTTTTTTTGGTACAGTAAATCATAGGACTATACTTCCCGCAACCATTCTCCTGGGGAGCATCCTGATGCTGATGTGCGACATAGTTTCACAAATTCCAATTGCAAACAGGACATTGCCTGTAAACGCTGTCACTGCTATTTTTGGAGCGCCCATGATTGTTTGGATAGTATTGAAAAGAAAAAGATTGTAATGCCATCTGATTTTTTCACATATAGCCATTAGCCAACATTAAAAAATTATCGCTCATAAAATCAGCAGTCCGGTAAAATAGTATCGAAATGCCATGCAATCCATTAATTACAAACAAAATAGACCTATCCAAAACCCAGTGGCTCTTTTTCGCTGATTGTCAGGCATTTAAAGAATAATTACCAAAATATTGATTAAATGAGTCGGTTCCAAAACCCAGAACATCTGAAATTATTATTAACACACTTGATATCTTGATCTTTCATAATCAGGGTGCAACTAATGAGACTTTTAGTAGGCGACAGATAAATATAATCACCATTTCATTAAACAAAAAAGGTTGAGAAGTGTATAATTAGTGTGTGATCGAATTGAACCACATTGGCACTGTTTTTGCATTAATAGTTACAACTGCAGTCAATAAGTATAAATTTTATTGAAGAAAAGCATTTCATCATGAATTATTGAAAATAAAAATTTATATTTGTAGATTAAACACAGCTAAAGAAAGGAACATTTGCGTTAAACAAAACGAACAAAAAACAACTGATGACAAACCAAAATCCAATAAACAATCTTGTTTTTATTTTGGTAAGTTAAAAGGAAGAAGATAAAATCAAGTTTACTTTAATGTTCAGTAGAATGCAAATGTCTAAACTTAATAGAAATAAATAATGGACAACAACTTTTCTCAACGAGTCCGAAACATCATGGCTTACAGCCGTGAAGAAGCAGGCCGGCTCCAAAACAACTATATTGGGCCTGAACATCTCATGCTTGGCATCCTGCGTGATGGCGAGGGGATGGCTATTCAGGTACTTCAGGATTTCGACATCGACCTGCACGTATTGAAGGATTATATTGATTCACACATCCGTTCCATCCAGGAGCCTTATGAGGGATCAAATGAGTTGGTAATTAACAAGAATACCGAAAAAGCATTGAAAATAAGCATTTTGGAAGCACGTCTTACAAAAAGCGATGTAACTGATTCCGAACATATCCTGCTTGCTCTTCTCAAAGAAAAGAGTACGCTGATTTATGATATCCTAACGCAATTTCAACTGGATTACTCAAGTGCATTCCTTTACATAAAAAGTATTCTTGAAAACAGGACTGAGGAGGCTGATGATTTAAACCTGCCATCTGCAGGTGCAAACTTTACTGATGACGATGATGATGATATGAGCGACAAGTCGTCATTCAACCCGGGTGGTTCACACAGTTCTTCCTCGCAGTCGAAGGGCGCGGTATCAGACACCCCCGTGCTGGATAATTTCGGAACCGACATTACGAGGGCAGCACTTGAAAATCGCCTTGATCCAGTTGTGGGCCGCGAAAAAGAGATTGAACGAATTGCACAGATACTAAGTCGTCGTAAGAAGAATAACCCGGTGCTTATCGGTGATCCGGGAGTAGGGAAATCGGCCATTGTAGATGGACTGGCACTCCGTATTACACAGAAAAAAGTTTCACGGGCTCTGTTCGACAAGAGGGTGATAGCACTCGATATGGCATCCATAGTTGCAGGCACCAAGTACCGCGGACAGTTTGAAGAACGTATCAAAGCTATTTTGAACGAACTGTCCAAAAACCCGAATATTATACTCTTTATTGATGAGGTTCATACTATTGTTGGTGCCGGAGGCGCTGCAGGATCGTTAGATGCCGCCAATATGCTTAAGCCTGCACTGGCAAGGGGTGAGATTCAGTGTATAGGTGCTACCACTTTGGATGAATATAGAAAAAACATAGAGAAAGACGGGGCATTGGAACGGCGTTTCCAGAAAGTGATAGTGGATCCTACCACACCGGAGGAAACACTGTTGATACTTCGTAACATCAAAGAGCGTTACGAAGATCACCACAATGTGCGTTATACCGATGAAGCATTACAGGCATGTGTAAAACTCACAGACCGTTATGTTTCTGACCGCACATTCCCCGACAAGGCCATAGACGCACTGGATGAGGCTGGAGCAAGGGTACATATCTCCAACATCGTGATTCCGGAAACTATTGAGCATCTGGAGGAAGAGTTGAAAGAGGTGGAACAACATAAAACAGATGCCGTAAAAGCACAAAAGTATGAGCTGGCGGCAAGCTACCGAGACAAGCAGCGCCAGTTACTTCTTGCGCTTGAAGCGGAAGAAGAGCGCTGGCAGAAAGAAATAAAAGAGAAACCGGAGATCGTGAACGAAGATAAAATTGCCGAAGTTGTAGCAATGATCTCGGGAGTACCGGTTCAGCGTATAGCAAAGGCTGAAGGACAGAGGCTGCTGGAGATGCGTGATGAACTTAAAAGTAAGGTGATTGGGCAGGATGAGGCGGTGGACAAAATTGTGAAAGCTATACAGCGAAACCGTGTGGGACTGAAAGATCCGAACAAGCCTATCGGCACGTTTATGTTCCTCGGCCCAACAGGTGTGGGAAAAACACACCTTGCCAAGAAACTGGCTGAGTTCCTGTTCGACTCTCCCGAGAATCTTATCCGAATAGATATGAGCGAATATATGGAAAAATTCAACGTGTCGCGACTTGTGGGAGCACCTCCCGGATACGTTGGTTACGAAGAGGGTGGACAACTTACAGAGAAAGTGCGCCGCCGCCCCTACTCCGTAGTACTGTTAGATGAGATCGAAAAAGCCCATCCCGACGTGTTTAATATACTTCTGCAGATCCTGGATGAAGGTCATGTAACCGACAGCCTTGGCAGGAAAATTGATTTCAAAAATTCAATCCTTATAATGACATCAAACATAGGTACACGACAACTAAAGGATTTTGGACGAGGTATCGGTTTCAAGACTGACGATGATGTGAGTGATACAGAATATTCACGCAACATCATAATGAAGGCTCTGAATAAAGCTTTCGCTCCGGAATTTCTGAACAGGGTAGACGACATTGTAATGTTCGATCAGCTGAGCAAGGATTCAATATACAAGATCATAGACCTAGAACTAAAGGGACTATACAAGCGAATTGGCGACCTTGGTTTCAAGGTAACTCTTACCGAACCGGCAAAAGAGTTTATTGCCAACAAGGGTTACGATGTGCAGTTCGGTGCCCGCCCGCTTAAACGAGCCATCCAGAAATATATTGAGGATGAAATGGCGGAACTGATTATCCGTACTGGCATGAAAGAGGGCGACACGGTTATGGTGGACTTCGACAGCGAAAAGCAGCTGATTGTTATGAAAGTGAATGAGAAAGCTGATGAAAAAAAATAGTAAAATGAAGGTTGAAGTATGGACCGATATTATGTGTCCGTACTGTTATATAGGAAAAATACATTATGAAAAAGCGCTTCAGCAGTTCGAGCATGCCGGTGAGGTGGAGCTCGAATGGAAAGCTTATCAGCTTAACCCTGACCTGCCCGATAAAGGTAACGGATATCCCCTAAGTGAGTATTTCGCCAAAAATGCCGGGTACACTGAAGAGAAAATAAACAGTATGTTTGAGGGAGTTAACATGCTTGCCGGGCAAGCGGGTGTCGTTTCCAATCTTCCTAACGCAATTGCAGCTAATACACGCGATGCACACCGGCTGATTAAATTGGCAGCAAAGATAGGGATGGACACAGCGGTATTGGCAAAACTGACGAAAGCCTATTTCGAGGAAGCTAAAGATTATAGCGACTGGGATTTACTGACATCCATTGGAACAGATTCAGGGTTGAAAGAAGATGAAATCATACGGATGCTTAAGAGCGACGACTATCTATATGAGATAAAACAGGATATGCAGGAGGCTGCCAACCTTGGATTCGACACTGTTCCAACATTTCTGATGGACAGAAGGCAAGCCATTGTTGGTTCCGAACCGGTAGATCTGTTCGTGAAGGTGCTGAACAAGGCGTATGGTAACTGGAAAAAACGTACAGAAGAAGAAAATATCGAGGAGATCAGCAAAGGAAAATCCTGTTCATCCGACGGTATTTGCGAAATTTAAAAATATTGAACTCTTTCAGCAGCAGAAACATCTATTTAGGATTATTAATACGAAAGAATCTTTTATTTTATCTAAACTCTAACAGGAGGTTTTTATTGATATACTTTAGAAATAGTTGCTGATAAAATTAATTCAGATGGAATTTGTAAGGATCAGCACCACCGATTCATGGCGCTGGAAAATGGTATGGGATCTATATGAAAATAGTTTTCCTCTGGCGGAACGAAGAAAGAAAGAGGATCATCTACGTGCCTGTGAGGATGATCGATTCTTTCCCCTATCGGCATGGGAAGGTCACGAACTGATAGGATTTATGTTCTTCTGGGAATGGGATTCCTACCGCTACCTCGAGTATCTGGCAGTCAATCCAGAACTCCGTGGGCATGGATTCGGCTCGCAAATGATCAGATATTTACGCGATACACAACACACAATCATTCTTGAGATAGATCCGCTAGTAAACGAGTTATCGGTGCGACGGCTGCAGTTCTATGAACGTGCCGGTTATACACTAACTCCCTATCGTTTTGTACACCTGCCTTACCGGATTGAAGCACAGGCGCAGGAATTACTTATCCTGAGTTATCCTAAGATGATAACAAAGGAGCAGCATAACGATTTTCTTCAGTTTGTAAATGAAGAGGTTATCCGTTATTGTGAAGGCTTCCCTTTTAAGGCTGAAATTGATTGAATTGGAACAGGGTGAAAGCTATGGGTTAAGAACAGAGTGTATCAACCTTAACGTTTGATTTACAAACAACTTTTCGCGTTTAGACCCAGGGCGGATGGGATAAACTATTACTGTAACCGTCTCTTCATCTTCCATTTTCAGATACCCACCAAGTCCCCAGGATGTCATTCTTGAGTCAGTTCTGAATTTAAGTATGTGGCCTTTCCTATCAGAAAAAGATATAATCAATTGACGGTCTATACGCTGCATCACCTCATCGAATGGATGTTTTGTACGTCCCTTGAATTTAAACACAGCCTTCTTCTGTCCTGAAAACGATGGAGGATCAAGTTTTTCTGATTCCATATAATCCAATCGTTTTGAGAAATAGGCTGTAATTACCGCTGGAGGAATTACCCCCACAATTAAAAAAACCAACATGCCTTTCCAAAGCACCATATGCATACCCCACAATAGATATACCACGACATGAATTCCGATAAAAAAAATCAGAAAAATAGATACCCAATAGAGGAATAGTCTAATTGTAAATCTCATACGATATTTTAATTTTCCTTTATGGTGTATGGCAACTTTGATATTTTAAATAATCATTACCTATTAGTGTTTAACAATTATTTCAAACATGACGATTTCATACACTTAAAACTATTTATTTTTTTCTTATTCAAATCTTTATTTAGCTTGTGGCATTGCAAACTCTTTAACAATATTCGCTGAAGTAATTTCAGAAATATATTGTTCACCCTACCCTACATCGTCTTCGGCTCATCGGGTGTACTAATTGAGTATTTCTTACTATGCTCTGCTCCTCGCCTCTTGGCAACATTGAAAACAGTAGATTTGTTATATTACAAGAAAGTGATGATGCCTCCCCTTCCCTAAACCTCGCAAATCCTATGTACGTTAATGTGAATTTAAAGTTGTTCCACAGTACTCCCTTCAAGCTTTAGTTTTACAAAAATAGCAATTAAGTAGATAGAAAAAATATTTTAACACTAGTTTTTTAAGTTTGAAAAGAGTAATTGAACAATTCACATATTGAGAATGATTGACAAATTCCAACACATGAACATTTCAGTTTGTGTTAATCATTGTGTTATATTATGAATTATGAAACATATTGTGTTAATATTAATCATATTGCGTAAATTATATTTATATTTGCTACGTAATTTTGGTTAAATGAGCTCATTTTCCGACATACAAAACTTCAACAGACTGTTCAATGAATATTATGAACGGTTTATTCGTTTTGCATTGAGCTATGTAAAAGAGCAACAAATTGCCGAAGATTTTGTTACGGAAGCCTTTACATCTTATTGGGAAAAAAGGCATCAACTTTCATGTGACAGCAAACCACCGGCTTACATTCTAACCACCATTAAAAATAAATGTTTAAACTATCTCCAGAATCAGAAAGTTCAGCTTCGTGTAAAAGAAGAGTTGAGAGATCACTACGAATGGGTTCTCAACACACGTATAAACACACTTGAGGCTTGCGACCCCGATTTCCTGTTTTCCGATGAAATACAACGAATCATTGAATCCACGTTGAAAGAATTACCCCAAAAAACACGACAAATATTTGTATTAAGCCGTTTTGAAGGGCTTTCGTATAAAGAAATTGCCGAACAAATGAACTTAAGTACCAAATCAATCGAGTTTCATATCTCAAAAGCATTGGGAAGACTACGCCTATCACTGGTAGATTTCATCTGTATATCGCTATTTTTATTTTATTTTTGTTAAATTTCGACTCTTTGTTAGGGAGATCTTGTTCTAAGCTGTTATTTAAATAGAACGCATGGAATTTATAACCGATGAACAGAGAGATATTACAACGTTTTTTTGAAGGAGAGACATCTATTGATGAGGAGAAATTAATCCGTCAGTGGATTGAACAGTCAAAGGAAAACGAAAAAATTCTGCTTGAAGAACGCGTTACATATGACGCATTGCTATTTAATTCAAGTGATATAATAAAGAAACAAAAAAGTATTAACGTAATCACGCCCTGGATAATAAGCACTGCTGCCGCTGTAGCATTACTTATTATTGTGGGTGGTTTACATATTTTTAACCATAGAAATACTGAAGAGCTGTATAATACTGTAATCGTTCCTCCCGGGCAACGAATAAACCTTATACTTGCAGATAACAGCAATGTATGGTTAAATGCCAACACCACTCTACGTTATCCATCACAATTTTCCAGGAAAAGTCGAACTGTCTTTTTAGACGGCGAAGCATATTTCGATGTTTGCAAAAACGAGAAAAAACCGTTTATAGTAAAAACCAAACAGGGGGATGTAAAAGTAACAGGAACATCTTTTAATGTTGAAGCGTACTCAAAATACAACAGTTTTGAAACCAGCCTGTTTACAGGAAGTGTTGATATTTACAGAAATGAGGTTAAGCTCGCCTCATTGAATCCAAACGAAAAAAGCACGCTAGAAGATGACAAACTTTTTGTTTTAAACATTTCAGATAACGACGAATACTTGTGGAGAAAAGGGTTGATAGCCTTTAACAATAAAAGGCTGGAAGAGATACTTTTATCGCTTGAAAAATATTTTGATATTAAGATACAAATAGAATCTGATAAATTATTTCAACACACCTATACAGGAAAATTTCGTCAGTCAGACGGAGTTGATTATGCTCTGCGCGTCTTGCAGAAAAGTATCAGTTTTACTTATGAGAGAGACGAAGATACCGGTGATATTTATATTAAATAAGAATGCTAAATTTAAAAGCTTATGATGTAATCGAATAAATCATTAGAAAGGAATCGGCAGGCGCTGCAACGCCCACCGATCAAATGTTTTTGTCAACACAACCTAAAATAATTATGTATCAACTTAAAACAATTACAAATGTATGAAGAAAAACAATGCAACGGGTAATAAATTAACCGAAAAAGTACCCATTAAACATTTTTTATTAATCATGAGAACAACCTTTATTCTATTGTTTCTCTGCGTCTTTTGCTCTATGGCCGAAATGAGTTACACCCAAAACGCCAGAGTTACGATCAACAAGCGTAACGTAACCCTCAAAGAGGTGCTAAATGAAATTGAAAGTCAAACCGATTATCTGTTTATTTACAGCAATGAAGTAAACACAAATGAAAAAGTGTCAATAAAAGCCAAACAACAAGCTGTTAATAATGTGCTTAATAAGCTCTTAAAAAATAAGAATGTTAATCACTCAATGGAAGGGAACCACATAATTCTTTCCACTATTGAAAGAGTAAACGCACAAAAAACAGAGACGGTTGCTGCTAATGTACAACAACAAAAGAAAACTGTTACAGGAACTGTTGTGGATGCCGCCGGCGTGCCCGTTATCGGAGCAAATATTGTTGAAGCCGGCACCACCAACGGAACCGTTACCGATATGGATGGAAAATTCACATTGAATGTAGATAATAATGCAACTATTCATATTTCTTATATCGGTTACTTAGAACAGAATATCAATACAGCAGGAAAAACAAGTTTTAAAGTATTTCTACAGGAAGATACAAAAACGTTGGATGAATTAGTTGTTGTAGGATATGGTACACAAAAGAAAATACACATGACAGGTGCTGTCTCACAAGTAGCAGGAGAAGTTCTAAAGAAAGCACCTACAGGTAATATTTCAGCTATTATGCAGGGGCGTATTCCAGGATTAATTTCAAAACAACAGAGTGGACAACCAGGATATGATGGCGCTAATTTCTATGTCCGTGGAGTTGGGTCAGGGAGTATCTTGTATGTTATTGACGGGGTTCAAAGCGATTATTTTCCAAATCTTACAGCGGACGAGATAGAATCAATTACTATCCTTAAAGATGCTGCTAGTCAGGCTGTATTTGGACTAAGAGGGTCAGGAGGAGTAATTGTTGTTACCACAAAAAGAGGAAATACTGACAAACCAACAATCAATTTTATCTCATCTCTTTCATTATCTCAAAATGCAAACTTTCCTAAGTTTCTAAATGGTTTAGAATATGTTACATGGTATAATAAAGCACAAGAACTGGATGGAGTTCCTGAAGTAAATTGGAGATTTTCAGCTGAAGAAATTGACAAGATTGCTAATGGAGATCCAGATGGTGTATATGGCAATACAGACTGGTTTGATTTATTATTCAACAACACAGCTCCAACTAGAAGTAACACATTAAGCATATCAGGTAAAAATAACAGGGTAAATTATTATGGTATGTTTGATGTATTCAATCAACAAGGCATTATAAACCGAACTTCCATCGATAGATACTCGGCACGAATCAACCTTGATATGAAAGTAACAGATAATTTCAACGCATCTATGTCACTAACTGCCAGACGAAGTGAAACAAAACAACCAGCCTTAGCACCTTCGGGCAATAGTTATGCAGCAATTATGTCACAAGCCATGTTAACTTATCCTTTTCTTTTGCCCTACAATGCAGATGGAGAACCTATTGCCAGTTACAACACCGAAGGAAATGGAGACAACCACCCATTGGCCGCCAGAGATTTGTCTGGACAAGGAATAACACGAGGCAATACACTAGATGCGCAAGCAAGAATAAATTATGACATTCCATTCGTGTCTGGTTTAAAACTATCATTGGATGGTGCATATAAAAAATCTGACAATAAGATTAAAACCGAAGGACTACCATACTATGTTCAAGTATATAATCAACAAGCTAAAACATGGAATAAACAATATTCTCGTGCCCGAAGCTCTGGTATTGCAGTTGTCCAACAATGGTTTGTCGAAAGAGAAATTTTCAATATACGCCCTGAAGTATATTTCAATAAAAAAATCGCCAAACATGAGGTCTCTTCACTTCTTTTTTATGAATATAGGCGAATACAAGATACCAGTATGTCAAATGGTAAACGAGGTTATCCGATAGAAGATATTATGGATATTAATTTCGGAGAAGAAATTGAAAAAGATCTTGTTGGAGGAGGACATGCTTTAGCTAAAGAAGCTGGTTATGGCGTTAGAATAAATTATGCCTATGCTGATAAATACCTGGCAGAATTCGTTGGTAGGTACGATGCTTCAGTATTTCTACCACGAGATACAAGATGGGGATTTTTCCCTGGTGTCTCTCTAGGATGGAGGATATCAGAGGAATCTTTCTTCAAAGATCGTTTTAACTCATTTATTGATAATTTTAAAATAAGGACATCATACGGCAGGTTGGGCAACGACTCTGGAATGGGATATACATATTTTTCCACAGCTCATCTCAGTACGAATAATGAAGTAATGATCGGAAATAATCTCAAAAAATATTTGAATGTAGGAGGTGTACCAAATTATGGGCTTAAATGGCCCATAAAAGATGATTGGAATATAGGTTTTGAGACAATGCTTTGGAAAGGATTGTTAGGGATAGAATTTGATGTTTTTTACTCTTTATGGAGCAGACAGTATGGTTCTGTTGCAGACTACCCACCATCTATGGGGGGATTCTACCCTAACAGAATTAATTATGGGAAAACTGAAAACAGAGGGGTTGAGATGTTGTTCACCCACAGGTATAAGATTGGGGAATTCAGCTATAATGTAAAAAATAATTTAACATGGGCTCGAAATAAAATATTAAAACTATCTCAAGATCCGTATAAAACAAAATATACATCTTCCATAGGAAAACCAGCTGGACAAATCTGGGGTTTTATAGCAGAAGGGTTATTTCAATCACAAGAAGAAGTGGATAATAGTGCTGTTTTCGGGCCGACCAAGGTTGGAGATATCAAATTGAAAGACATAAACGGAGATGGACGTATTACATTCGAACAAGATCAAGTACCTATTGGTCGAAGCAGTATTCCGGAAATGATTTTCGGACTTGAGTTAGACGGCGAGTATAAAAACTTTGATTTCAACATGTTTTTTCAGGGAGCGACCCTTTTCGATGTAGAAATATGTGGATTATATACTGATAGAGGTTTCAGAGATGACACATTTTACACGAGACCTTTCTTTGCTGGAGGAAATTCCCCAAAAGAATTAATAGAGAACTCATGGACCCCTGAGAACACTAATGCAAAATATCCCCGTTTAGGAATTGAACTAAGAGCAAAAGGTTCTCAGCACTCTTCTTTATACGTTCAAGACGGGACTTATCTTCGTCTAAAATCAGCTCAAATAGGATACAGAATACCCCAAAAAATAATAAACAATATAGGAGTACAAAATTTGAGGTTTTATATATCTGGCACCAATTTATTTACTTTATCAGGCTTGGACTTTGGTTTGGATCCTGAAATGCCAAGTGTAAATCAGGGATACTATCCACCACAGAGAGTCTTTGAATTCGGATTAAATTTAACATTTTAACAATATGAAAATAAATAGTATAAAAATAATAGCAGGAACTGTAATCTTACTTTTTGTTATATATTTTTCCAGCTGTTCGATGGAACCTGAATTGACTGATCGTTATACCTCCGAAACACCCTGGAGAAACGAAAAAAACCTGGATCTTTATTTGAATTCTTTTTACGGTCTACTAGGCACTACATCCTATTATTCTCAAAATGTTTCAGATGACGGGTATAGTGACATGATAAAATTCAATCAGGAGATTGACAGCCATAACCAGTTTGTTTTTAATACAGTTCCAGTTACTCCTGCAAATAACCCATTAGACAATTGGGCATGGGGACACAATTGGGTGATCGCATGCAACCGTTTTATCGATGGCCTTTATACGTATGGAGGGCACTTTCCAGAGGAGTTACGATTAAGAGCTGAAGCCGAAGTTCGTTTTTTTCGCGCACATGTATATTTTATGCTTGCGCGCCGGTATGGAGGAAGAGTTGTTATTCATAGAGAATTGCCAGATATGAATATAAAAGACCGGAAATTATCCGAACCGGAAGAATGCTGGGATTTTATAGCTGAAGATCTTGATTTTGCTGCAGAACACCTTCCTGTTACTGCAGAGAAAGGCAAACTTGTAAAGGGTGGGGCATATGGTCTTAAGGCTAGGACAATGTTGTATGCTAAGCGTTGGAAAGCGGCATCTGATGCAGCAAAAGCAGTAATAGATCTCGATATTTATGAATTATATCCAGATTATGGAGCTCTATTTAAAATGGAAAGAGGAAAAGGGAATGACATTAATAATAAGGAAAGCATACTCGAAGTAGGATATAGTACTCCAGATTTAGGTTATAGTTTTGACTATTTTTATTGTCCAAAAGGAGATGGTGGCTATGCAGAGATAGCTCCGACAGAAAACCTTGTAATGAATTATCTTATCAAAGATGGAAGTGGAAAATATGTTGAATTTGATTGGAATAATCCAGTACATGCATCTGAACCATATAAAAATAGAGAACCAAGATTCTACCAATCTGTATTATACAATGGGGCCGAATGGAAAGGTCGAATAATTGAGACTTACGAAGGAGGAAAAGATGCCATGACACAAGGTGCAGGTGGAAGCACAACAGGTTATTATTTAAGAAAATTGTTTGATGAAAAACAAAGGGGCGGTTTTGATAAATCAGGCTTAACATTATATTATTTACGTTATGCCGAAGTATTACTAATTTATGCCGAAGCCATGGCTGAACAAAATGAGTTAAAAACAGCATTCGATTATCTAAACGAGGTAAGAAAAAGAGGAGGATTGGATCCGTTGCCAGTTAGCAATAGAAATGAATTTAACAAAGAACTACGACGTGAACGCATTGTTGAATTGGCTTTTGAAGGGCATCGATTTTGGGATCTTCGTCGTTGGGGAATAGCAAAAAGCGTACTAAACGGAGTATCGATGAAAGGGGTAAAAACCATTAAAAATTCAGATGGGACATTTACTTATAGGCTTATTGATTGCGAAAGGAAAAAACGTGTATATTTAGATAGATATGATACTTTTCCAATCCCTTCAGCGGAGTTACAAAAGAACCAATTAGCTGAACAAACTGATATATGGAAATAACTTCTTTAATTGCATTAATTATGAAAGAAATAATGAAAGAAATATTATTAACAATAGTCGTCATAATTACCATTTTTACCGCTTGTGTTCAAGAAGAAGAGTCGGTTATTGCAAATCAGAAAGATGGTTTAATGAATGTTATGATTAAAATTCCTGGTGAAGATCAAATATATATGGCTACTAAAGCAGGACCATACGAGGATGGTGAAACTATTTATGTAAAAATACCCACTCTTGAAGAAGATCCTCTTGATGTTACAGAATTAAAACCTACTGTAAGTGTACAAAACAATTGCTTTGTAATACCAGCATTGCCTAATATGGTAGATTTCACAGAGCCATATAAAATCACTGTAGTGAATGCTTTTGGAGAACAAAAAACAAATTATATAGAAGTGGTCCCAACTCCTATGAGAACAGTGTTCAAATCGTTATGGTTTAAAAGTGCTCAGGAATTGGGAATTGTAAACTCAAATATATCAGGAATGTCTGTAACAAAAGATTACCTTATTGTTCGAAATGGAGATGAAGGTATTCGTATTTTTGACAGGAACAATGTAAGTTATGTAAAAACACTAAAGGCTCCTTATCCAACACTTAATATGAGTGTTAATACAGACGCGGGCGGAAATGTAATTGTAAATCGTTACAACATGTGGGGCGCAGGATTCAGGGTATTTCTCTACAGAGATATCAAAAATTTGCCTGATGGTGCATTGGGAGAAGAGATACTGGAATATACTCCTTCTGGATTGGTATTAGGTACAAAAATGACGGTAACCGGTAACCTTTCCACAGGTAAGGCTTATATTTATGCTACGGCTGAAAATGACAAGAATATTTATTATTGGGAATTTAACGATGGAGTAGTCAAATCTAAAATACCCAATGTGATTAGCTATGATAATGCTGGAACTAATTGGACTACTGCATTAGTAAAAAGGAAGAATATCGACGACAACTCTGACCTCTATGTATCTTATATGCATTATGATGGGGGTGATAGCGGAACACAAGCAAAAGGGAGTAGATTTGAAATTCTGAGCACGAACGATCAAATTCCAATGCAAATGGAAAAGAACAATCATGAATATAAAATTCTTGGGTTTGAAACTTTTGAAATTAACAATGAAGAGTTCCTGGTCATGACAACGCAGGCATTCTGGGCGTGGGATGGAACATTTACTCGCATATTCGATATAACGAATAGAGAAAAGATTGAATTGAAACCAGGTGAAACAGGCTACGAAGATTTCTTCTTAATGGGATCTGCTATATATGGAGGTGTAAATTATAATAGATGGGGTGATGTTTCGGTATATGTAGATAATTATGATGCATATATCTATGTATCAGTTGCGGCTATGGAACCTGACAAAGCAGGAGTATTTGCCTATAGAATGATTTATACTCCTCAATGATTTGATAAAATTGTTGTTGTGCCGATAAAAATCGGCACAACAACTCTTATAAAATAATATAATTTGATCATGATGAATAAAATGAAATATATATTATTGCATTGCTCAACACTTTTAATTCTGCTATTTTCTTGCTCTGAAAAAAACGATTTACCTATTGAAACAGAAGATCCGGATGAAAAACCCGAAGTCTTGGAAAATGCAGAAAACATCAAAAAAGTTGCGGGAAACTCCATCCAAATAGATCCTATTGTTTTCTATTCACTGAATATTTCTCCGGGTGAACTAGTTGCTGACCTTAAAAAAGCCAACATTACTTCTGTCCATTTTTTTTTGGTAACAGACTGGGATGGCAGTAAGAATGATGAACTTTTAAGACCGGAATACCTAAAAGCGCTTAAAGATAACGGTATAGAAATATGGGCATTGTTTATCGGTAATGGAATGTATGGTGGACAAAAATTACCTGAGGAGTGGAAGATGGAATTTTTGACACAATATACAGACCCTTCAGTACGTTTTTTCTCGTTTCATAATGACGACTATGTAACGTGGCAAGTTGAAAGAATTAGAAGGATTTTAACAAACTATGATTTTATTGGAATAAGTTTCGCCGAAACATATTTTCCAGAGTGGAGAACTATTAATTCAAATGGGTTCTATGGAGACGTAAGCCTTTATGCAAGGAGGAAATTTACCAGAGAGTACTTGGGACTTAATCGCTCTGCATTAACTTTCGACGCTATCAGAAACGATCCAACATTGTATAAAAAATGGCAAGACTATAGAGTAGAAGCTATCATTAACTTTAATAAAAAAATAAAAGAAGCCGTTCGAAAAGTAAATTCCAAAGCCATATTCGCATCATGGGGAATTGCGTTAAGAAATGAGACATTAGGAGAAATCAGAGAGCATTTTGGTTTAGATATGGTAAGGCTGGTAAAAGAAGTAAAACCGGATATATTCTTTATACAAACATCATCACAAGACTGGCTTGACCCTAATTTAAAATCAGACTATTTAAATCAATACGAATATGCAAGAAAGACAATACAGGCAGCAAATCCCAACGTAAGAATGGCAGTTCAGACAGATATTGCTTCACTCTCATACCATAATCCGGGAATCGGGGTTAGGTTACCAAACTGGTGGATTGAATTTATGAATCATTCAGCCAGACTGGGCTATTACACAAACACTTCTTATGAATATGCTTTCTGCAAAAAACAGAATCTATGGATTAAATAAACTATCAAAAAATCAATAGCCAATGAAAATAAAAGGTATTTTATTTATCTTCTTGATATGTTTTCTCACCTCATGTGGAAAGATAGCCAGTGAGGAATATAAAGAAATAACACAAGCCAAATTACATGACAAAATAAAAGGTGCATGGGCAGGCAAAATGATCGGGGTTATGCATGGTATTGATATGGAATTTCAAGCCGTTGGTGAAATATTTAAGGACTCAATCACTTGGACTCCTAAGATGATTGAAGGCGCTCTTGGAGAGGATGATATTTACGGGCAATTAAGTTTTATGGCAACAATGGAAAAAAATGAGGGTTTAAAAACCCCAGTAGCGAAACTTGCAGAAGAGTTTGCCTTTGCTCAATTCAATCTTTGTCATGCCAATCTTCAGGCTCGTAAGAATTTCTTTGATGACATTATGCCACCTCTTTCGGGAACTCCGGAATATAACATGCATGCAAATGACCTGGATTTTCAAATTGAGTCCGATTTTATTGGTTTTATAAATCCTGGCATGCCTTATTCTGCCGCTCTGATGGCAGACAGTATCGGACGAATCATGGCGTATGGCGATGGGCTTTATGGTGGTATTTTTGTTTCAGGGATGCATGCATTTGCTTTCTTTGAATCGGATGCGAAAACTGTGGTAAAAAAGGCACTGCAATTAATCCCGACTGAAAGTGAATATGCCCAAGCCATTCAAACTGTTATTGACGGATACGACACAAATCCGGATAATTGGGAAAAAACATGGACGACAATTCAGGAAAGATGGGGAGACGCTGATGTCTGTGTCCCTTATCATCCATTCAATATTGACGCAACCATCAATGGGGCATATATTGCAATGGGATTGCTTTATGGAGAAAACGATATGGGCAAAACTGTCGAAATTACAATTAGATGTGGACAAGATACTGACTGTAATGCAGCTAACGCAGCAGCAGTTTTGGGTATTATGTATGGATTCGAGGCGATAGATGAAAAATTCAAGTCTCATATTCCTCACATGGAAGACAGTCTGTTTTTAAACACAAACTATTCTTTTAAAAAAGCTGTATCGCAGACAGAGCTATTTGCAGAAGAAAATATTCTATCCAATGGGGGTACTTTAGAAAATGTTACCTATAGAGTTAAACTACAAAAACCAAAAGTAATCGGGGAATTGGAACAAGCTTTTCAAAATAAAATTATGACTGATCTTGTAACAATGACTGATAAAGAAAAATATTCACTCACCGGAAGCTGGGAAGATTTTCAGAACGGTGATGGGGATTATGAGTTATATCAAGTTTCAACAAAACCCGGTGATATTTTTGAAATTAAGTTCAAAGGCACAGGCATCACAATTATGGGAAGTTATAATGTAGATGGCGGTACGGCAATGGCATATATCGATAATAAGCCCTTGAGAGAGTTTAATTGCTATTATCAAAAAGAGGCGGGTAAATGGCTTGCAAACAGACAACATATTATTCATGCAATGAATCTTGAAGAGGGTGATCATACCTTAAAAATAGTTGTGTTGAATAAAAAAGAGCCAAATTCTATTGGCTACAAAATATACATAGAAAGAGTGGTTATATTCAGCAACAAGAACGATATAAAATATTAAAATTATGTTAAAGTTATTGAAATTAATATGGAGTTTTACGTTTTTTATAGCCTTATTAATCTCATGCTCTGGTAATATTCCTCCTGACAATGGTGATAATAGCAATGGCGGTATAGAAAATGGGGACATTGTAGATTACAACGAAAACAAAGAAAATGTCAAGAAGACTGAAGGGAATTCTATTCAGATAGATCCAGTAGTACTGTATACTCTAAATATTTCTCCTGAAGAAGTAATCTCAGATCTGAAAAAAGCAAAGATAACGTCAGTCCACTTTGTAATCGTAAAGAAATGGGATGGGAGTAAAGATGATACGTTATTTAGACCGGATTATATGAAAGCACTAAAAGAAAACGGCATTGCAATTTGGATCATGTTACCTGGGAACTGCATGTACGATCAACTGCCGGAAGAATGGGAGATGAAATTTCTTAAACCTTATGCTGATCCATCTTTACATTTTTATTCATTTCATAATGATGATTATATACAGTGGCAAGTAGAGAGAGTAAACCGAATATTTAAAAACTATGATTTTGCAGGAATTGGATTTGCAGAGTCATATTTTCCTGAATGGTATACAATCAATACCACTGGTCACTACGGAGATGTTAGTTTATTTGCAAGACAAAAGTTTACTCGTGAGTATTTGGGATTGAACAGGTCGGCATTGTCATTCGAAGCTATCAGGAATAATAAAGAATGGTATTACAAGTGGCAAAATTTTCGGGTCGATGCAATTCTAAACTTCAATCGTAAAATAAAAAAAGCTGTTAGGACTGCAAATCCTAAAACGGTATTTGCATCTTGGGGAATTGCTGTTAGAGGTGGTTCGCTTTCTGAGATTAGAGAACATTTTGGTCTCGATATGCCAAGAATTGCAAAAGAAGTTCAACCGGATGTCTTTTTTATACAAACGTCTTATCAAGACTGGGGTGATCCGTTGTTGCCTCCCAATTATTTAACAGGCTACGAATATGCGAAAAAAGCAATCCAAAACGCAAATCCAAAAGTAAAAATAGCTGTACAAACAGATATTGCATCACTTTCGTATCATAATCCAGGCATAGGAATAAGACTCCCTGATTGGTGGTTAGAATTTATGAATAATGCTACTCAATTAGGATATTATACAAATACTTCATATGAATATGCCTTTTGCAAAAAACAGGGATTGTGGATTGAATAACTAATCATTACAATGAAATATCCAAAATAAACACTCTGGATTCTTGAAGAAAAACAGTAATTTTCTAAATGACTTTCAAAAGTTGATCCAGACAAAATACATGAATTATAAAACTACAATAAATTAAAAAATATCAATATGAAAATCTATTCTCGAAGAAAATTTTTAAAAACGGCGGCGGCAGGCGCCGCCGGGCTGACTATCGTACCTAACAGCATATTAGGTAAATCAT
>ENA-UOOR01000588-UOOR01000588.1-fermentation-metagenome-genome-assembly--contig:-NODE-588-length-50378-cov-22.977942_pt1 | contig 50378 bp, 53 predicted proteins | sample MGYA00245780_ERZ724029 | MGnify/ENA primary metagenome ERZ724029 (study PRJEB28704, sample SAMN03018315) | fermentation metagenome | biome: anthropogenic terrestrial biome; feature: soil; material...
CTAGGCTCCACGCTGTTTGGTTTTCAAGGAACATCCGCGGCTCTCGCCGCATCTCCGCCGGCTGCCCTTGCATCCGGGCGGCAAAGGTTATGTTACCATACGGGTTCGACTTGTGTCAACTGAAAAAGCTGGCAAGACAGAGAAAACGGCAGGCTCAATTCGTGCCCTGGCTCAACTCGCTCCAAGAGCCGGTTTCGATGACGGGAGTTGCACTGCCCGTGCCGATGTATACATCGGTGATCTTGTCGCGATACTCCGCAGGGAAAATCAGGCTTCCCGTTCCGTTGTCCACTATCTCCTTTCCCACCACGGCGCCTGTGAAAGTGCCTGACCCGTTGAAAGTAACATCAGACTGCGGGGCGTAGATAACAGCAGCGAGGGACGGGGACCCATTGAGTACAACACGCCTTCCACGGCAGCAGACCACAAACCTAGTGGGATCGTCCAGTGCCGCGCCCTTGGTGCACCCATTCCAGGTGAAGTCGCCGTCCACGTAGACCCTGAACGAGTGACTTCCCACGATGTTCAGCCGGACACTTCCGTTTATGGTGAAGTCGCCCTTGACATGCAGCACCACATCGCCTGCCGTGGTGTCGACATTGAAGTCGCACGACCCGTTGATCAGGAAACTATCATATTCGCCGCTCTCACTTATGCTCACAGGATCCCATCCATTGGCCGTAACTCTGCCCCGGTAAGGCAGCCGCGAAGGCGCAACCGGCATCGGGTACTCATATTCCTCAGGATCGACTTCCACTCCGTTCTGAAAGTACCCTCCTACCCTTTTCCTGATACCCTCAAGATTGGCATCCGGTCGGACGTATAGGGCACCGCTGGATTTCACAGGCCCGTTTGCCATCACCGAATCGGACCTCAGTCCTTCCGTGTGCATGTCGCCGGTTATGCTGCCCGATCCATTGAGCGTAATTCCCCGGTGATCTTGGGACGTGGCCGACACTACAAACGGGGGTATTCTCCCGCGCGGCTTCAGCCTCACCTGCACCAACCGTGTCCTACCCCCGGATCGGCCCTCGGCCACTACCAGAGTGCGATTGCTGACTGGCTGGGCTACCCAGACCCTGAACGATGTGCCAGGCCCCAGGCTGAGCTCGGACGGCATGGCTCCCGTAGTGGGCCCTATCCAGCCGGTTTCCGCCTTTGCGGCGCTGTCGATGCTCGGCGCGGACGCGCTTGAGTATGACGCACGAGGAACCTCAGTGCCCGAGCCGAGCTCAGCCACGGCCAGCGCAACACCGGACTCCGCCGCTGCGAGCGCCTGCCGTCTTTGCTCCATGAACTTGCCGGTCTGGTAGGACGCCAGCGCCATCTGGAGCATCCCCATGATGGTGAGACTCAGAACGACCATGGCGACCAACACGTACACCATCGTGCCGCCCTTCTGGTCTGTACACAGGTTCCTCATAGTACCTCACCTCACTTGGCGCGGTTACGCAGCCGCACTTTTGTAACGTACTCGGCAGTCCGCCCGCCTCCAGTATTCAGAGACAGACGTACCGTATAGAACCCGCTGCCTCCAGCGTTCTCTATGGACAGGCTATCCGCCCGGGCTACCGCCTGAGCATCGCCTCCGTCATCTGAACGCAACAGCTCTCCCTGGCTTATCCAGTATGACTCGACACGAGACGAGCCGGAGTAGCGAAATTCGAATCCTCCTCCAGAACGGTTCTGGACTGACGACGCGCTTCGCAGGCCCCGAAACACGCCCCCCGAGCCATCTACGATCTGGTTGGCCGCCAGAGCCAGCGTCTGAGCGGAGTGCGCCTGCGAGCTGACGCGAGCGCTCGCGGACATCGCTACTTGTACGTACGCGAAAGCCGCCCCAAGGAGTATGGCTGCGAGAACAACGGCGATCAGCAGCTCAACCTGGGTGATTCCGCGTTCGCTGCAATCATTTGCATACCAGCGCCGTATTGTTCGCGAGTACCCTTTCACTCTGGCTCACCTCGACTCTTAGGCGGTAAACGCCGTGAGAGGTGTCGGCTACATTGTACTTTACCGAATACCGATCAGGAATCCAGTCGCCGGTGTACGCAGTGTCTCCTTTGCCCACGTACGGTGCAAGATTGGACAACGTCAGCTCCTCGGTGACAGCCTGAAGAAGTGAAACCGCCTCTACCCGGTCCTTTCCGCGCTGGCTCGTTCCCACTCCCGCGTTGACTCCTGAGTAGAAGAAGGCGCCGATGAGCCCGAGGAGAACCACGACCACCACGATCTCCACAAGGGTAATACCGCCTTCTCCCATACCGGCAATGCGGATAATTGGAAACACCTCCAAGAGCAGAGTGGCCACGGTAGGAAACCGAGACTATTGTACCAATTATTGACCATTATCTCACGATGTGCAACATCGAAATGCTTCTACCTTACCCACTCCCGCGACCATCCGGCTATCGCCGATGGGTCGTAACCCGGAACACTTGAGTCGCCCACGGGGCGAAACGTCACCGTGGTGTTGTTCTTAGCCCTAAACGACCCGCCCACTGTGACTGTACCTGTCAGCGTCATGTTGTTCTTGAGATCGATGTCTCCCCCGATTACCAGGTGCAGTTTCTCAGGACCCCCGAGAGAGTTCTTGCATTCCATGTTGCCGGCTACAATCACCGTGACGTTGCCTTGAAACTTCAGGTCGTTCTTGGCCAACAGATCGCCGTTGACGAAGAGCACTCCATCGCCTGACGGGCATCGGATACTGATGCTGTTCATATCGAGATTCCCAAGGGTGCCGTCGAAGAATCTGTACCCGTTCACAATGATCTCACTGTCGTCTCCCGGGCGAAAATCGGGCGCCGGATAGCCCCTGTACTCTTCCGGATCCAGGGCCGGAAAGTCAATCTTGGTGTTGGGTTGTTTAGTGAAGCCCGTGGACGTATCGAATCCGATTATCGAGCCTCCAGACACAATGTTCGAACCGACCACGAAATTGTTCATGACCCCCTCAACAGACTTGCCGGCGTACAGCCCGTACCCGTAGATCGGGGGCGGAGGCGGCGCTATTGTTGTCACTCGCAGCGACACGCTCTGCGACTGACTTCCCACTGCAGCACTTGATGTGATCATGTATGAGGAACCTTCAACCGATATCGTGCCTGTGGCTGTCTCTGACCCTATGTCTGCGGTGAAGCCTGTGTTTTGCCGATAACTGGAATCCGTCTTGAGAAGGTTGTAGGCGGCTTCCGCGCCTCCCTCCGCCAGGAGAAGGGCCCGAACCCGTCTTCCGTTCGAGGCCTGCATGCGATATGCCGATGTGGAGCTAGACAGCAAGCCGAAAGCTAGCACGGTGACGACTACCACGGCCACCAGGACTGAAAGCAAGACTGAGCCTGACTCAGATGCGTGAGCACGCTGCATCGGATTCACCTTCCTTTCACCTTCGGACGGTGACTTGTGTGGAAGCGGTCTTCGACGCGCCAGAGCGCTCGCACGCGATGGATATCGTGTATGCTCCGCTGTATGCGGTCTCGACCACCCGGATGAACGACACGTCTTGCGCAACCGGCGCAGTCGTTGACGAGCCGCCCGGCACAGTCGTGATCATTCGGAGAGTAGTCCCCTCGAGCTCAAATGAGTAGACAGTCTCCCCCAAATGGCCTTGTACCTTGATCACAGGGTTCTGCGGATCAGCGACGTCAACGGACGACGCCATTCTCATTTTGGAAGAGATGGCCGCCAGACCAGCCTCAGACTGCATGTCGAGTGCAGCGGCGGTCGATGTGCGCCCCCACGCGCCCCATGCCCCCGTCATGATCGTCCAGGTCGCTCCGATGATGAGCCCCGCCAACACCATGACTATGAGCAGCTCGACTAGGGTCAGCCCTCTCTCACTCCGCAAAGAGTGTTCGACAAGTGACATTCCGAGAATTTCCTTTCAGATCGTATGTGACATTAGCTGCGATTGTCCAAGTGCGATCGGGAGCCACGCCTGACAAAGTAACAGCAATCGTCCTGCGAAACTGCGACTTGCCGAGCGCCGACAGCTCCGCCTGCTCTTCGGCGGCGCTCGCGTTGACCAAGCGGTCGTAGTTTCCTGCATTGAAATACGACCGGTACTTCTCGATAGCCTGGTTGGCCAGGTTTGACGCGTCCGCTTCCATCTCGGCCGCCTTCTGCACGTACACCGCCTGGGTGATCGCAGTGAAGAGAGCCCCTATCGCAATGCCTATGAACACCAGAGCCACGAGCACCTCAACCAGAGAGTACCCCGATTCCCCGGCTGTGCCTTTCGCCGCGCCTCGCAACACTCACTTCTACCCCTTCACCACGCCCAACGGCTTGAGTCGGGCGACCTTCATCGATATCCCAGCCCTATGCGTAATATCGACAATGTCGTTTACATCCTTGTAGGCCTGGGGCGCCTCCTCAGCAAGCGAGCTTCTGCTGGATGCCCTGGCATATATCCCTGCCTCGGCCAGCGACTGCTTGACCCCGTCGGATTTTCGGGCCCTCAGGGCTTCATTGCGGCTCATCAAGCGACCCGCGCCGTGGCAAGTAGAGCCGAAAGCGACTTCCATGGCCCTTGGGGCGCCCACCAGCACATAGGAGTTTCGTCCCATGTCGCCCGGCACGATAACCGGCTGGCCCACGTCTCTGTACGCCGCGGGCACCTCCGGATGCCCGGGCGGAAAGGCGCGCGTGGCCCCCTTCCGGTGCACGCACAGCTTCCGAAGCCGATCATCCACAGAGTGTTCCTCGATCTTGGCGATGTTGTGGCACACATCGTACAGCAAGGTCATGCCCAAGCTTTCCGGAGTCGACCCGAACTCGCGCGCCGTGGCTTGCCTGGCCCAATGAGTGATGCACTGGCGGTTCGCCCAGGCGAAATTGGCAGCGCACGCCATCGCCGCGAAATACCGCTGCCCCTCCGGAGATTCGAACGGCGCGCAAGCCAGCTGTCTGTCGGGAACGCTTATGCCGTACTTCTTGAGCGCCGCGCTCATAGTAGTCAGATAGTCGGTGCAAACCTGGTGCCCTAGCCCGCGCGAGCCTGTATGTATCATCATCACGACTTGGTCGACATATAGTCCGAATATCTTCGCCACATCCGGCTCAAGCACCTCCTCGACCACCTCTATTTCCACGAAGTGGTTACCGGAGCCCATCGTACCCAGCTGGGGCATTCCGCGCTCCACAGCCCTGGCGCTCACGGCCGCTGCGTCAGCCGCCTCCATCCTTCCGCGTTCCTCAGTGCACTCCAGATCGGCGCGGCTGCCGTAGCCGGCGCGCACCGCCCATTCGGCCCCACATTCGAGCACCCGGCGCACCTCATCCGCGCCAAGCTGGATGGGACCACGGGCTCCAAGCCCCGACGGCACATCGCAGTACAGCCGGTCTATCCACGACTTGATCTTGGGCACCGCATCGGCGAGCTCCAGATTCGTCTTGACCAGCCTAACCCCGCAGTTTATGTCGAAGCCGATCCCCCCGGGGGTGATCACCCCATCTTCCAGACGCATCGCCCCCACGCCCCCGATGGGGAAGCCGTACCCTGAGTGAATGTCGGGCATGGCCAGAGCAGGCTGGCAGATGCCTGGAAGGCAAGCGGAGTTGGCCAGTTGCTTCAGGGCCTCCCCATCGCGGGCAACCTCCAGCCCTTGCCTGTCGGTCACCACAACGGCATCCGCGCGCATGCCCTGCTTGTAGTGCTTGGGTATGCGCCATCTGAACTCGTCGATTCTCTCAAGAGGGCCATTCCACGCACTCGACATGAAGCTCACCTCCCCTCGGATCTATTCAGCCGTCAGGCGTCCAACACCAACCGGGCCGTCCAGCGACCGTTGGCCAGTCGGACCACTTCTATCATGTGATACGATGCCGCTTTGGGGACAAGCCCCAGTATCCCGCGCTGACCGGCCGCGGGACGCAGCGCGTCCTCGGAAAGCGCAACGCCGTCCACCTCCGCCTCGAGACGCGCACTGCCCGCGCCCCCCGCTTGCTCCAATTGTTCGATTTCGTGGAACTCGAACCCGGACGGAACGAATGCCTGAGAATCGAAAAGAAAGATGATCTCATTGGCCAAGCCCACCAGCAACGCCTCGAGGTCGGGCGCGGCGAGCCTGATTCGCCGGGTAGCCGGCGCGCCCCGACCAGACTGCAGCACGCCCCGAAGCTCTGTTCGCGGAAGTATGAGGCCAGACAAAGCAAGCCCGCAGCCGGCGAATACCTCCGGAAGCGAGCTCGCTGTAACTCGGAAGGCGGCGTCACCGGCCTCATCGAGAGACTCAATGATGGTCTTGACGTCGGCCATTGGGTTCAGTCCTCCAGATCCTCCAGATCCTCCACGATCTTCGACGACACTCTTGCGATCGATATCACCTGATCGCCCTCTTCAAGGGCCATCGCCTTGACTCCCTGGGCGTATCTGCCCATCCTCGGCACATCGGAGATCTGGAAACGTATCACATATCCCGCCATCGTCATCAGCATCAGCTGGTTCTCCTCGCGCACCAGCTTGACGCCGGCTATGTGGCCAGTCTTGTCGGTGAGCCTGCAGGCCTTGAGTCCCTTGCCCCCCCGCCGCTGCGGACGGTATTCCGACACTGGGGTACGCTTCCCGGATCCATTACTCGTTATCACGAGAACGTCCGCATTGTCGCGCGCGATGTCCATGCCCACCACAATGTCGCTCATGTCAAGCGCGATGCCTCGCACTCCCGCTGCAGTCCTGCCCATGGCCCGGACATCGTCCTGGCGAAAGCGTATCGACATCCCGTTTCTGGTCACCAGCAGTATTTCGTCGTCTCCGCTGACCATCTTGACTGCGATGAGTTCATCGTCGGGAGCAAGCGAAATACCTATTATGCCGCTTCGACGAATGGCGGCGAACGCCGTGAGTTCGGTCTTCTTCACAGTGCCCTGCCTGGTCGCCATGGCCACATACACATCGTCGGCGAACTTCACCACCGGCATGAGAGCCGTGACGGCCTCGCCCGGCTCAACCTCGATCAGATTCACGATGGCGGTGCCGCGCGCCTGGCGCTGCGCTTCGGGGATCTCGTACCCCTTGAGGCTGTATACCTTGCCCCTGTTCGTGAAGAACAAGATCGTGTCATGGGTGTTGGTCACGAACAGGTGCTCCACAAAGTCCTCTTCCCGGGTAGCCATGCCCGTGACGCCGCGGCCACCGCGTCTCTGCGAGCGGTAAGTGTTCACCGGCAACCGCTTGATGTAGCCCTGGTGGCTCATGGTCACCACCACGTCCTCCCGGGCGATGAGGTCTTCCATCTCGATATCCGGCGCTTCCTCGGTGATCTCGGTGCGGCGCGCGTCGCCGAACTTGTCGCGAATCGCGATCATCTCGTCCTTTATGACGCCGAGCAGCAGGCCTTCATCGCCCAAGATCTCGCGCAGACGCTTGATCAGGTCGCACACTTCGGCGTACTCCTGCTCGATCTTTTCGCGCTCCAAGCCGGTCAGGCTCGCGAGGCGCATGTCCAAGATGGCGTTGGTCTGGCGCTCGGTGAGACCAAACTGCTGCATGAGACCTTCGCGGGCTACATCCCGGCTGGCCGACGCGCGGATGAGCGCGATGATCTGGTCGATGTGGTCTAGCGCGATCCTCAGCCCTTCCAGGATGTGCGCTCGGGCCTCCGCCTTTGCCAGGTCGAACTGGGTTCTGCGCGTCACCACCTCTTCCTGGTGGGCGATGTAGTAGTGCAGCACATCTTTGATGCTGAGCACGCGCGGTTCGTTGTTCACCAGCACCAGCATGATGACGCCGAAGGTGGTTTCCATGGGCGTATGCTTGTAGAGCTGGTTCAGCACCACGTTGGCATTGGCGTCCCGCCTGAGTTCGACAACGATTCGCATGCCTTCTCGGTCAGACTCGTCGCGAAGATCGCTGATTCCGTCGATCTGCTTGTCGCGGGCCAGATCGGCAATGCGCTCCACTAACCGGGCCTTGTTGACCTGGTAAGGAATCTCGGTGATGACTATTCGCTGCCTGTTGCCGTTCATCGGCTCGATTTTGGCGCGGGCCCGCACCTTTATGCTGCCGCGTCCGGTGTGGTAGGCATCGCGGATGCCCTGCGTGCCCAGGATCAGCCCTGCCGTGGGAAAATCGGGCCCCTTGATGAACTCCATCAGCTCGGCCACTGACGCCTCAGGGTTGTCGATCAGATGAACCACTCCGTCGATCACCTCAACCAGGTTGTGAGGCGGAATGTTGGTGGCCATGCCCACGGCAATCCCCGATGATCCGTTCACCAGCAAGTGCGGGAACCTGGACGGCAGCACCGTTGGCTCCTTCTTGGACGCGTCATAGTTGGGGACGAAGTCAACAGTGTCTTTCTCGATATCCGACAGCATCGCAGCCGCTAGCTTGGCCATCTTGACTTCAGTGTAGCGCATGGCCGCAGCCGGGTCGCCGTCTACAGAGCCGAAGTTGCCGTGTCCATCGACCATCGGATTCCTGATTGAGAAGTCCTGCGCCATCCTGACGATAGCGTCGTAGATGGCAGATTCGCCATGGGGGTGGTAGTTGCCGATGACTTCGCCTACCACAGTGGCGGATTTTCTATAGGGCTTGTCGGCGGTGAGCCCGATATCGTGCATTGCATAGAGAATCCTGCGGTGGATCGGCTTGAGGCCGTCCCGCACATCGGGCAGAGCCCTGCCCACTATGACGCTCATCGAGTAGAGCAGGTAGGACCTGCGCATCTCGTGTTCTATGTCGATCGGGATCATCTTTCCGTCAGTAAGCTCGGTCAAGCTTCAACACCTCAAAGCATAAAGCAAAGTATCAGACGTCTATTTCCGTGGCGTATCTGGCGTGAGCCTCGATAAACTCCCGCCTAGGCTCCACCTTGTCGCCCATGAGCGTGGTGAATATCTGATCCGCCGCTATGGCGTCTTCCATCGTCACCCTGAGCATGGTGCGGGTCGCAGGGTTCATAGTAGTTTCCCACAACTGCTCGGAGTTCATCTCGCCGAGACCCTTGTAGCGCTGCACAGGGTAGTTGCCGCCTCCAAGGCCTTCCAGAGTATCCTGAAGTTCGCGGTCGCTATAGACGTAGTGCTCCTTCTTGCCCTGGCGCACCATGTACAGGGGAGGCTGCGCTATCAGGATGTTCCCTTTCTCAACGAGAGGCCTCATGAACCGGAAGAAGAACGTCAGCAGAAGTGTGCGGATGTGCGCTCCGTCCACATCGGCGTCGGTCATGATAACAACCTTGTTGTAGCGAAGCTTCGCGATATCGAAATCCTCGCCTATTCCGGTGCCCAGAGCGGTGATCATCGCTCTTATCTCTAGGTTGGCGAAGATCCTGTCGATGCGAGCCTTCTCGACGTTGATGATCTTGCCCCTGATCGGCATGATCGCCTGGAACCTGCGGTCGCGGCCTGCCTTGGCCGATCCGCCCGCGGAGTCGCCCTCCACAATGTACAGCTCGCACATGGCGGGGTCGCGCAGCGAACAGTCGGCAAGCTTTCCGGGAAGCGACGATACCTCCAGCGCCGATTTCCTGCGAGTGAGTTCCCTGGCCTTGCGAGCCGCCTCGCGCGCCCGCGCCGCTGCAACGCACTTGTCGACTATCTTGCGGGCGGTGCCCGGGTTCTCCTCGAAATACACGGATAGGCCTTCAGTCACCACAGAGTCCACTATTCCGCGTACCTCGCTGTTGCCCAGCTTGGTTTTGGTCTGCCCCTCGAATTGCGGGTCTTCCAGTTTCACGCTGAGCACGGCCGTGAGACCCTCTCGCACATCGTCGCCTGTCAGGTTCTCGTCGCTGTCTTTGAGGATGTTCGCCTTGCGAGCGTAATCGTTCAGCGACCGTGTGAGGGCCGACCTGAACCCCGACAGGTGCGTTCCGCCCTCAGTAGTGTTTACGTAGTTGGCGAAACAGAGCATGTTCTCTGAGTAGCCGTCGTTGTACTGGATGGCCGCTTCCACCGAGACTGACTCGAGTTCCTTCGAGACGTATATCACATCGCCATGCACAGGATCCTTTGCCCTGTTGATGAACTCGACGAACGAGCGGATTCCGCCATCGTAATGAAAAACGTTCTCTCTGCCGCCATCGTGGTCGTCGCCGTCGCGCTCGTCCCGCAGCACTATCTTAGTGCCGGCGCTGAGGAACGCGAACTCCCTCAGCCTGAAGGAGAGCGTTTCGAAGCTGAAGTCAACCGTTTCGAAGATATCGCGATCCGGTCGAAACTTGATCGTGGTGCCGGTACTCTCGGCGCGCCCCATAACCGTGAGCGGCGCGACCGCGGCTCCTCGCCTGAATGCTTGGTAATGGACACGGCCATCGCGGCGCACCCATGCTTCGAGCGACTCAGAGAGCGCGTTCACCACGGACACGCCCACCCCGTGAAGGCCCCCCGACACGCGGTATCCGCCGCCTCCGAACTTGCCCCCTGCGTGCAGCATGGTCAGGACGACCTCCAGAGCGGACTTGCCCTCCCTGGGGTGTATGTCGACTGGGATTCCGCGACCGTTATCGTCGACCGAGATTGAACCATCCGCTTCAATCGTCACGATGACGGTGTCGCAGAAACCGGCCAGGGCCTCGTCAATGGCGTTGTCGACAACCTCGTAGACCAGGTGGTGAAGGCCCTTGGCGTCAGTGCTCCCAATGTACATGGCGGGGCGTTTTCGGACCCCCTCGAGGCCCTCTAGCACCTGAATCTGATCGGCATTGTACTGTGCATTGTTGTTGTTCCGTACGCCGGAGTTCTCCAAGAAACTACCTCCCTGATCAACTCGAACACTATAAAACCGCCGTGGTGTGCGAGACGGCACCACGGCGCCCACCAGATCAATTATACACCAAAACGAACGCCTATTCCTCGCCCTCACCCTCGCCCAAATAGATGATATTGGCTCTCCTGCCTACGGTGGGCGGCGCCACCTGGCTAAGGTAGACCCGGTCGTCGGTGACCACCACCGACTTGATCGACCCGTCCCGAGACACGTCGACTGACCTTCCGGCCTCCGCGTTCCGTTCCACGAACTCCCTGAGGGCGGTGGAGCGTAGGGCCATATCTCCGTCGAGCACCGCAACGACTCGGGCGCTGTCGATCACTGCATCGCCGCCCAGGTACAGCCAGCGAACGGGGGCGCCCCAACGCTCTCCCTGCACGAGCAGGGGCTCACCGGCCCTATCCGGCTTCTTCAGTGTGTCGGACATAGCTGGCAAACTCCTCCCCAAGAGCATAAGTCACTAGCTCATCGTCCAGCCTCTCAGGAGGTTGGCCCGTCAGAAGCATCGCCATGGACTCGATGAGCAACCTCAGCTCGACCTGGCTATGGCCCTCGCAAGCTTGCGAGGCGCCTGCTGCGTCCGCTGCCAAGATACGCGAGCGCGCTTCCTCGCGAAACTCCGCCGCCACCGCCTCCCGCGCGCGCAGCAAGTCGTCGGACGTGGCGGTGGGCACAAGCGAGTGCAGATGCTCGTTGGATAGCCACGGTTCGCGCCTCAGAACATCGGCGGCTTGCACGGCGGCGAACGCAAGGTTGCGGTGGGCCCATGCTCTGTATTCGATGTCGAGGAGCATGAACTCCTCGAATCGGCGCCGCAGTTCATCGTCGGAGATCGGCACCGCCGCCGCCGCTGCCCGCGCCCGGGCATCGGCGTCCGGTTCCACCCCCGTCCAGTCGGGGATGGGAGTGGCGGCATCGGCGCCCGAACCGGCCGCGGCTTGCTCGTCAGGCACCGGTCCCCATGTCAGAGCGTCCCTTATCTGCCCTGTGCGAAACCGTATGTCCACGATGGCGCCTTCGCCGGCCAACGCAATTACCTTGTCGATCAGGTCCTGCTTCATCATGGTAAGTTGGTGTGCCCACACAGGTTTCTCAACAGTGACGTACAACACCTTGCCTTTGATAAAAACGGCTCTTGATTCAGTGTTGAGACAGGGGGCAATACCCTCATTCCACGCCCGCATCGCCGCCAGCGAGCGCAGACGGCCCCTGTATCCTAGCCTGTTCACTGTGGCGTTCAGCACATCCTTCAGGCGGCACAACACCAGGCGCAACCTCCTCAGTATGGATCTTCCCCGCGTCGATCGTGAAGACTCTGGCCCTCGCCGGCATTATCCCTACACAGCCTGGTTCAACGCTGGTGACAAGCGTCTGGTATTGCCCCACTACCTCCGCCAGGAGGTGCGCGCGGCGACGTTCGTCCAACTCCGATAGGACATCGTCGAGCAGGAGCACCGGCCTATCGCCTGTATGCGCCTGTATGAACTCGACCTCCGCCAGTTTCACAGAGAGCACCGTCGACCTCTGCTGACCCTGGGAGCCGAATGTGGCCACATTAACCCCATCGAGCTGGAACAGAACATCGTCTCGATGAGGCCCGGACATCGTCACGCCTCGGATGAGCTCGACCTGTCGGTTCTGGGCAAGACGGGCCTTGAACGCACGGGCGATACTCTGCACATTGGGCGCCTCGAACTGAACCGATGGCACATACCTAACGGCGAGAACGCCTGGTGTGCCTGTGATTCTTCGGTGCGCCTCGCGGCCCAACTCATCAAGGTAAGCGATGACCTCAGCACGACGCGCTATCACCCTGGCGCCCACCGCCGCGAGCTGATCATCCCACGGCTCAAGAAGCTGAGTCGCCCTGACCGGCGGGGCGCCCGCCACCTGCTTGAGCAGAGCGTTGCGCTGAGTTACCGTCTTGCCGTACACACTTATCCAGTTGCGGTAGGCCGGGCTGACCTGGGATATCTCAAGATCCAGAAACCTGCGCCTGTCGCCTGGAGACCCTTTCACCAGCGCCAGGTCGTCGGGGGTGAACATCACCACGTTCAGAAAGGACGACAGCTCGGCCCCTCGGATCTTCTCGGTGCCGTTCAGCCGTATCAGGCGCCTGCCTTCACGCGAATAGCCTACCTCCAGCCTCACCGGCGAGGGTTTTCTCTCTACCTTGGCTACGATTCGGAAGAACGGGCGGTCCCAGCGCACAAGATCGGCATCGGATGAAGCCCGGTAGGATCTGCCTGCAGACGCCACGTACACCGACTCCAGTAGGTTGGTCTTGCCCTGCGCGTTGAGCCCCAGGAACAGGTTGAGACCGGGGTCAAGAGAGACTGACGCCTCCGCGTAGTTGCGGAAATCAGTCAGCTCTATCCGACTTACCCACATGGCCCCCATCAGTCCTCTCCTGGTTCCTCCCATCGCTATTCGCGCTGCATACGTTGTCAGCTCCAACGCGGCCACTTGTTTTCCAGACTATGCGCATGACTATACCGTTGAACTCGATCACGTCTCCGGGGCGCAGTTTCCGACCGCGCCTGGTTTCGGTCGCTCCATTCACCGACACTAACCCGCCCCTGACAGCCGCCTGGGCTTCGCCGCCCGACGCAGCCAACCCCGCCAGTTTGAGCGCCTGGTCCAGGTGGATGTATTCGGTACGTATCGCGAGATCCTTCACAGCCCTCACCATCACACAGGAGCAGTAACCGGCATTAGCAGGTAAGTATAGGCCGGGTCCGTTTCGTCAGTCACCTCTATTGGATGTTTGAAACTGGTATAGCCCAGGCAAACCTCTTCGCCGTCCATTACGCGCAACACATCCCGGAGATACCGCGCCCGCATGGCCACTGTCACCTCGGCATGCCCTTGCATCGAAACAGGTATGTCGTCGCGCGCATCTCCGATCTCAGGAGTGTTTGCGGTTATGGTGAGGAAACCGGACGCCATGCCTTCGTCGCCGGTGTAGACCATCCTGATGGCGCTGAGCTCGTCTTTGCACATTAGCGACACCCTGTCAATGGAGTTGAGCAGCTGCAGACGGTCGCAAATAAGCCTCGCCGGGATGTTCTGCGGAAACACCTGCTTGTAGTTGGGGAACTGCCCCTCCAAGAGACGCGTGATGTAGGTCGTGCTGCCCACGCGGAACATGGCATGGCGATCGGTCAGAGCCATCGAAACCTCTCTGTCGCCCTCTGGGCTCAGGTTTCTCTCCACCTCGAAGAGCGTCTTGCCTGGTATGATCACCCCAACCTGGTTCTCGAGGGGAAGCGACACAGACATCGTCCTGTGTGCTAGCCTGAATGTGTCGGTAGACACCATCGTCAGCATGTCGCGTTCGAAGATGGTGTATATGCCTGTGTAGAAAGCGCGGTTGTCTTCAGTGGCTACCGCCGGCGCCGTGCGTTTGATCATGGTCTTGAGGCCCGGCTCAGGTATGGACCATGTACTGACCGATGGAATCTCCGGCAGCGCCGGATACTCGCCCGCTGGCATCGTCTTGACAGTGAAATTGGATCTGTCGGACAGGATGTCGGCCGCCCGGACTTCCTCGCGGTACTCGATGACTACTTCGGAATGGGGCAGGCGTCGGGTGATGTCGGAAAGATACCTGGCAGGCATCACCATAGCCCCTTCTCTCTCAATGGTCACGGGAATGAACGTCTCGATTCCCAGATCGAGGTCGTACGCGACCAACCGGAGGCCTTGTGCACAGGTTTCCATCAGAATACCTGATAGGACTGGAATAGTCGCCTTGGGCGACACCGCCTTGTAGACGGCCTGGACTCCGTTGACCAGGGCTGCTTTGGAGCATGATACCTTCACCTTCGGATACCTCCCCACGGCCTGGCGTGCAGGCATACGTGACTACTATTAGGAGTACTTATGTACATTATGTACCTTCGTCGTAGTAGCCGTAGGGCCTGTGGATATCTTGATAACTCCTGTTTCCGCAGGTCCGCACGGCTTATGTCGGTGGAGAAGAGTGTGGATTATCGGCGTCTTGGTGGGCTGGTTACCCACAGTTGTCCACAGACGTCCCGGCGAACCTGAGTTTTCCACACACTTTCCACAGGTTTTTCACGCCTCGCTCACACACTTGTCAACAGGGCTCACGCCTTCTTCAGCCTCTCGACAATCTCCTTCACGTTGGCCTCGAGCGTTGGATCAGTCCCCATGTCATGCTGTATCTTTTCGCAGGCATGGATTACGGTCGTGTGATCGCGTCCGCCGAACTCCTCCCCTATTTTGGGCAAAGATAACTCCGTTAACTCCCGACATAAATGCATGGCGACCTGACGCGGGAGAGACACCATCCGCACACGACTCCTAGACCGCATTTCGGAGGTCTGGATATGGTAGTAGTCGGCCACGAACCGCTGTATCATCTCTACCGAAATCTGTTTGGGTCGCGACGACGGCATCATGTCGCGAATAGCCTCCGCCGCGACCTCCACGGAGAGATCTCGGTTGTTGAGGGATGCATAGGCTGTGACTCGGATGAGCGCCCCCTCTAGTTCGCGGATGTTCGACTGCACCTGCTGGGCGATGAAAAGACACACATCCTGCGGAAAGACAAGATTCTCGGCGGCAGCCTTCTTGTTAAGGATCGCCATACGGGTCTCCAACTCCGGGGCGCTGATGTCGGCCGAAAGACCCCACTCAAATCGCGACCTCAGCCTGCTCTCAAGGGTCGCTATCTCCCGGGGCGGACGGTCGGAGGAGATGACAATCTGCTTGCCCGCTTCATACAGGGTGTTGAAAGTGTGAAAGAATTCCTCCTGGGTGCGTTCTTTTCCGGCCAGGAACTGAATATCGTCTATCATCAGTATGTCCACATTTCGGTACTTCTCGCGGAACGCATCAGTGGTTTCGAAGCGTATGGAAAGTATGAGTTCGTTGGTAAACTGCTCACAAGGGACATACACAATCCGGGCCAGAGGGTTGAACGCCAGGAGCTGATGGCCGATGGCCTGCATGAGGTGGGTCTTTCCCAGGCCCACCCCGCCGTACAGGAACAGAGGGTTATACGTGCGGCCCGGCCCCTCCGATACCGCGAGGGCTGCTGCGTGAGCCATCCTGTTGGATGAGCCCACGACGAAGGAGTCGAAGGTGTACTTGGGATTCAGGACGGCCTGCTTGAAATCGTCAGGCTCCTTGGACTCAGACTGACGCGCGATGGAAGACCGCTGAATACGCTCGGCTTGCCGTGGACGGGGTTCCTCTGCCTGTTCTTGGGTGAGTTGTGGCACCGCCGGCGTGGAAGACGCAATGGACGGCATCGGGACCGCCACGTCCTCCGATCGGCCTTGAACAGCGGGATCGGCTTTTGCGATGAACTTAACTGTGACATTCTGCCCTACGAACGATGTCATAATCTCGGACAGCAGCGCAGAATGCCTGGTCTCCAGCCAGTCGCGGGCAAATTCGTGTGGAACCTGAACAAGTAGAGTTCCATCCGAAAACGCAACCGGGGTGCTTGGCCTGAGCCATGCATCGAAACTCGGCCCGGACAGCTCGTTATATAGGACGGTCAGAGCTTTAGCCCACATAGCGTTCAGCTCGTCGGACACTGTGCCACCCCTCACTCGCGAGATGCGTGACTATCTGAATATATAGGCAAGGAAATCGATACCCCTCTTGGTGAGCTTGCGTTTGCCCCCTTCGAGGCCGACTACGAGACTCAATTCTTCGAGCGTAACAAGATCGCGGTAAGCCGTGCTCAGACTTATGTCAAGCTCCTTCGTAACAACAGATGGGCCGATCTCTCCCATCTCGGCTATGAGCAGAAAGACTTTCTTCTGCCGAGACGAGAGCAGAGCATCGAGAGCCTCGTCTGACATTTCAGAGGGTTGAGATGATGGCGGCGTGCCCCCATCCTGTCCTCTGTTCGACTGATCGCCTGCTGAATCCTGCTTGGCCTGCTCGTCACCGAACTGGTCCCGAACTCCGGCGGGAAGCGTTTCGGGGAGACGACGAATTGATGCGGCGTCGACAGTCGTTGCGGCCGCATCGTCGTGCAGCACTGCTCGGGGAAGCGGTGCGGGCAGGTGCGGACGTATGGGACCTATGGAGCTTATGGTAACTACAGCGCCGCGACCCAGGTTATCTTCAACTGTCATCCAGCCGCCCATAGCTGCGAGCGACTCGCGCATAATTGGCAAACCCGAGCCCACGCCCTTGATGAAATCACGCATTGCCTTGTTGGCTGTGGTGAACCCGGGGAGAAAAGCGCGTTCCCCGTCGGCGATGCCGGGGCCGTGATCCGAAATCCTGACGGTATTCCCATCGGGAAGGACTGTGACGACTGCGTCTGCGAACCCGGCATGCATGAGATTCTCCACAGCTTCGCGTATGACGACGAACGGAACAGAACCGCCCTTCTCCCGACAGAGGGCGTAGACGCGGGAAGAGACATCATCCACGAAAGTGCGGAAGTCGTCGGATGACAGATCGATGGTGCGCGGGAGAGAACTCATGCTGTCATACGATGCTATTCGTACTGCATACAACGGCTCCGCTTCCGCCGGTGCCGGAGCCTCGGCGGGCGAGGCGTCTACATGGGCTTTAGATCTGTTCGGTCTAGAAAACAGCAGTCTGAACAGGACCATTCATACAAGCCCCCCGTTTTCGCGGCGCCTGCCAGCGCTTGAATTATCCACAAGGTATCCACAGGAGACTGTGGATAAATAGCATGCCAGCTAGAGATGTTCGAAATTGCCCGACTATTAAGAGCCAATACTCGAATGCTGATGGGCGCAGCCTGCATTCTTTCGAAAGATCGCGTTGAGTCCTTCAAGTTATCCACAGGGTTTTCCACAGCTGTTGAAAAGTCATCATGCGCGCGCCCCGAAACCCCGAATCTCACAATACATCAACAAGTATTCCACAGACAACTGTGGATATCCTACCGGCAGTAGGAACGGCGGGAACAAACGTTTTGCATGGAGTAAGGCGTGTCTAGGGGGTTTTCAGTGTTGTCCACAAGCCGTTCCGAAATGCCGACTGCCCGGGCTCCGGCATTCGTGAGAAATCCACGTTGTTCACACACGTTATCCACAGACCTATCCACAGTCTGTGCATAAACCGGGTCACAACTGGCGATAATCATAGTTGCATGAGACCGCCGGTGAAAAATTCATCCGTTTGCAAAGACTATCATAACAGACAGTCAAGCGGCGGAACAATGTATATGGAAGCGTTTGAAAGGCGCCTGTGGATAAGAGGATAACCCGGTGCGGCTCGATGGCAGAGAGCTCGTGGGATCGGTTCTTGACACCCCTGGTTTACCTCGCTTATAATTGACGCGGTATGCTTGCGGTGGAGTTTGCAGGGAGGAACGTTTGGATGAAAAGGACATACCAGCCCAAGGTGCGCCGCAGGGCGAGAGTTCACGGTTTTATGGCTCGCATGAGTACGCCGGGCGGTCGCAGAATCATAAGGCGCCGGCGCGCCAGAGGCCGCAAGCGGGTTTCGGCTTGACCCAACCTGTGGCGTCTTGAAGTCCTGCCGTCGTGCGACGGCTTTTCTTTCGTATCGGCTTTTTGTGACAGGAGGCCCCCAAGTGCGAGCACACAGCCTGCGTAGGACCTCGGAGTTTCGCAGAGCCTTTCGGGAGGGCAAGACGGCCGCGGGCCACTACGTTGTGGTTCATGCAGTGCCGAATGGCCTAGACATTGTGCGCGTGGGGTACCCTGTGGGGAAGAAGATGGGGGGCGCGGTCAAGCGCAACCGAATCAAGCGGTTGCTTCGGGAGGCGGTGCGTGTCTCAGCGACGTTGCCGGATCAAGGTTACGATTTTGTCGTTGTGCCCAGAAGGCGCATGACCGCACCTGGACTGCGCTGTCAGGATGTTCTAACCGACCTCGACAAGATGCTTGGGCGGTTGGGACCCTACTGCGTTCGCGAGATGAAAGGGGCGCAGTGTGCGCGGCAGCGGGAGGAGACCGATGATGCTGGAATGGGTTGAGTTGCGCGTCATTCGGGCGTACCGAGCTTACATCTCCCCCTTGAAGAGAGGCCCTTGCTGCCGTTTTGTGCCTACGTGCTCGCAGTACGCCGAAGAGGCGGTGCGAAAGCATGGAGTAGCTAGGGGCTCGTGGCTTGCCCTCAGACGACTTCTCAGGTGCCATCCATTTGGCAGGGGTGGGTACGATCCCGTACCGTAGAGTCAGACGCGTGGATCGCCAGCTACAGTCCTCTGGTTGAAAGGGGGAGGCGGCATTGAGCATCACCTCGGTGATGCAGAGTATTCTGCAGTATTTCACGAATCTCACTGGCAATCTTGGTTGGGCGATCATAATTGTCACAGTTCTGATCAGGGCGATCCTGCATCCGCTGCAGGTAAGCCAGGTTAGAGTGATGGAGCAGATGAAGGCGCTCAGCCCAAAGCAGAAGGAAATCGAGCAGAAGTATAAGGGTCAACCGCAGGAGCAGCAGCAGCGCCTTGCAGAGCTGTACCGCGACAACAAGGTCAACCCCATGGGCGGGTGCCTCCCCGCGTTGATTCCGTTGCCCATACTCATCGTCTTCTTCAGAGTGCTACAGAACAAGGCCTTTGTTGACAGCTTTGACGCCGCCAAGACCAGTTTTCTCTGGCTGCCGAGCTTGAACGCCCCCGACCTGTGGATTCTACCCATCCTATCGGCTGTTACAATGTGGTTCTCTATGTCCCAGACTACGGCGGAGCAGTCGCAGAAGGCTATGACCTTTATGATGCCGCTCATCTTCGGTTGGTTCACAAGGAGCATGCCGTCGGGAGCGGCCGTTTATTGGGTCTCCTCGAACATCGTCAGCATACTGCAGCACTACGTGATTCAGAGGCAACTGGCTGCGTCGAAGAAGGGAGTCAGCTAGATGAAACCCATCGAGGTTACTGGCAAGACAGTCGATGAGGCAGTTCAGGCCGGATTATCTTCACTGGGGCTGGGGAAAGAGCAGGTCGAGATCGAAGTCATAGATGAGGGGTCCCGCGGGTTTCTAGGGCTAGTTGGAATGAGGCATGCACGGGTCCGGATGGGCCCGCTGCACGCGGATCCAACACCGACCGGCGATGCGGATGCGGGTCGCGGGTCCAGTGAACCCCGGCCCACTGTGGTGCCGCGGGTGCCCTCAGAGGATAGCGCAGACTCCATCCGCGGCAGGCGGTCCAGCGTTCCTGGGAGAGCGGCCGGCACTGGCAAAATGGGTGCCGATGTCGGTGTCTCGGAGAATGATGGTTTGAGTCGCGGCGCGAGGTTCCTGGAGGGACTGGTTTCGGTCATGGGCCTAGACGCTGATGTGTATGAACGCGAGGCAGACGAGGTCACTATGCTCGAGATCGAGGGAAAGTCGCTCGGAGTGCTGATTGGCCGCCATGGAGAGACCCTCGATTCGGTGCAGTACCTGGTCAACCTGGCTGCAGGCAGAGCGGCTCGTGCCGCCGGAGACGAGCAGCGCGTGCGGTACGTTGTAGACGTTGCGGGATATAGGAAACAAAGGGAAGAGACTCTCACGGAAATGGCTATTGAAGCGGCAGGCAAGGTGATCCGGGACCAGAGAAACCAGGTATTGGAACCCATGTCCGCACTGGAACGGCGTATCGTTCACATGGCCCTGAAGGATGCTGAGGGCGTGGTTACGCACTCGGAAGGGCGCGAACCGTACAGGCGAATAGTCATCTCGCCCGGCGAATAGGCTTGGAAGCCCTGGCAATGCGATATTTGGAAGGTGCGTGTTCAAAAAGCGCGCACTTTCTTTTATTCTTATGTATGACATAGATTGTTTCACGTGAAACAAGGGGTGATGTGGACGTGTCCAGTGCAGTCGCATGTGCCTCCGACACCATCGCGGCGATAGCCACGCCGCCGGGAACCGGCGGAATAGCTATCATCCGGGTGTCTGGACCGAGTGCCAGGCAGGTAGCGGGCAGAGTGTTCCGACCCGCGCGCCAGCAACGGAGCGAGGAGCCATCGCAGGGGCATCGCCCGAAATGGCGCGCCAAACTTGGCGGGGTATTCGACTCCGACGGGCAGTTCGTGGATGAGGCCATTATGCTGTCCATGCTGGCCCCCGCATCTTATACCAGAGAAGATGTTGTCGAACTGAGCTGCCACGGGGGCCCAGTGGTTGCGCGCGCGGTATTGCAGGCTGTGCTGGATGCCGGAGCGCGACATGCTAGCCCCGGGGAGTTCACGCGGCGCGCTTTCCTCAACGGTCGCATAGACCTAGGACAGGCTGAGGCCGTACTGCAGGTGATCAGCGCTCGCACTGATAGAGCTCGGCGTTCGGCATCGGCGTTTCTATCAGGTCAATCGGGGAGCATCGTGTCGGAGTCGCGCGAGGCTGTGGTACAGCTGATGACGAGGATCGAAGCTTCTTTGGACTTTCCCGAGGATGACATTCCCCAGATTGAGGTGATTGAGATTGGCGAAACTGCCCGGCGCATTGCCATGGATCTGTATGGCGCTGCTTCGGAAGTGTACAGAGGTCGCATTCTGTGGGAAGGCGCCAGTGTCGCCATCGTTGGGAGGCCGAACGTTGGAAAGTCTAGGCTGCTCAACGCTCTGCTGCGTGAGGAGAGGGCTATCGTGTCAGATTGGCCCGGCACTACTCGGGATACGGTATCTGAGGTGGCCAACATCCGCGGGATTCCCATACAGTTGATAGACACCGCTGGAATGCGCGAACCAACGGACGCTGTGGAGAGGATAGGTGTGGAGCGTGCTAAAGGCGCATTGGCTGACGCGAACATCGCTCTGGCGGTAGTCGATGGGTCGATGCTGTTGAGCGAGTACGATCAAGCGATCGTGGCGATCACACCTGAAGACCGTACCATAGTTGTGGTGAACAAGTCGGACCTCGCCGCGGCCTTTGACGATGGGGATTTGCGTTGTCACGTGGGCAACAGGAGGATGCTGCGAGTGTCGGCGCTTGCGGGCAGCGGAATCGACCAGCTTGAGGCGGAGATTGAAGCATTGGCCATGGCTCGGGAAGGCCATTTCGACGATGGTGCCCGGTCGTTTGGGACACGGATTGCCGACTGCTTGCGGAGGTCGGCAGCGGCACTTGACGATGCGGCGCGGGCTTCCAGCGATGGTGTGCCGGCCGATATGCTGTCAATAGACCTGCGTGCTGCCCTCGACGCACTGGGAGAGATAACCGGCGAGACTGCTCGCGAGGACGTTGTGGAGAGGATATTTGAACAGTTTTGCATCGGCAAGTAGGAGTAGGGAAGCGAGCTGACGCACAGTGGACTTTGACGTGATCGTAGTTGGACTGGGCCACGCCGGGTGCGAGGCTGCGCTCGCTTGCGCGCGGATGGGTTGCTCAACTCTCGGCCTTACTGTAAGCATGGACAACGTTGCCCAGATGTCGTGTAACCCGTCGATCGGCGGACCCGCAAAGGGCCAGTTGGTCCGGGAGATAGATGCTCTTGGCGGGGAGATGGCTCTGGCAGCCGACGAGACCTTCATGCAGACACGGATGCTCAATACGTCCAAGGGTCCTGCGGTCAGGGCTATCCGGGCGCAGATCGATAAGGTTGAGTATCAGACGCGCATGAGGGCGGCGCTGGAGAGCCAGCCTGATCTCGTGCTCAGGCAGGCGATGGTTGCAGGTCTCGCAGTCCATGATGGGATGGTCGCCGGCGTGATCACCGATTTGGGTGAGATATCGGCTCGCGCAGTTATTCTGGCGACAGGCACTTACCTAGGAGGGCGTGTGTACATGGGGGAACTCAGCTACGAGTCGGGCCCTGATCGGATGCCGCCATCCATTGGATTGGGCAAAGACCTGCGCAGGCTGGGTTTCACTATTCACCGTTTCAAGACAGGCACTCCTGCGCGGGTCGATGGGCGAAGCATCGATCGCTCGAAGATGGTTCCTCAGCCGGGGGAGGACCTGCCATACGGATTCTCGTTTCTTCGAAAGCCCGCTCCCAGGGAGCAGTTGTGTTGCTGGGCCACATGGACCAACGAGCGAACGCATGAGGCGATAAGGAGGAACCTGCACCGCGCGCCCATGTACACTGGGGCGATAACCGGCACGGGCCCGCGCTACTGCCCGGCTATAGAGACCAAGATTGTGCGTTTTCCGGAACGTCCACGTCATCAGGTCTATGTCGAACCTCAGGGCAGACGGACAGGGGAGATGTACGTAGCGGGTGTTTCCACCAGTTTCCCGGTGGATGTGCAAGAGGAGATGCTGAGGACCATACCAGGCCTGGAGCACGCGCACATCGTAAGGTATGGATATGCGATTGAATACGATTGCGTCGATCCTACTCAGCTTCTCCCCACACTGGAAGCCATTGCAGTGCGCGGGCTGTACTGCGCTGGACAGATCAACGGCACTTCCGGATACGAAGAAGCAGCGGCTCAAGGGCTGGTGGCCGGCATCAACGCGGCGATGAGCGTTGTGCGGCCCGGTGCGGAACGCTTCGTTCTCGACAGGTCCGAGGCCTACATTGGCGTGCTCATAGACGACCTTGTCTCCAAGGGGTCTGACGAGCCCTATCGACTCATGACGGCCAGAGCCGAGTACAGACTTCTCCTGAGGCAGGACAATGCGGATCTCCGGCTAACGCCCAGAGGCCGGGATGTGCGACTTGTCGATGATGAGAGGTGGAGCAGCTTCAACGAACGATGCAGAGCCATCGATCTGGAGCGAGGAGGCGAGACTCTCCCCTCCTCGCTCCAAGGCTACGCCGATGGCGCGATGGAGCAGGTGGCCATCGAGACCCGCTTTGCCGGCTATATTGCCAAGCAAGAGAAGCAGGTACAGGAGTTTAGGAAACTGGAGCAGTGGACGATTCCTGACGACATTGACTACGGGTCTCTGGCAAGGCTATCTCGAGAGGCCAGGGAGCGTCTCGCTCAGGTAAGGCCTCTGTCAGTCGGCCAGGCCACGCGAGTTTCGGGCGTATCGCCAGCAGACGTCATGGCCCTGACGGTCCACTTGAGAGAGATGGCCCGGGCTGGCCGGAAAGCGGAGGGAGGCTGCAATGCCTGATAGACGTGACAGCGCGGGCACGCTCTTCCGCGAGACTTTGGAGAGGTCGGCTCGGGAGCTGGGTGTGCAGGTTGACCGCAGGCAGCTGGACATGTTCTGCACCTACAAGGAACTACTGATTGAGGCGAACAGGGCAGTGAATCTGACATCCATCACTGAGGAAGCGGAGGTAGCCGTTAAGCATTTCGCCGACTCACTCACTTGCCTGCTCGCGGCCGACATGCGCGATGTAGCCAGTCTTGTGGATGTGGGAACCGGGGCCGGCTTTCCGGGATTGGTGCTGAAGATAATGAACCCTGGTGCCAGAGTGCTTCTCGTGGACAGCGTAAGGAAGAAGGTCGACTTCGTGCGCGAGGTCTGCATTGTGCTGGGCCTATCACACGTGGAAGCTGTGCATGCGCGGGCCGAGGAACTTGGTAGGTACCCTCGGTATAGGGAGAAGTTCGCGCTTGCGGTGGCCCGTGGCGTGAGCAGCCTGGCGCCTCTTGCTGAATGTTGTCTGCCGCTTGTGCGACTGGGCGGGTTGTTTGTTGCGATGAAGGGGCCCAAAGTGACGGAGGAGATGGTGTCGGGCGCTCGCGCAGTGGCTGCTCTGGGAGGCGGAGAACTCAGTACACACCAACTCGAACTGCCGTTTGGGGCGGGAACACGGGTGTTGGTGAGCGCGACGAAACAGAGGAGTACGCCTCGCCAGTATCCTAGGAGGCCGGGGGTGCCCGAGAAGCATCCGATTGGCGGCGCTGGCGCTACCCGCAAATCACCCGGGTGAGGGCCGCACAACCAGCCTTTCAGGTGAAGGACATTGCCGAAGTGCGGAGAAGTCTAGCACAGTATGTTAGGGGGGAACACCGCATTGGGCAGGGTTATCGCAGTGGTCAACCAGAAGGGCGGCACGGCCAAGACCACAACAGCCGTCAACCTCAGCGCTTACCTGGCCATGGCAGGCCGGCGGGTCTTGCTCGTCGACATGGATCCTCAGGGCAACGCCACCTCGGGTCTTGGGATCGCCAAGCGCGACGTGGAAACCTGCATATATCGAGTGCTGATTGACGAGGCGCCAATCGGCGAAGCAACTGTGCGCTCGACCGTTCAGGGCCTGGATGTTGTGCCGGCCACACTCGACCTGGCGGGCGCGGAAATCGAGCTGGTCAGTGTCATTTCCCGGGAGCATCGATTGCGTGCCGCGATACAGCCCGTCCGTGCAGCCTACGATTACGTGCTGGTGGACTGTCCTCCTTCACTAGGACTCCTCACGATAAACGCCCTTACTGCAGCCGATTCCGTGCTGGTGCCCATACAGTGCGAGTACTACGCACTGGAGGGCGTTAGTCAGCTGATGCGCACGGTTGACCTGGTCCGGCACCATCTCAACCCTGGGCTTGAGATGGAGGGGATCGTGCTTACAATGTACGATTCCAGAACCAACCTTTCGCAACAGGTGGCTGACGACGTGAAGGCTCATATGGGCGACCGTGTGTTTCGGGCCGTGATTCCGCGAAACGTGAGGCTCAGCGAGGCTCCAAGCTATGGCCTCCCCATTTCGCTATACGATGATAGGTCCAAGGGAGCTGAGGCCTACCGGGACCTTGCAGCAGAAGTAATGCAGCGGGAGGGGGCGTAGGGATGGCCGCGAAACCAAGAGGACTGGGCAAAGGCCTGAGCGCCATCATAGGAGCGGACACCGTAGGCGAGGTCGTCGATAGGTCCCGGGGAGTGGAGATACCCATCGACCGACTCTCTTCTAACCCATTTCAGCCTCGAAGGTCCTTTGCAGACGAGAGCATTCAGCAACTGGCCGAATCGATAAGGCTTCATGGTATTCTGCAGCCAGTCGTAGTCAGGCCAGCAGGGGACGGCTATCAACTGATAGCCGGCGAGCGCCGCTGGCGGGCGGCCCAGATCGTCGGGCTGCCCAAGATTCCGGCAATCGTTAGAGAACTCGACGATTCCGGCATGGTGCAAGTCGCCCTCATAGAGAACCTTCAGAGAGAGGACCTGAACCCGATTGAAGAGGCTCTGGCTTATCGAAAGCTGATGGGCGAGTTCAAGATGACTCAGGAGCAGCTGTCGAAGAGCATAGGCAGGAGTCGACCTGTGATTGCGAACACAGTGCGACTCCTCAACCTTCCGGCAGAGATACAGAATCACGTGGAGGAGAAAAGGCTGAGCGAAGGGCACGCCCGGTGTCTTCTTGCCATCTCAGATGAGGCTCTTCAGCTGAAGGTTGCCGCCAAGATCATCGCGGATGGGCTAAACGTGCGGCAGGCGGAGGAGCTTGTCAAAGTGATTACGCAGAATGTTTCACGTGAAACAATCCGACAAAGGACAGCCAGTGAGGACCCGGACGCAGCCCACCTGGCACAGCGTCTCAGCGAGAAGCTAGGCACTAAGGTGAAGTTGTCCGGCTCAGCCAGCAAGGGCAGACTCGAAATCGCTTACTACTCGCCAGACGACTTGGATCGGATTCTCGAGATCATTTTGGGCCGCGAGTAACCGCGGCCCACCGCACTACGCTTCGCGTTGGAGGGGGGACCGAGGCCTTACGAGGCCGCAGAGAGGTATGGACATAGTAAGTCTATTCTATCTAGCAGAAAGCCGGGAAGGCGTGATCATTGGCATTCTTTCTATGGTTCTGCTGGTCGCCATAGTCGTGTTCATCATAGCTTCGTCCAGATCCAGGCGTTTGGAGAAACGGTACCGTGTCCTTCTCGGTAACGCTGAAGGCAAGGACGCAGAGTCGCTGCTACTCGACTACATAGCGCGCACCAATGCACTTACAGCGCAGCTAGAACGTACGCAGAGCGACCTGGCCGACCTTGAGGACGTTTGTCGGGGGCATGTACAGAAGGTGGGAATCCTGCGCTACAACGCGTTTGAGGATATAGGCGGAGAGCAGAGCTTCTCCGTTGCGCTCCTTGACGCCGGCGCGAACGGCATCGTAATAAGCGGATTGTGTGCCAGGGACGAGACTAGGGTCTATGCCAAACCGGTAAGGGCAGGACACTCGACACACAATCTGTCCGATGAGGAAATCACAGCTATAGCTCGCGCAATAGAAGGATACTCAGGGGCACGCTGAGGAAAAGCGAGAATGTCGGCAGGAATTCGTGTGAATGAGTAGAATGGACAATGATGGCGAAGTATACTTGCAATCGCGCCGGAGTTCAGACCAGTAGGCTTGAAAGAGATGTAGCACACGCATGGCCTGGCACGTACTGGCCATGCTATTCACACACAGGCAATCAGCCATAGGGTTGCCCATGCTATGGCGGCAACACACGAATTGCCTTGAAGGGGGGAAGTGCCGCACTCTTCCCCGCGCCCGGAAACAATGGGATTTCCAGCGGCACGTTTCTGGTGACACTCAAATTGTTCCCGCGGGTCCCTCCACGCAAACGCCGTGGATCGCTCACCCTGATGGCCATCCCGTCTTCGGGCGGGCCGCCCAAGTCAATAGGCATTCCGTTTCTAGTTCTTCGCGTTGGCTTGCCAATCGCGATCGGACTGGCGATTTTCCTGCTTGGATCGTATCTATATATGACGCACGGCGTGGTTCAGCTGGCCCAGGATAGGGAGTCAAAGGGCGCGACGATCCAGGAGCTTCTCAAGGAGAATGAAGTGCTCAAGAAGGAGAAGGACGAGCGCCTTGCGCAGCTTGAAGCACTGACTGACAAGACCAGCAAGCTCGCTGCCGCGGTTGAGCAAGTAGTTGACGAAAACGCCGAAATCTGGGGTATCGTGAAGGGTACCGGCCCAGCCAAGAAAACATCGTCCGGTTCGCCCTCCGCTGAAAGAGGCGCGACATCACGTGGAGGCGACCCGGGGGCGGACAGGGGCATGCCGGCGGTCGGGCTGTCTGATGCTGTTCCTGGATCTGAACAGGACGTGCGTGCGACCGCGTGTCTCAGCGAGGACCAGCTGGCGGCCGCTGCCGCCGAAGAGCTGGCTGGGCTGCTCGAGCTCACCGGTTCAATGCAGAAGGACATGTCGAGTCTGCGGTCTTCGGCGATGCAATACCGCAACAGGATCGATCACACGCCGTCAATTGAGCCCGTCAAGGGGACAATCAGGTCGGGTTTTGGCAACAGACTCCACCCGATTCTGCGGGTCACGCGTCTTCACGAAGGCGTAGACATAGCGGCATCACGTGGTACTCCCATAGTGGCTACGGCGGACGGCGTTGTTACCAAGGCGGGGTGGGTTGGCAGCTACGGAAATGCCGTTGAGATCTCTCACGGGTACGGAATATCGACCTTCTATGCACACAACTCACGCAATGCGGTGAAGGCCGGCACGGCTGTGAAAAAGGGTCAGGTCATTGCCTACGTGGGCAGCACCGGGCTGAGCACTGGACCTCATGTGCACTACGAGGTGCGCGTCAACAAGCGTCCGGTGAACCCGTCTTCTTACATGAAGTAGCAGATAGGCAGACTACCCGGCGGAAGGGATGGGGCGTCGATGTTCCGAAGGAACAAAGAGCTGGCTTCAGGTGATAGGAAGGTGGACACTTACATTGGCAAGGGGGCCAAGGTCCAGGGCACGCTGAGCGTGTCGGGCACTGTGCGAGTCGATGGATTTGTAGACGGAGTCATGGAAGCGGAGAAGGACGTGATCATCGGCGAAGGCGGCCTGGTGACTGCGTCGATCTCGGCTGTGAATGTTACTGTGGCGGGAGAGCTGAGAGGCAATGTCGAGGCCTCGGGCCGACTCGAGATTGCCCGGACGGGCAAGGTCCTCGGCGATGTAGCCATCGCATCGTTCGTCGTTGAGGAGGGGGCTGCTTTTCTGGGCAAGTGCGAGATGCTGGAGAGCGGCGCACGAAAGCCAGGTGCGTGGTCGGAGCCTGTGGACAGCGATGCGCCAGGCGCCAGCGAGTGACGAATTGGGTCCGCTATTTCCGGCGACGGCCATGCTGTGATGGAGCATACCGTTGCCTGTTGCTTTCTTGGGTTCCTACGGCTGGAGGAGTGAACCATGCGCTTTCATAGCCGAATCGAGGCTGGACGGGCTTTGGGGCAAGAGATGGCCGCCGGCGAGTGGGTCGACCCGCTGGTGCTGGCGCTTCCAAGAGGCGGAGTCCCCGTTGCCGAACACGTGGCCCGTGCGATAGGCGCGCAACTAGACGTAATCATCTCCAGGAAGATAGGCGCGCCCTCCAATCCCGAGATGGCAATAGGCGCCGTTGGGCCTGACGGCGACTTGGTGCTGGATCAACGTCTCATTCGTCTGCTGGGTGTGGACCGGGAGTATATCGATAAGGCAAGTTGCGCTCAACTGGAAGAGATCCAGAGGAGGCTGTCGGCGTACCGAGGGACTCGTCCATCTCCCAGAGTCAGCGGCAGGGATACGATTCTGGTGGATGACGGAATCGCCACTGGCTACACCGTATTGGCCGCGGCGCGCGGCCTCCGCCGCATGCGTCCGTCCCGGCTGGTAGTTGCGGCGCCGGTATGCCCTCCGGACACGTTTCACCGGCTACAGCAAGAGGTGGACATGGCCGTGAGCCTGGCGATTCCAGCAGACTTCGGCGCGGTAGGGGAGTTCTACGAGGACTTCACTCAGGTGCAAGATGCCGAGGTAATCAAGATCTTGGCCAGGTGGTGGGGAGGGCAGAGCTAGGCGCGCTGTGGGGGCATCAGCCTGGGCGGGCTGCGCGCACAGCGTCAAGCCGGACCGTCGACGTATGCGATGACCCCGCGGGCTATGGCGTCCGCCATCTTCATTACCAGCGACAGCCGGGTATTTTGCAGCACCAGGTACTCCATGAATCCACCCACGTTGACTACGCCAGTGATGTGAGCGTCTCCGATAGGCGGCAGTTCCTTATTGACACCCGCTCCGGGTTTGAGCGGGCCCTCGCCTACAGTGATGAAACCGATGCTGCCCACTCGGCCCAGGCAGGCATCGACTGCAAGCACGTTCCTTGCTCCGGGCGCGGCGAGTTCCAGCTCCTCGATGGCGCCCCGTAGATTGCCTGCATGCACCGGTTCGTCAAGCGTCCCCACTACGCGGATGCGGTCGCGAACCAGTCGCCACTCCACCAATCTCGATCCGACCAGGGGGCCAAGTGCATCACCCGTGGACCGGTCCGTACCGATGCATACCACGGTAAGCGGCTGGCGGCGCGCTCCCAGAGGACCGCCGAGACTGCCGGCGATTTCGCTTGCAAGCCAGGCGCTGAGGTTGGGGCGGTCTATGTGGGCCCGGATAGGCCCAGCCGAGGCATTCCTGAGGATAGCAGGACGGCCTTCATAGGAAGCATCAGGCTTGCTTTCCACGAGTAACCTCCTTTGACAATGGAGACGTCGGCGGTGCCGGCCGGACGCGCTAGTTGAAGTATATGAGCATGCATGGCCTTCTATGTGGGCCGGGTGTATGCGCACAACCGGACAGGAATGTGCTATGCTCGTCTGGACGATGTCGATGAGGCGCGGCGACAGTCATAATCTGTTTGGTTCGTGTGCTATTGATACTGCGGAGGCGGTTTGCTGTCTATGGGAGATTCGATCAACTCCAAATCGAGAAAAATAGTGACGGGCGTGGCAATCGCCGTGTGTCTGGGCATCGGCATGCTGTGGGGCGCCCACAAAATGCTACCCGGAATGCTCGCTGGCGATCGGATCTGCCAGGGAGTTTCCGTGGGGGGCTACGATGTGGGCGGGATGACCGTTGCTGAGGCCCGGGCGCGCTTGCAGAGCCGTATGGGAGAATGCGAGACTGCGCCCATTTCCCTAAGATTGGGCGATGAGGCCTGGCGAGTAAGCCCAGAGGAGATAGGCACCGTTGTCGATTTGGAGGCAGGGCTCAGAGCCGCTTTCAGTGTGGGTCGGCGCGGCGGATTCTGCGCAAGGCTTGTCCAGCGCCGCCGGGCTGCGCGCAGCGGCATCGACATACCGCTGGTGGTCTCCGTCGACGAGCAGCGCCTGCGCGACCTGGTGTTCGCTCTCGCCAACGTGGTGCAGGTCCAGCCGGCGGATGCGAGGCTTGTCATAGCCGATGACGATCAGGTCATCATAGAGCCATCGTCCGATGGGCGCAGGCTCGATGTGGATGAGCTGATCGCCCGGCTTCGAAGCACGACCCTGTCCTGCGGAGTGCGTGAGATTGACCTTCCTGTAGATATGGTGCTTCCCAGCGTAACCACATCGGAGTTGGGTTCCAAGGGCATCCGATGCCTGCTCGGCAAGTACACCACGAAGTTCAAGGCGAGCAACGTTAAGCGCGCCAAGAATATTCAGCTGGGAGCGGCGATGATCGATGGAACCATCCTCGCCCCGGGCGATGTGTTTTCCTTCAACGATGTGGTGGGTCCTAGGACATCGGAGAGGGGCTTTATGGAGGCCGACATCATATTCAACGCCGAACTTGTACCCGGAATAGGCGGCGGGATATGCCAGGTGTCTACCACCCTCTACAACGCTGCTCTGCTGTCTGATCTCGACATAGTGTCCAGGGTAAATCACTCACTTCCTATCAGCTATGTGCCTTTGGGCAGGGACGCGACGGTGGCCTACGGCGCCATCGACCTCAAGATCGGAAACAACACCGACCACCACGTGCTCCTGAAGGCTAACGTTGCCAAGGATATCATCACATTTAGGATCTTCGGCGACCGGCCGGAGGACACGACTGTGGACGTAGAGACTGAAGTGCTTGAGAGAATCGAGCCCGGGGTGATAGAGCAGGTGAACGAGGAGTTCGCGCCTGGCGCGCGTACGATGATCCAAAACGGGGCGCTCGGATACCGGGTCGCTGTATGGCGCGTGGTGAAACTGGGAGGTGTGGAAACCAGGCGGGAGCTGATTTCGAAGGACAGGTATAAGCCTCAGCCAGCGATAGTGCAAGTGGGTCCCGCCGCACAGCCTCTCACGACTCCGTGATGGCCAATTGAGCTGAGAATTGCAGGGAGCTGAGTCCATGTGGGCTATGTGTGGATGGCGGTGGAATTCGCAAGTTTCATAGGCATAGGCTTTGTTGTCGGCGTCTATGTCGATTCCAAGCATGGGACGCGGCCCTGGGGTGCGCTGGCCGGTTTTCTGGTCGGGCTGACAGCGGGAGCGCTGAGCGTGAGCCGTGCCGTGAACGAGCTTTCGACGAGAGGGCCAGGCAAGAGGAAGAGGCGTTGAGACGCAGCATCATCATTGAGGGAGACAAGTCAATGGACTCCACCTCCACATCAGACTCAGGGCGCAAGATCGACAAGCCGGTTGGGGGCGACCAGAATCGCCCCAGAGCGTCATTGGCCGCTCTCTTCTGGACTTTCCTCAGGATAGGCGCATTTACGATCGGCGGGGGATACGTGATGGTGCCGCTGATTCAGCGCGACATTGTGGAGCGCCGAGGGTGGATCGGAAAGCGTGATTTCGTGGACATCCTTGCGGTTTCACAGACGGCGCCAGGCCCTTTAGCCGTGAACACATCGGTGTACGTGGGGTACACGCTTCGCGGGATTCGGGGCGCAATGGCCGCCGTGGTCGGCTGCATACTTCCGTCGATCATCATCATCCTGCTGGTGGCTGCGCTTTTTGACCAGATATCGTCTTCGAACTACGTACGGGCCGCGTTCGCCGGAATCCGACCGGCTGTGGTGGTCCTAATTGCTTCTGCGGCCATCAAGATCGGCAGGCCAGTTGTGCGTTCCCGTGTGGAACTGGCATTGGCCGCCGCCGCCATGATCTTGGTGGCTTTCGTTCGCGTCAGTCCTGCGCTGGTTGTCACCGCTGCAGCTGTTTACGGTCTCCTTGTAGGTGTTGGAGGAACGAAAGGATGATACTGCTCAATCTATATTTGAGTTTTGCCAAAGTGGGACTGTTTACCTTCGGGGGCGGCTATGCCATGCTGCCCCTGATAGAGAGCGAGATAATACATGGGCGCGGGTGGCTCACTGTTCGGGAGTTTACCGATATCGTAGCCATCGCAGAGGTGACCCCGGGGCCGATCGCCGTCAACAGCGCAACGTTTGTCGGCTATCGGCTGGCCGGCGCGGTTGGAGGAATCGTGGCTACCCTTGGAGTGGTTACCCCATCGGTCATCATCGTCCTTGCGCTGGCGATGCTCGCGAGCAGGTTCGAAAACAGTGATAGGCTGGCGCGGGTGAAGTCGGGCATGCGGCCGGCAGTCGTTGGACTTATCGCCGCGGCAGCGTTCTCGGTGGCCAGAGTAGCGCTTGTGGATTCAAAGTCGATGATGATAGCCGCCGCGGCAGCCGTTTTGGTATTCTGGGCCAAGCTGGATCCCATTGTGGTGTTGGCCATATCGGGCCTGCTCGGGATGCTTATCTTCTCGTAGTCCGTATTATCAGAATGCAGGTTCGGCGGCGCCACTTGAAGAACGGACTGGCCACAGCCTCGAGGAATCGCCACATCTAGTTTCCCTCCTTGGTGCCGGGAGTGCAGCCGTGCGACGGCACTTCATTATATTGCCGGCGGTCGCCTGGTGACAGCGGCATGACGCGCCACACACTTGGGCAGCGGCCGCCATCTGCAACCTCGAAAATACCCATGCGTTTCCACACTGACCCACAAGAGCTTGCCCGCCTGCCCAACGTTTGGTATTCTGCAATTGGCGTCCGACTGCATGCGAGTTTTGGTCGGCAACGGCGGCACACTATATGGTGCCGGCTGCAGACTGGCGCAGGTTGGACAGAGCAGTGCACGAAAGGAGGCGAGCGGCGGCCTGATGTCCCAGGCGCAGGCCGGGGCGTTTGCCGCCAGGGGACCATGATCATCAGCCTGGCAACCTTCGAACACCTTCCCAAGCGCGTAGGAGGACTGGCCGAGGCCGCGACTTCAATAGGGGAGTCGCTGGCGCGCGACAATGAAGTGATGGTTTTCATGCCGTCCCACGGCATTCACAAGACCGAGAGGGAATTCAAGGCGAAAAAGTACGGCAAGTTCAGGATCACTGCCGGGCCTAGCCCGTTCGATGTCACCGTGTACGAGATGGATCGCAATGGCGTTCGCGTGTTCCTGCTGAGCGACAACGTCATGGACCACCCTGATGTCTACTTCCCCAGAGAGACGCTCACGGCGAAGTTGGTCCATTTTGCCCACGCCTTTCCAGCTGCGGTCAACCTGATAATGGGGAGAGAGGGCAAGAAGCCGGATGTAGCGCACATCAACGACTGGCACTGTGTCCTGGGCGGCGCGGTTGCGCGAAAGTATCTTCGGATACCGATGGTATACACGATACACCGCATCTGCCGCGAGAAGATAGCGGTGAGCGAAATGGAGCGGGCGGGCCTCGGGGAGTTCGTTGACCCTGAGTGCATTGAGGTAGGCCCAGAGGGCATAATGTTCAACCTGGAGACATTCGGATGCCGTGTGTGCGACCACCTAACGACGGTCAGCTACACTTACCTGAACGAAGAGTGGAAGACTCTATTCGGAGACTACGCAGGGAAAGCCACTTACGTTTGGAACGGCATGGACTTCTCTTTCTGGGATCCCGCCAAACTGACAGACGCGGACAAGTCCAGGGATGCGCGCCGTGCCGCCATACTGCGCGAACAGGGATTGGACGATGGCATCCTCTACTTCTACGTGGGCCGCTTTGACATGGAGCAGAAGGGCGTAGACCACATGTTCGCGGCTGCCCAGATGATCCTTGATGGCAAGCTGCCGGGCGCGGATCGACTAGCTCCTGAGTTCAGGATGGTAGTGCTGGGTTCGGGGGATCCCGTTCTGGAGAACATGGCGCGTGAAATGGAGCGCAAGTATCCCAAGAACGTCAAGGCTATCATCGGCTATCTGGGAAGGGAAGCAACGCGCGCATGGTACGGCGCGTCCGATTTCTGCGTGATACCCTCCAACTTTGAACCGTTTGGACTGGTGCAGTTGGAGGCGATGTGCATGGGATCCATACCCATCGGAACCAAGGTCGGCGGAATAAACGATACGGTGCTCGATATGGACCGCTCCAAGGAGGGTGCTACCGGGAAGCTTGTGCCTCCGCGGAACCCGCGCGAACTGGCCGGAGCCATGGTCAAAATGGGGATTCTCCAAATGGACGACAGGGCCAGAATAGAGACGGTTAGGGATAACGGACGTCCTCACGTCATGACCAACTTCACCTGGGATAAGGCTGCGCAAAGGTACCTTTGTGTCTATCAGGGCATCGCCTCGGTGAGACTGCCCTTCGCTGATTTCGGAGGTCCGTTCTAGGTCGAGACTGGCTGATCGGCCCTTGCCCATGCTCGGGCCAGGCAGCAGCGAACCATAGGGGCAGATATGCGAGGACAGGGTTCTGCCGGTGATCGGCAGAGACACAGTGAGGGTTGGGAGCAGGACGGATCTGCCCCCTCTGGCTGTCAAGCATCGACCACGGTGGAACCCCTGTCATTCCGGAAGTCTTCGCAAGCATAGTCCCCTTGATGCTGGTTATGCTAATACCACGATTGGCGAACTAAACCAGCACATGTACTGGGGGGCAGAGTCGATGGGTCAGTGGTTAAAGCATCTTGTGAGACTGGTTGTGTCAGCGATTGTGCTGATGTTCATCTCGTTTCTCATACCGGGGTTCGCGACGGTCACTTTCTGGACGGCGCTGCTTGCAGCAGCTGTGATCACCGTTTTGGGATGGCTCATCGAGGTCATCCTGGGGCGCGCGGTCTCTCCCTACGCGAGAGGAATTGTGGGTTTCCTTGTGTCGGCGGTGGTGATATACGCCACCAAGTTTATCGTGCCGGGCATGACGGTTACCATTGCAGGCGCGCTGTTGGCAGCTTTGGTCATCGGACTGGTGGACATGTTTGTGCCCACGACCCTGAGGTGAAGTGTTTCACGTGAAACAATCAACCTTCGCGCGCACCCCTTTCGGCGATTGCCCGAGAGGGGTTTTTCCCATTGGAGCAGGACATGCACGAACAGTGTCCAAAGTTACTATGGAGCGGATTCTTCGGAGGTGGTAGCACATGCCGAGCTCGACGAAGCCTTCTTTGATGCAAGAGATCATGACGGGCACATTCACGACTGAGCAGATCACGGAGGGCACTAGTATGGTGGCCTCTTCGTTGATCAGGATCGGGATGATAGTCCTCATATCGGCCCTTATATTGCGCGTTGTTTGCAGGCTCATAGACCGCCTGTTCCAATCGCGCGAGGATGCGCAGCACGCGCTGATCCGCGATAGTAGGCGTTTGATGACTCTGAGGACCGTGATAAAGAGCTTTGTCAGGTACATGGTGTACTTCGTGGGCGGGATCATGGTTCTCGGTGAACTAGGGGTCAACACGGCCGGCCTTGTCGCGGGTGCCGGGATAGCCGGAGTTGCTCTGGGCTTTGGGGCGCAGAATCTGGTACGTGATGTCCTCACAGGCTTCTTCATACTGTTCGAAGATCAGTTTGCCGTGGGCGACTATGTCTCGATTTCGGGTGTGTCCGGCGTGGTCGAGGATATCGGACTGAGGGTCACTAAGGTCAGGGATTTCGCCGGGCAACTGCATGTGGTGCCCAACGGTTCAATCAACCTGGTCACCAACTTCCGTGGTCGCGCCATGAGGGTCGTGTTCGACGTCCAGGTGTCATATTCCACCGATTTGGAGTTCGCCATCAGGGTATTGCAGGATGCATTTGATCGCCACAGAGAGAACATGCCTGAGATAGTGGACGGTCCCACGGTGCTTGGGGTCCAGGACCTGGGCGACTCGGGAATCGCTTTGAGGGTATGGGCAACGGCCCAGTCCATGCAGCAATGGTCTGCAGAACGGCAGCTCAAACTACTGGTCAAGAGGGTCCTCGATGAGAACGGCATCAGCATTCCGTATCCGCACAGGCACGTTATCATTGATGGGCAGCGGGACTGCGCAGATAACAGGGACGAGAGCGTATCACCAGAATCCGAGCGTGTATCCTGAGCGACTACAACGGGGCCTGGGGGGCAGGAACATGTCAGCTAAGCACCTACTCTTCCACTTGGGCGATATTGTGCAGATGAGAAAACCACACCCTTGTGGGAGTTCCACATGGGAAGTGCTGAGGGTTGGTGCGGACTTCCGCATTAGGTGCCAGGGGTGTGGGCGAGTGGTCATGCTGCCAAGGCCACGGTTTGAGAAGGATGTGCGGGGGATCATGTCTACCTCTGCAGGAGGCGATTCACATGCTGAGCCTGGGGATCGTGGGCCTGCCTAATGTGGGCAAATCCACGTTGTTCAACGCGCTGACACGAGGTCGAGCCCAGGTGGCCAACTACCCGTTTACGACGATCGATCCCAATGTGGGCATAGTGGAGGTGCCGGACGAACGGCTGGCGCATGTGGCGCGGCTTGCCGGAGCCCAGAAGGTCACCCCGACCACTGTCGAATTCGTGGACATAGCGGGGCTTGTCAAGGGCGCCAGTCGCGGCGAAGGGCTGGGGAATAGGTTTCTGTCTCACATCAGGGAAGTGGACGCAGTGGCCCACGTGGTCCGGTGCTTCGCGGACTCCAACGTGGCTCACGTAGACGGCGAACTCGACCCCGCCCGCGATGTGGAGATCATCGAGACCGAGTTGATCCTGTCCGATCTGGACACCGTGAGCAGAAGGATGGCCAAGACGGAGCCGATGCTGAAGACGGGGGACAAGAAGTACCGGCTTGAGCTGGATGCCCTGGCAGAGCTGGAGGAATTCCTGAATTCAGGGCGTCCGGCGCGTGAGATGGAGCTATGTGATGAACATCGTCAGCTGGTGGGGAGCCTTTTCTTGCTTACAATGAAGCCAATGATGATCGTGGCCAATGTGGCGGAGGAGTGTATAGACCGGCTTGACGCGGTTGCAGCGGAAATGGCGGTAGACGGCGGGGCGCCGGTGGTCCCCGTATGCGCGGAGCTCGAATGGCAGTTGTCCGAATTGGAACCCGACGATGCTCGGGCCTACTTGGCTTCTCTTGGACTTGCGCGTTCCGCGCTGGACAGCGTGATAACAACAGGATACAGGCTGCTTGATCTCATAACGTTTTTCACCATAAAGGGCCCTGAGACGCGCGCGTGGACCGTGCGGCGCGGCACTCCTGCTCCACGGGCGGCGGGGAAGATACACACCGACATGGAGCGGGGTTTCATCCGCGCCGAGGTCATACAGTGGGACTGCTTGCTGCAGGAGGGTTCATTCGCGGTGGCTCGTGAGCACGGACGGGTCAGAACCGAGGGAAAGGACTATGCCGTTCAGGACGGCGATGTGACACTATTCAGATTCAACGTGTGATCAGGGCGTTGTTCTGGAAATATCACCCGTACGGTGGGTTGCGCCTCCCCGAACGTAATGTTATAATTCATCTCGCAATCCCTGCTCCGCGCATGACGCGGGGCCGAAGTCCGAGGGGAGGTGAAGTCAGTGCATGCCTACGAAACAATGTTCATTCTCAGCCCGGCGTTTGACGACGAGGAGATCGATGGTTTGGTCTCCAAGTTCGAGGAGCTGATCACGTCAAACGGCGGAGAGGTCACCAAGACCGATCGCATGGGTAGGCGCAGGCTGGCGTATGTGATAGGGGACCATACCGAGGGGTATTACGTAGTCTTCTATTTCAACGCGACTGCTGATATCGTGGCCGAGCTGGAGCGCGTCTACAGAATCACCGACGGCGTGGTACGCTACCTGATCATCCGCAAGGACAAATAACTCCTTGCCGGGCCTAAATTTGAGGCAGGGTGGTGTTGTCATGAACAGGATCGTACTGGTGGGCCGCCTGACCCACGACCCAGAACTTCGCGTGACGCAGAACGGTATAAGCGTGGCCAGGTTCACTGTCGCGGTCGACAGGCCTTTCGCCAGCCAATCTGGCGAGCGCGGGACTGACTTCATCGATGTGGTGGTCTGGCGCCGACAGGCAGAGACGGTGGGTACCTACATGAAGAAGGGCCGTCTTGTCGCTGTGGAAGGGCGCCTTCAGGTCCGCAGCTATCAGGCTGCCGATGGGCAGAAGCGCAGGGCATGGGAAGTGATAGGCGAGAGGGTGGAGTTTCTGGATCGGGCGCCTGACTCTGGGGCGCGCGTTCCGGCGACAGAGGAACCGCCTTTACCCGAACCAGATAACGATGGGGGGCCTACATTCGGAGATGACATCGATGTGGGCGAGCCGTTTTGATGGCGCGCCACGCGCTATTGCCTCAGCTATTGGGGGGACATCACATTGAAGCGTGAGAGAGGACGCAAATCCAGAAGGCGAGTTTGCTCTTTCTGTGTGGACAAGGTCGAGCATATCGACTACAAAGATACTGCCAGGCTCCGCAGGTACATCTCGGAGAGAGGCAAGATAATGCCGCGCCGCATATCGGGCAATTGTGCGAAGCACCAGCGCCAGGTGACCGTGGCGATCAAACGCTCCCGTCACGTTGCGTTGCTCCCGTTTACTACCGAGTAGCGGGCGATTGCCGCCTCGAAGCCGGGCAACGGACGGGCGCCGGGGCCCATCGGGCCTTTGTGTTCACCGAATGCGAAAACTCTTTGGAGCCTCTGGGTCCAGAGAGTTTTCTTGCACATACCCTCCGCCCTGTGCTGCAGGCAGGATTTCGTGTTCAGCATCGAGAACGAACAGCATCGAGGTCGCGCCCGCGGCGCACATTCGTCCGTCGGCCATCGAGTTGGGCAGCGGTTTCCCACACGAAGGCGGGGAGGTATTGTAATGGGGTACCAGCGCGACACCGACATCGCACGTAACTTCAAGACCATTGACTGGCTCAAGGCTGAGGTGCTTGGAAGCGTGGCTTCTGTGTACCGTTCTCTTGCCATTACCGACGAGGACCCGCGCGCGTCCGATTTGGCCAACGCGATCATCGGCTGCTATCTGCTGGGCAAGAGGTTGGGCATCGGCTATGCGGCCCTCGATGAGCAGATCGATGCCAACATTCGGGACAACATACACAGCGGGCATGAAGTGGAGCAGTGGTACAAGGACTTCAGTGCCCTCGCCAATCATAGGAAGGGGCGTTCTAGTTGAAATCACCGCGTGCTCAGCGAACCAGGGCGCTCACTGAAGGGGCGCTTCTGGCTGCGCTCACCATAGTGCTGTACGTGGCCGACATATATACCAAACTACTTCTTTATGTGATACCGGTGCCCGTGGCGATTCTGGTCATCAGAAACGGCGCGCGTACCGGCGCTATCGCGACTGCAGTCTCAGCCCTGGGTGTAAGCCTGATACTTGGCCCGATAGACGGCCTGATCGTGTTGGTTCGCGTGGGCTTCATTGGGACTGCCCTAGGCGCGCTTCTTGCAAGGAAGCGCCCATGGCTGATAACGCTGGCGGGCACGTCGGCGGCCAGTCTGGCTGCGTTTATCAGCGATTTTCTGTTGGTATCGTGGTCGACGGGGCTTTCTCCTGGTGCGATGGTGGCCAAGGTTCAGGAGACCTTTGTCGAGGCGGGCCAGCGCACGATGGAATTGTACCAGAAGATGGGTGTGCCGCAAGAGTCTTTGGGCCTGGTCAAGCAGATGACAGAGGCGATGCCCGTCTGGTTCAAGACGTTTCTCCCTGCTGTGTTGGCCATTGGGGCCGTATTTTCGGCGGCGATAGCATATGCCGCCGCACGCTGGATCTTGATCAGGATGAAGCGGGATGTCGAGCCGATTCCGGCGTTTGCGGATTGGAGGATCGACTGGCGTTGGGCTTGGGGGTTGATCGGCGCGCTCTTGCTGGCCTATGCCATCCCTTCAGTCGACCTGGGGTTCGCGCGGACCCTGGCAACCAACGTGATAGCAGTGTATGTCATGATCTATGCGGTGCAGGGAATCGCAGTGCTCTGGTCGGTGCTGGGATCGATGGGCGTTCCAAAGGGGTTGCGGGCTGTCATCGCGGTTTTCCTGTACTTGACGCCCACATTGAACTGGCTTCTGCCCATGACCGGCCTGCTCGACGGCTGGCTTGACTTCAGGAAACTCATGTCGCGGGCATAGAGCGCCTGCGCAGGCGGGAGCATTCGCAGTACACGAAGAGCATATCGAGAGGAGGTAGCGGGTGAGTAAGCGCAGGTGATCTTGCCGCCTCACCCGCGGGCAGACATGAAAGTAGTCCTCCAAAAAGACGTTCCGGGCCTTGGCAAAAAGGATACGGCAGTAGACGTGGCCGAAGGCTATGCCCGCAACTACTTGATACCCAGGGGCCTGGCCCTTCCGGCGTCCTCGGCGGCGCTCAAGCGAATCGAGGTGCTTCGCGATGCGGAGCGGCGCAAGGAGGCGCGTGAGGAAGACAAGGCCAGAGAAGATGCTCGCAAGCTAAAGGCGCGGGGAGTCACGATCAAGGCCAAGGCAGGCGAGAAGGGCAGGCTCTACGGGTCCATAACCTCCAAGGACGTAGCCGATGCCATCCGGACGGTCATCGGCGTGAACGTAGATCGCCGGAAAATCGAACTAAAGGATCCCATCAGGGAACTAGGGGAGCATATGGTGACGGTAAAGCTCTTCTCCGGTGTGTCGGCAGATGTTATGATTACTGTCGTGCCGACGGAGGAAGACCGTTAGGTCGCGCGACCGCTGGCGCGGCATCGCAGCGCATGCGCTGGAGGAGGAGTTTTGCCATGAAGTCGCTCGTTGATAAGATCATGAAGATGGGGAGCAGGAACCTGGCTGGCAAGCTTCAGGACGACGAGCAACTCATGCGACAGGTAATGGCCATGTTCGAGATACTCTCCGACCTGTATGGCCCCGACAAGCTCGTGCTCAAGGCGGGTAAGCTGGATGCGCTCGACTTGATGCGTTCGTCGAAACTTGGTGATCGGATACTCGCGCTGGAGCGCCTGGTCTTTGAAGATCCCACAATCGACAAGGTGCGGACGCCTGCGGAATACGGAAAAGCCATGTCGGACGTAGAGGAAGAGATGGCCGATATCATCGCCAGGCGGCGTGTGGAAGACAAGATCGAAAAGAGGATCTCCGACCGCATGCAGCAGAGGCACGAAGACTATGTGAATGAGATCAAGATGCAGATACTGAAGGAAGACTCAGGCCCCGACACTCCCGAGGCTCTTCGCAAGTTGGGAGAGCTGGAGCAGCTCGAAGCGAGGCAACTGGCGAGGTCGGCGATGGAGATCATCCGTCCTGCAGCGATGTCTGAGATCGTGGGGCAGGAGCGCGCGGTCAGGGCGCTTCTGGCCAAAGTGGCTTCTCCATTTCCACAGCACGTGATCTTGTACGGTCCGCCTGGAGTGGGCAAGACCACCGCGGCGCGACTGGCGCTGGAGGAGGCGAAGAAGGTCAGGCTGGCTCCGTTCGCACCTGATGCGCAGTTCGTCGAGGTGGACGGCACCACCCTGCGCTGGGATCCTCGCGAGGTCACCAACCCGCTGTTGGGTTCGGTGCATGACCCGATCTACCAGGGGGCCAAGCGCGACCTGGCGGAAGGCGGGGTTCCCGAGCCTAAACTGGGCCTGGTTACGGACGCTCACGGCGGTGTGTTGTTCATAGACGAGATAGGGGAGATGGACCCCATTCTCCTGAACAAGCTGCTCAAGGTGATGGAGGACAAACGAGTCACTTTCGATTCGTCTTACTACGATCCCGCTGATCCAAACGTCCCCAAGTACATCAAGAGGCTGTTTGAGCAGGGCGCGCCGGCGGATTTCGTCTTGATAGGCGCCACAACGCGCGACCCCGACGACCTCAGTCCGGCGCTACGTTCGCGAACGGCAGAGGTCTTCTTCGAGCCCCTGACCCAAAAGCACATCCAGGAAATCGTGAGGAACGCCGCATCCAAGCTGGGCGTGCAGACGGACCCAGAGATTCCGGCTATAGTAAGCGACTACACGATAGAGGGCCGAAAAGCCACCAGCCTGCTGGTGGACGCGTACGGGCTGGCGCTCTTCCGCCAGATGCGTGAGGACAGCGCGGATGCCGCCGGCGTCAACATCACTATGGCCGACCTAGGGGAGACAGTAAGGTTGGGGCGGTTGTCGCCATACGTGCATGCCCGGGCTTCGCAGACCTCCGAGGTGGGCAAGGTATTCGGCCTGGGCGTCTCGGGCTTCTTGGGCTCGGTCATTGAGATCGAGGCGGTGACGTTTTCCGCTCGGGAAGAGGCCAAAGGCGCGATCAGGTTCAATGAGACTGCCGGCAGCATGGCGAAGGACTCGGTGTTCAACGCGGCGTCCGTATTCAGGCGGCTAACAGGGCAGGATATGGCCGACTACGACGTCCACGTAAACGTGGTGGGCGGCGGCGACATAGATGGGCCGTCCGCCGGAACTGCGGTCCTGCTTGCCATACTCAGTTCAGTCTACTCCTGTCCCCTCAGGCAGGATGTGGCCGTCACCGGCGAATTGTCGATTCAGGGCAAGGTACGCGAGGTGGGCGGCATCTTCGAAAAGATATACGGGGCGAGGCAAGCAGGTATTCGCAAGGTGATCTTGCCGGCTGAAAACGTCAAAGACGTGCCGGACGACATCACCGGCATAGAGGTGATTCCGGTATCCAGTGTATCCGAAACCTTCAGCCATGTGTTTGACGGGGACACCGGCTTTGGGAGACCGAATGAGGAGTGAGCAATTTGGCATCTGCAGGTGTAGCAGGCGTTGACCGCGTGCCGCCTCAGAGTCTTGAAGCGGAGCAGTCGACTATCGGCTCAATGCTCCTTGATAAAGAGGCGATCGCAACGGCAGTGGAGATCTTGGTCGCCGAGGACTTCTACAGAGATGCCCACCGGGTTATCTTCGATACTCTAGTTGAGCTGTTCAATCGGGGCGAACCGGCTGACCTGATCACTGTGACGGAGGAGCTCCGCTCACGAAACGCGCTCGAGCGTGTGGGCGGGGCGGCGTACATAAGTACACTGGCGAACTCTGTCCCCACATCGTCCAACTGCGAGTTCTACGCGAAGATCGTCAAGAACAAGTCCATATTGAGGGCCCTCGTGGCGGCTGGCGCCGAGATAGCGGCTCTGGGCTACGATGTGTCGTCTGATGTTGATCAATCGCTGGACAAGGCGGAGCAACTCATATTCCGGATTGCGCAAAGCGGCGAGGCGGGCACGGTGGCCGACATGAAGACCGTGCTCATGACCACATTCGACCGGATAGAGCAGCTGTATGCCTCCAAGGGCGCGCTCACGGGATTGGCGACGGGGTTCGTAGAATTGGACAACATGCTCTCCGGCCTGCAACCGTCTGAGCTGATAGTGATTGCTGCCAGGCCGTCCATGGGCAAGACCGCGCTCGCGCTGAACATAGCGGAGTACGTTGGGCTCAGCGAGAGGAAGCCTGTTCTCATATTCAGCCTCGAGATGTCCCGCGAACAGCTGGCCGCCAGAATGCTGTGTTCCCAGGCCAGCGTGGACGGGCAGCGTCTTCGCCGAGGGAATCTTACCGAAGCGGACTGGCCGCGGCTGTCCAACGCCCTGGGCCGCTTGAGCGAGGCTCCGGTTTTCATCGACGATACTCCCAGCATCTCGGCGATGGAGATCCGTACCCGGTCGCGGCGGCTCAAGGCCGAGCACGGGCTGGGAGTTATCATCATCGACTATCTGCAGCTCGTTCAGGGCAGGGCGCGCGTGGAGAACCGTCAGCAGGAGATCGCGGAGATCACCAGATCGCTCAAGGCCCTGGCGCGCGAGCTGGAAGTGCCCGTGGTGGCCTTAGCGCAGCTGAGCAGGGCTGTGGAGGCTACTGCCGACAAGCGACCGCTCCTTTCGCACCTGAAGGAGAGCGGCGAGATCGAGCAGTCGGCGGATGTGGTGGCGTTCATCTATCGTGAGGACTACTACAAGCCCGACATCGAGCCCGAGCGGAGGAATGTCGCGGAGATAATCGTGGCCAAGCAGCGTAACGGACCTACCGGCAGCTTCGAACTGGCCTGGCAAAGAGAGTACACCCGCTTCCGCAACCTGGAGAAGTACACGCAGGCCGCGCCGGCATAGGACGGGATGCGAGCATGTCCAAACGCAGGCGTTTTCCAAATGTGGTCGTCGCGGCCATCCTCGTCATGCTCCGAGCGGTCTCCGTGAGCACGCCCGGCTTCGCCGGCGCGCCCGTCGTCCCGGCGGCCCCTATCGGCCAACCGCGACCATTCGTGTTGCTCGTCCACGGCTGGCTGGCCACATCCCTCGATATGTTAGCGATGAAACTGCGTCTCAAGTTCGACGGGTTCGACTGCGATGCGATAGATTTTTCGTACATGGGCGCTTTGGATTCTATAGCCGACTACGCTGGCGAACTTGCCGAGAAGGTCGAGGTTGACTATGCGCAGCACAGGCACATCGTGATCGTGGCGCACAGCATGGGCGGGCTCGTCACACGCTATTACCTGAGGAATCTCCGACGAACGGACCAGGTCAAGACGGTCATCACCTTGGCTACGCCTCACCATGGCACGTTCGGCGGGATGCTCCTGCCTCCACAGTCCGTTCCCACCAGCGAGATGTTGCCAGGCAGTCGCTTCTTGGAAGAGCTGAACAGCGTGTCCGAGACGGTGCCCGGCGTGGACTTCCATGCCATATGGACGCCTACCGACGGCGCGGTGATCCCGGCCGAGAACGCCATAATGTGCGGCGCCCGAAACTACAAGCTGTCCGGGATCGGTCGTACTCATCTAGGCCTGCTCGTCAGCGATGCTGCCTACAGTATAGTCCTGGATGTTCTGCGCGGACAGGAAGTACCGGTGACCGGACCTCAGACACGCGACCACGAGGAGGCCAAAAAGCATCCACTGCCGTGGCTGTAGGACGTAAGCGCGGGCCGGGGGCGGTGTTGACACTGTTTGATGGCGGGCATATTCTACTTGTGGCGCCTGCTCGACCCGAGATCCAAATTGTGCATTCCCAGATTCACAACTCGTGAGGTGAGCCGCTAATGAGTACCGACGGCGCAGGCAGTAGACCCCTTAGCAGAATACTATCTACGATCGTTCGGGGAGGAGCGGCGCCAACGCCTGTGAGGTCGCGCTGACCTTCGTGGGGTATTCGCGCCTCCCCGGCACGTGGGGAGGCGCGTTCACATATTCATGTCGTTTGCCACCGAAATGGCCGCGAGGCCTGGACGCAGCACACAGCTCAACTTGCCGCTTCCGGAGCTAATGGAGCGGCTGGCCGCGTCCAGCGATGGTCTTTCCACCGAAGAAGCCGAGGAGCGTCTCAGGAAGCACGGGAAGAATGAGCTCACCCATAGAAGGACCAGGCGGCCTGTGGTGTCGTTCTTGCTGCTGCTTGCAAGCCCTCTCAACCTGGTGCTGATTGCTGCCGGGGTGGTGTCGGCGTTCCTTGGCGAGATGTCCGGAGCCATCATCATCGGCATCATGGTGCTGACCAGCGCCATCCTCGAGTTTGTCCAGGAGTACACATCCCAGCAGGCCGCGCAGAGACTGGCGCGACAGGTGGCTGTCACGGCGACTGTGCTGCGCGATGGAGCGCCAGCGGAGATACACATGAGTGAGGTTGTCCCTGGCGACGTGATCTACCTGAGCGTTGGAGACATCATCCCCGCGGACGCCCGGGTGCTTTCGGCGAAGGACTTCTTCGTGCATCAGGCGGCGCTCACAGGCGAGTCGATTCCGGTGGAGAAGGCGCCCTTCGAAGGGCCGCGCCCACACAACACTTCACTGCCTGATATGGATCATGTGGTCTTCTTCGGAACTAACGTGGTCAGCGGAACCGCGACTGCGCTCGCGGTGGAGACTAACGGCCGTACCGAATTTGGCCGCATCGCCAAAAGCCTCACAGCCGAGCGACCGGAGAGCGAGTTCCAGCGCGGCATCTGCGAGTTCACCCGGCTGCTGATGCGAGTGATCGGGCTGCTCGTGGTGTCCATCTTCGTGCTAAATGCGGCGTTGCATCGTGGGGCGCTAAACTCCCTGCTCTTTGCGGTGTCGGTGTCGGTGGGCATAACCCCCGAGCTGCTGCCGATGATCATCACGATCAACCTGTCCACAGGGGCTCGGGCGATGGCCAGGAACAAGGTGATCGTGAAGCGCCTGCAGTCCATACAGAACCTGGGGAGCATGGACATTCTGTGCACCGACAAGACGGGGACACTCACCGAGGGTCGGCTGGCCGTGCACTCGCACGTGGATGCCGAGGGCAATGAGTGCGAGCGCACGATGGAACTGGCGATGGTCAATTCCGTCTTTCAGGCAAGCATCAAGAACCCGATGGACGCGGCTATAGCTGCACACGCTTCGCTCGATCTGTCGAGCTATACGAAAATAGACGAGATCCCGTTCGATTTCACGCGCCGGCGGATGTCGGTTGTCGTGGCGAAGGCCGGCCGCAGGATGCTGATAACCAAAGGCGCGCCCGAAGGCGTGTTGGAGGCGTGCACTCGCGTAGAGCTGGGGACGTGCGGGACGGACGTGCGGGAGATGACCCCGGGGCTGAAGGCGGCCGCGATGGACGAATTCGTGAAGCTGTCATCGAACGGATACCGGGCGGTGGCCGTTGCATACAGGACCATAGGTAACGGCCGCGAGGTCTATTCGATATCAGATGAGGCGAATATGACCTTCGTCGGCTATGTGTCGTTCATCGACCCGCCCAAGGAGAGTACGCGCGACGCCCTGCGGCAGGCGGAGGCGCTGGGGGTCGAGATCAAGATACTTACGGGCGACAACGAATTGGTCACCACGCGAATATGCGAGCGAGTGGGGCTTGAAGTAAAGGGCGTACTCATGGGGCAGGACGTGGACGCCATGGGCGACGACGAACTCGCCCGCCGGGCCGAGCAGGCCACTGTGTGCGCGCGACTCAGCCCGGACCAGAAGAACAGGGTCATAGACTCGCTGAAGAAGGCCGGGCATGTAGTCGGCTACATGGGAGACGGCATCAACGATGCGCCATCTCTTAGGACTGCCGATGTCGGGGTGTCAGTTAGCAATGCTGTGGACGTTGCCCGCGAGGCGGCGGACATAATCCTTCTCGAGGAAGGCCTGCATGTCCTGGAGACAGGGATCGTGGAAGGCCGGAAGACCTTTGCTAACACGCTGAAATACATCATGATGGGGACCAGCTCCAATTTCGGGAACATGTTCAGTGTTCCGGCAGCGTTGTTCCTCGTGCCATTCCTGCCCATGCAGCCGGTGCAGATACTCCTCAACAACCTGCTTTACGACTTCGCGCAGGTCACTATACCGACGGACAGGGTAGATGACGACTACATCTCTGAGCCGAGACGCTGGGACATCGGGTTCATCAAGCGGTTCATGATCGTGTTTGGTCCGATCAGCTCTTTGTATGACGTGCTTACTTACCTGGTGATGCTGTATGTGTTCCATGCGGACGCGCCGCTGTTCCAGACAGGATGGTTCGTGGAATCCCTGGCCACGCAGACGCTTGTGATTCACGTCATTCGGTCGAGGCATAGCTTCCTGAAGAGTAGGGCGAGCGTGCCTCTGACGTTGTCGAGCCTAGCCGTGGTGGCAGTCGGGTTTGCGATTCCCTACACGACGATCGGCCGCTTCTTCGGGCTCGTTCCGCTTCCGACCGCGTTCTTCGCGGTTCTGGTGGCCATGACCGCGGCCTACCTGGGCATGGTTAGCGCTGTGAAGAGGGTGTTCTACCGGAAGGCCGGAGTGTGGGGATCTGGGATATGATGGCTGGCAATCGGGCGGATATGACCTTGAAACGCCCATAGCAGCTGTGGTATAATCAATTGCTGAAGGTATAGCGTGGGCCACTAGCTCAGTCGGTAGAGCACCGGACTTTTAATCCGGGTGTCGCGGGTTCGAGTCCCGCGTGGCTCACCATTTTTATGCCCTGGGATCGCTTCAACGCCGCAATCGTCCATGAGCTTCTCGTCATACAGCAACTCCGAAGAGGGCCCGTCCGCGAAGACCCTTCCATCTTTCAGCAAGATCGTGCGGTCACACACCTCCAACGCAAAGGCGATGCCATGGGTTGCGATCAGCTTTGTGTGCGGCAGCTTTCCAAGCAGTTGGATCAGGTTCCTCCTCGCCTTTGGATCGAGAAAGGCAGTCGATCCGTCAAACAGCATGAAAGCCGGCTCCATCACGAGGACAGCCGCAATTGCCCGATGAGACTGCCCATGCGCTACGCATTGATCTGCTCAATCACACATTGGAGAAGTTTGCCGATGGACAAGTCCGGCACACCTATCACAACATTGTCGCAGTGATTGACCGGTATCAGGATTCTCTTTGCGGAGCTCTGCCCGACAGCAACGGCCATTGCCGGTGTGATCTCTCCGAAAAGCGAATCGGCGATGACGATGCCGATGGGGCCGATGATGACATCGGCGTTTCTGCATGCCACGATCACGGCGTTTTCTCCCGTTGCGGCATTGTCGGCGCCGGCTTTCAACATGGCCGAGGTGGCGATGCTGTTGGTCCCGACTGCTGTGATGACTACACTCGCGCAGTTCGCTTTTATGCCGGTAATCAGCTGTTTTCCAATGCCTCCGCCCTGTCCGTCAATGATGGTGATGCGCAGACGCTTACGAGTGCCTTTCATAAGATCGCTCCTATCTACGCCAACGATGATGCATTGCGATGCGTGAGCCGGAGTCTATCGTGGACAACGTGTGTCCACACACGCTCAACGCGGCTAGTACCACGAATTCTATCACGAAAGTCGAGAAGCGGAGACAGGCGATCCAGCTTGCAGGTGCCACACAATTGCATGACGTCATGCGTGAGCATCCCTGCACGATCCGAGTTCACATGAGAAGAACGGGCATCATGTGTATCATCGGGGGCGATGCCTACGCACTCAAATGCGTGGAAACACCAGGCGACAGCGATTGGCGCACAGAGAGAGCCTCAGGCGAGTCTGACCAGGCGGTTGCCCTGCCGCGCACTCCGTCCAAGCCCGTCCTTGCATGCGATGACAACAATCTGTACCTCGTCAAAGTCGTCCTTTGCGCGTTTGCGTGGCGGAGCGCGGTTGGCTGCATGCCCGGGTGCGTGGCAAGAACTGGGATGCGCTATTTTTGACAAAAGGTACGGGCCACGTGCTCACATTCGGACTCGAACGCTGCAAAACGTGAGCATATGACCCATGTTTGCCCTTGTTTCTACCATTTACAGCGATGCTTCTGCCCTCCGGCGCGCCTCCGGCTTGCGAATTACCACAACATGCTAGCAGGTATCGGTTTTGTGGTGGATTCATCCAGGGTCTTGCCTCTATTTGCTTGCACGTGCTCAGTAATGAATGCACCTGTGTTCACTTTTGGACGTTATCCGCGAAACTTCCGTCAAAAAGTAAGCATTCTAGGTTATCCCATACGCAGCCTGCTCAGCGGCTGAGAAGCAGAGATACGTGATACCGATAACAGGCATGGGGCCGTCAGGTGCAGTTACCCGGTAATCAGGACCGGCAAAGCAAGTCAGATGCAGAGCTTCTACCCTTGTGGCAGCGGTTTTGTCGCGTTGGGCAGCGATGCGCGGGCCGGAGGCGGTCCTTGGAGTCGTGGACGGGCCTGTAGCTTGCACCTATGGGGTACCTCAGAGTCTCCGGGGCATTGGGTGGACGGGCGCGAACCATGTTCAGCGATGTCGAAGCTGACAACGATGGGGCATTTCTGGTCCGCACTAGCGGAAAACACACTCAGGTGCTTCGCTTCGATCACAAGAAAGGGGAGTTCACAAAGGTCTCTGCAATCGAAGATCTCGAGACGACCTTCGATCATTCGGCGGCGCTGCCCAACGGTAGCATTGCGCATGTGCATCACGTATTCTCATTGGAATAGGTGAACCGATGCAGCGTGCCGACTAAGTAGCTCCCAATAAGTCCTTGCGCCATGCATTGGCGTGGAAGCCCCGCGGC
>ENA-UOOR01000589-UOOR01000589.1-fermentation-metagenome-genome-assembly--contig:-NODE-589-length-50291-cov-9.075344_pt1 | contig 50291 bp, 44 predicted proteins | sample MGYA00245780_ERZ724029 | MGnify/ENA primary metagenome ERZ724029 (study PRJEB28704, sample SAMN03018315) | fermentation metagenome | biome: anthropogenic terrestrial biome; feature: soil; material...
GTTGGTGAGTTGTTTGCATTCCTTGGAAGCGATGAATCCAGCTATATAACTGGTGCTCAAATTGTGATTGATGGCGGCAGCACACTTCCTGAAACAGTAAGTATCGGTACAAACTAAAATCTAAAATAACAAGATAATTAAAAAGGAACGGTATCAATTTTTCCTGGCTTCCAAATACCGGAAAAGTTGATATCGCTCCTTTTTACTTATATACACGAAGAATCATAGATTCATAATGATTTTTTACTTAAAATTTAGCTTTGCAAAATTTACGTTCAAAATGACAATTTTACAATAGCCTCTTTAAATACATTTACACTTTATAATTAACAATGAATTAAAACCTTTTTGAATCTAATACGTAAACCTTTGTTTCACTAATTGAAATCTTCAACTAGCACAGTCATTATGCCTCCGCACACCATGCCTTCTTCTTCAGCTGCATCTCCTGTCAAGTCAATATCCAGCATTTTATAGGTGCCAGTACCGATTATATGTCTGGCATCACCTATTACTGCCGCCTCGCTGCAGCCTCCTCCGACGCTTCCTACTATTCTTCCATCAGGGTAAACTATCATTTTGGCGCCGGCACCTCTTGGTACGGAACCCTTTGCGCTAATTACTGTAATTAATGCTTTTGGAACATTTTCTTCCTCTGATAACACCTTTAATACATCAAAATCCATATCGGAACGATTCACTTGTTTTTTGTCACCAAGCCCTAAACGTTTTTCATAGATTAATTCTGCCACAATGGAAATGGCGATTTCTTCTGGTGTTATTCCACCGATATTTAATCCGATTGGCGTATGTACCCGGTTTAATCTTTCCTTGCTGCAGCCTTCTGCCTCTAAGTTTTCTTTCACAATAGCGGTACGCCTTCTGGAACCAATCATACCAACATATTTTGGTTCCGATCCCTTACATATGGCTCTTAGACAGTCGCTGTCATATCGATGTCCTCTGGTAATAATAATTACATAATCAGATTCTTTAAGCTGTAAGGACTTTATAGCATTTCCAAATCCATCACAAATAACCTGCTTCGCCAATGGAAATCTCTCTCTATTTGCAAAGCTAAGTCTATCATCAACTAAGGTTATGGAAAAACCAATTTTAGCAGCGAAATCCACCAATGGTTTTGCAATATGCCCTCCGCCTAGTATAATAAGTCTTTCCTCCGGATAAAAAGGCTCTATTAATCTTCTGTTTTCATTTTCTTCTACATAAGAAGGAATACCACCGTCTAAGGTATTATTAACCTGTATATCCCCTTCTGAACCATCTACAATATTCTTATGCAGATTTTCATTAACTCCTTCTTTATTTACCCATGAAGAAATAATACATGTCTTCTCACCATTACTTACCTTTTCCAATATTTCCTTGTAAATATTCTTATACATACTTTACCATCCTTTCTGAATTTAATCCTCTAGCAACAATATATCTTTTCTGAATTTAGTCCTCTAGCAGCAATATATCCTTTCTGAATTTAGTCCTCTAGCAACAATATATCTTCCGGAGCAACGGTAATAAAATCAGGCATACCGTCACTTAATTGACTATTTAGCTGGTTCTTACTTATTTTCCACCAAATACTGGTGTTCTGATTAGTTATATCAGAATTTTGTACATCTATAAAAGAGTTTTTGTTCTCTGCCATAGTGCTTTGATTACTAATAACTGATTCTTGATTATTTCCCTTTGTATCAATTATTATAACCCATTCAAAAGGAGATTCTGTTATATTTTTTACCTTGCAGGGTACTTTATTTTGAGTTTTCTCTTCTTGATATAGGCTATTTTCAACATTGGTTTTTGCACAAGGCTTAAAATCATGTGCTCGAATTCCAATTCCTGTTATATCATCTGAAACCTGGTCTTTTACTGTAAATATCATTCCCCAATCAAGAGCTTCTACTTGATTATCTGCTATTTTCTTGGCTTTTGATATGTTTTTACAACCGGTTAATCTTGCCACCTGCATCTTGGATGGAGCTAAAAAAATCTTTTTGGTATCGCCAGCCATTAGTAATTTACCATGATCCATAACCACTAAATCTTTTGTTAATTCGTATACTTCATTACGGCTGTGAGTAACTAATAGTGATTCTCCTTTATAAGAATCTAATAAATCATGTAATTGTATTTGCAATTCCTCTTTTAAATAGGCATCCAGTGCTGAAAAAGGTTCATCTAACAATAATGCATCCGGTTCATATGCCAATATTCTTGCCAAGGCAACCCTTTGCTGCTGTCCTCCTGATAGCTGGCTTGGGTATCTTTTTTCTAAGCCCTGCAGCTTAAAATTATGTAACATCCGGGTTACTACCTGAGCCTTCTCACTTTTTGAGCCTATAATTCCGATAGCAATATTTTCTTCAACAGTCATGTTGGGAAATAAGGCATAATTCTGAAATAAATATCCTACTTTTCTCTCCTGTGGTTTCAGGTTAATTTTATTCTTAGAGTCAAATAAAACCTTACCACCCAGTTCAATATATCCTTCATCTGGTGTAATAATGCCTGCAATACATTTTAAAGTCATACTTTTACCAGAACCGGAGGAACCTAAGATTCCCATAGGTTTCCCATCTGTCTCAAAATCCACTTTTAGCTCAAAACCTTTTAACTTTTTATGTATATGAACTTTTAAACTCATTCTATTTTCCTACCTTTTTCTTAAGGCTGCTACATTCATCAATATGACTACAGCGAATGAAATGAATACTAATATAAGAACATAATGATAAGCTGTATCCATATCCCCTGCTGCAACTGCTGAATAAACAGCCAGAGGAAGGGTTCTTGTTTTACCTGCAATATTTCCTGCTATCATAGTGGTGGCACCAAATTCGCCCAGTCCTCTTGCAAATGATAATATGGCACCAGAAAGTATTCCAGGCATAGCATTTGGCATTAAAACCTTTCGAAAAATGGTTCCTTCTGACATACCCAGGGTTCTTCCTGCATAGATTAAATTCATATCCACCTGTTCAAAAGCTCCCCTTGCAGAGCGATACATAAGAGGAAAGGATATGGTCACAGCGGCTAACACCGTTGCCCACCAGGAAAAGGCTATTTTAATACCAAAAAAGTATACTAAAAACTCTCCAATAGGACGTCTTACACCAAATAAGTACAAAAGAAAGAATCCTGCAACGGTGGGCGGTAACACCATGGGAAGAGTCAATATTCCATCTAAAACTACTTTTATTTTTTCATGTTTCATGCCATGTACCAGTTTGGCAACAGCAACTCCTAGAAAGAATGTAATTAGTATACTTATGGAAGCAGTTTTCATAGATATTAAAATAGGTGAATAATCCATTACAATAATCCCTTTCTGCGTGTCATTGCTATGAAAGCGTGTCATTCTGAGCAAAAATTCAACGAAGTTGAATTTGCGAAGAATCCCTTTCATTCATTGTCGTGCGTGTACGCATGATAATTCTGAGCAAAGATTCAACGAAGTTGAATTTGCGAAGAATCCTTTTCATTTATTGATATCACATCATTTATTCTACAGTAAAACCATACTTTTTAAATAAATTAGTTCCTACTTCACTTTGGAGATATTCTACGAATAAGCCTGCCGCTTCTTTCTTTTCTGATGCTGTTACAAGACCTATAGGATAAATTACTTTCTCATCCAGACTTCCTTCCGGTGCTTCTGCAATAACAGTTACCTTATCTGTAGTTTTGGCATCTGTAGCATAAACTACACCTGCATCAGCACTTCCTTCTGCCACCCAGTTCAGTACTTCCGTAACATTAGTTCCAAAGCTTGCTTTCTCTGCAACTTTATTATAAATACCCAAGGAATCAAATACCTTTTTTGCATATTGACCGGCAGGTACACTTTCCGGATCACCAATGGCTATAGTGCCTGCATTCAGAATATCATCAAAACTTGTTACCTTAGAATCTACACCTGTTGGTACAATTAATACAACCTTGTTTTCTAATAATTCTACTATAGAATCCCCATCTATCATATTTTCATCTTTTAATGCATTCATCTGTTTCATAGCTGCTGATAGAAAGATATCAGCTTCTAAGCCTTCTTCAATCTGTGTTTGTAGTTTTCCTGAACTATCATAGGTACCTTCCACTGTTATCCATGGATATTTTTCTTCAAACTGAGGTATTAATTCCTCCAGTGATTTTTCCATACTGGCAGCTGCTGCAATTAAAATGGTAACCGGTTCCTTATTTTCTGATTCTGCAGTGGTTTTTCCAGATTGGGTATCTGTTTTAGCTTCTTCTGCTGTGTCTTTTTCTTGTGCCACGCCAGAATTTTCACTTGCCCCGGACTCATCCTTTTTTTCCTTAGTGGTTTTCCCGGAACATCCGGCAATCAAAGCCGAAATCATAACCATAACAATTGATAGTACTGCTAATTTTCTTTTCATTTAAAATATCTCCTCTTTAATTTTATATATGCAAAGAGTACTTCCTCTTTTATATTTTACTTATATAAAGAGTATCTTCCCTTTTTATATTGATTATTTAAAAATAATAGAACCTACTCCCACTTGCTCAAAGCTTTGTATGATTCTTTGAATCATCATAATAGAGCCATTCTTTAGCATGGGCTTAAATGAATTAATGCGCGAGCTCATTCCTGCCGCTGCTATTACTGCACCTGTCTTCACCAGATAATCTCCACTTATCTGATTTTCTATCAATGTCATGAAGTTCCACCTGATTTTCTACAGCAATTAATTCCACATCTTCCGGATATCTTTTTATAACCTTCTTACCCCCAACATCACCTTCTAATGCAAATAATTCCTGATAATATTTCTTGCCGATGATGCATGGGTTACCTAAGTTATTTTCATATATAACGCATGCCAAAGCTTTCTTTGAATTGATGTAGATACTTATTAAGTGTTCTATGGTGCTTTTTTTTAGATATGGTTGGTCGCAAACACTAAACAATACTCCGTCAAGGTCTGGTTCCAATTCTAATATTTTTCTTAATCCCAGATGGATGGAGTGGGAAATACCAAGTTCAGGTTCCAGGTTCTTAACCGGAGTATATCCATACTCCAGGGACATCCTATATATTTCTTCGTATTGTGTCACTACCACCTTAGGACAATTGGTAAACTCTCGAATGTTTTCAAAGATATGAAGATACATCTTTTTACCTTCCAAGGTATCTAATAGCTTTATTTCCCCATACCTTTTACTGTTTCCTGCGGCTAAGAGAACAATCCCTACCTTCTTCATTCTAACCCCCATCTGCGTGTTTTGGCACGCATAATAATTAGGATGTGAAAAATTGTCTATTATTTTTCAATCTATCTCGATTCTGGCACTTTCGCGCCTTTTAATAAGATAACGACTTTGTGTGCTAATACATATTGCCAGTTGAAAACCAATGCTTTGTAACCTGCCTTCACCCTGCTTTCTACCTATTTCATCATATTACTGGATAAGTGTCTTCTAGGAAAAGTTTCTTTAAACGCTTTATATTATCTTAAAAAGAGATTACCTTACCTGCTTTTTGCATCTTATCCAGAATTTCATACATATTACTTATCTGTCCAACTTTTAATTCTTCTGCTATCTTATAAAAATTCAAGCAGGTACCACATACTATAATTTCTACACCTTTTTCTTTTAGTGTTTTTAAGTGATCAACTGCCTGTTCATCTAATACCGCAAGTTTTACTCCGCCATTCATGAATAAGATATGAGTAGGTAAATCAGCAGACTCTGTTAATGTGTATAAGAACATTCTCATTAAGTTCTTACCAAGTTCCTGATCTCCATCTCCAATATATTCTTTTCCTATAAAGACTACGTAATCTGATTTAGGCTCTGGTTTTTGTTCCTCTAACCCTTCTAACATAGCCTTACATTCCTTGCATTCTTTCGAAAGTGCAACTGTATATAGACCACCATCTTCCCTTACTTCTACCTCAAATCCTGTGGTAGCTGCAAGCTTCTTTATATTTTCAACTGCAATTTTATTATCAACCTTTGTTATAATTTGATCTTCACCTTTGTCAATTTCTTTCTTTGTCATAATTACAGGTATTGGGCATGCCTGACCAATGGCATCTACTAATTTACTCATACTTATATATCATACTCCTTTCAAAATCTGATGGTTTTATGCATAATACAAATCTCCTGTTGAAAAAATCAAAATTTCGTCAAACCTTTTCTCACTTTCCGACATGATGTCCCAAAGCCACATCTCAAATAACAGATGAAGAAATTTGCCATGAGAATTCCAATGGATTCTCTTATTGGAGTTCTTCCTAGTGTGAAACTTAGAATTTCTTTTCACACTTTCCGACATGATGTTCCAAAGCCACATCTCAAATAATGGATTCTCATGGTGGAGTTCTTCCGAATGGAAGACATAGTCTTCCATTTGAGAAGTTTTAGAATTTCTATGTAATATACATATCATAAGATGCCATCACATTGCTTCAATTTCTAAACTTTCCATGTTCATAACTTACGATTGCTTCTAATACGCCACCGCCTATGGATCTTGCCTTATCTGATATGGTAAAACAGTGATTTTTTTCACAGCGTGCATCAATGTCCCCGCATTTCATACCCTTTTTCACCTTAACACCTGCCTGCAGCATTCCTCTTACTATGCCAGACATAAGTGCATATATTGGTTGTCCACCAGATTTGGCAACGATTTGATCTTTTTCTACCAAATCACCTATACCGGCAACTGGCTGAAACTCTCCATCTGCTGATGCCCTGATAATTCTTTCAATGGTAAACCCACCTATATTACCCGGAACACCTGTATTAGGAATGGCACTTCCCTCTCGGATTACCTTTCCCAAATAATGACCACGCATTGTCTCCACTACTGCATGGCAGTCCTTTCCGGCAACAAAACCAGGTCCAACGCCAATTACCAGAGGGGCATCCTCTATAGTAGTCCCAATATTCTCTTTTGCAATAATAGCATCCACAACAACTTCTGGTGCATAGATATCCCCAATGGCTGCTTTTTCATCTACTATGACAGGAATGGCTCCTTCTGCCTGAGCTTTTTTTACTTCCTCTATTGTATGGACTAAAACTCCTCTTACACCTTCAATGACTGCTTCCTTTTCGTATACTACTCTGGAAAATGCAACCATTCTTCTAACCGTAGTTGGAACAGGTATGTCCGTCATAAGTACATCATACCCTGCCTGATATAATCGATATGCAATACCGGTTGCTAAATCTCCTGCGCCTTTAATTAAGATTTTCATATTCACACCCATTACCTGAGACTATTATGTGATAGCCCCACTGCCACAATAAATCAGGTTGAAAGAATTGTTTCGTGGCAGTCTTTCTTACATATATTTTCCTTCAACCTTGTCCCGGTAGCGTAATCAAAGTGAATGTTCTACTTGCCTTCAGGCAAGTTTACCCGCTTACACTGCCTGCTCATAACCCCATTGCCACTAGGTGGCATTTCAGCAGGGGCTTTTACTCCTGCTTAAATAGGAAGATAAGAATACTTTGTTTATTCCCCGTTCTCTTAACATACCCCGAATATCCAAAGCTTCCTTCAAGGAATGTTCATCATCTACTTTATTTAGGACAACTACATAATCCATACTTTTTTCAACCCCTTTTTTCAGTCCCCAGGTATTACAGATTACATTTACATAATCTTCTTTGGTAATCAGGTTATCTTCCGACTTCTGTAGTAACTTAGAAGCCAGTTCATAACGGAAACACATATCCTTTAGTGGTTTTCCCAAAGCATCCATGCCTAAAACACCTATTACCATTGTACTTTCCTCTAAGATAACCGGTTCCCATTCACTAGGCACTTTAAAAGGAAGACGCCTGGCTCCGTCTGCTTCTATTAATATGGGGAGCTTTTTAGTTGTCAGGTTTTTTAAAAAGTCAATACTTGGGGACATCATCTTACCAGTCTCGCTTTGGAGACCAATCCACAAAACATTTTCCTCTTCCAAATATCTATCCACAACTTCCAGAGATTCTTCCTTACACCAGGTCCAATGTTTCGGCGGCATCATATGAGTGGTTGTTGTTACAATAACCGACTCACCTTTTAATTCATAATCTTTTGTCAATTGCTCTAAGGTAGAGGATTTTCCACCGCCACCGACAATAGACACAATAGGAGCTGATAACTTATCTAAGCCCAATGAATTTAATAAGAAGGGATTGGTTTCCCATTTAATTTTATTTGGTAACATTAATTTCATAGAAGTTTCATTTCCCTTCTTTAAGATAACGTACTGAATGTAAAAAGCCTTACACTAATTAAATTATGAAGGGGCTGTTGCAAAACTGTCATTGCCATGAAAGCATGTCATTCTGAGCAAGAATTCAACGAAGTTGAATTGGCGAAGAACCTCTTTCATTCATTGTGGTGTATTTAGCATTGCTATAAAGCGTGTCATTCTGAGCAAAAATTCAGCGAAGTTGAATTTGCGAAGAATCCCTTTCATTCATTGTGGTGCTATTTAGCATTATCATTCTGAGAAAAAACTCAACAAAGTTGAATTGACGAAGAATCTCATTTATAAAAGTTACTGCAAAATTCAATAAATGATTTTTCCAAACGATTAAATCTCTTTCGTTTCTCAAACACAATATAAAGTTTTCTGCAAACTGCCTTACCTTCCGGTTCATACATTAAGATTTTGCCTTCTTCTGCAAAATCAAGTGCAGATTTTTTAGACATAATTGATATTCCCATGCCTTTACTAACTGACCTTTTTATTATTTCCTGGTCATTAATACGGGCAACAATATTCAACCCGGAACCATCTATCTTATTGGATTGCAAAAATTTCTCTGCAGTTTTTAAAGTTCCAGATCCATTTTCTCTTAGTATAACAGGCTCTTTTAGCAGGATGTCCAAAGTACTCTGCTCCTCTAATAAAGTTCTGTAATACTTTTCATTTGGTGTGATAATAACCAGCTTATCCTCGTAAAACGGAATGTAATAGAGCTTGCTATTATCCACTTTCAGACCTACAAAAGCTATATCAACCCTGTGTTTTAATATCTCATCAATCGCATACTGACTGTCACCATGGTTGATGGAAAAATATACATTTTTATTCCGCTTTTTAAAGGCAGCAATTAATTCCGGTAACATATATTGGGAAGGAATGGTTGAACCTGCAATGGCAATTTGTTCATTGGCTTGAGACTTTGCGCCAAATTCCTGATATAAATCTTCTTTTATTTCTAAGATTTCTTTTGCATATTCATATAATCTCTCACCTGCGCTTGTGGTTTGTACGTTTTTGGTCGTACGCTCCACCAATTTCACATTCAGCTCTTTCTCTAAAGAGATTATATGTGCACTTACGGTTGGCTGTGTGAGAAATAAATTTTTCGCTGCTTTTGAAAAGCTTTGTAACTCCACAACTTTCACAAATGCTTCTAGTTGTCTTAATTCCATATTATACACCATCCCTCTTTTATTATATATGAAAATTATATCATCATTTATCGATAATTTCTATAAATGAATTTGTTTATTAGATTCTATCTATAAATGAATTATAGCTTTTCATAATGTGTTATAGTAAAATATAATAATGATTAGAATGTCAAAAGCCAAAGGTAGGTGGCGAGATGAATGTCCATGTTATATATATTCATCATTTAAAAGCTTTGAGGCTTTTGATACTCTAATCATTAATAGCACGATAATATATCGTTGAATTTATTAGCTTATTGTTAATATTGATAGAATAATTCAGTAAAGGCGCTAAGGTGCCAGAATCGAGGTTATTTGTTATGGCAAAAAAGAATGTACCACTTACTCAGTTAGTTAAAACTTCAGGTTGTGCAGCAAAATTAGGTCCAGGTGTACTCCACAATGTATTACAACAACTGCCTAAATTTGAAGACCCCAATTTAATAGTTGGTTTTGACACAAGTGATGATGCTTGTGTTTATAAAATAAATGATTCCCTTGTAACAATCCAAACTGTGGATTTCTTTCCGCCAATGGTTGATGATCCTTATTTTTTTGGTCAGATTGCTGCTGCCAATGCATTAAGTGATGTGTATGCCATGGGAGGTACTCCTTCCTTAGCTATGAATTTAATGTGCTTTCCATCCTGTTTGGACACAAGCGTCCTAAAAAGCATATTAGAGGGGGGGTATTCTAAGGTAAAGGAAGCCGGTGCTATCGTTGCAGGTGGACATACCATTACAGACCCTACTCCAAAGTATGGACTATGTGTAACCGGTTTTGCCCATCCTGATGAAATACTCACCAACAGCTCTGCAAAGGAAGGCGATGTCTTAGTCCTTACCAAGCCAATTGGCCTTGGAATTATGAATACTGCTGCAAAAGTAAACATGTTAGATGAAGGACAACTAAAAAATATTATAGACATTATGACAACCTTAAATAAATATGCAAAAGAATCTATGGCTGGCTTAGACGTTCACTCTTGTACCGATATTACCGGATTTAGTTTAACAGGACATAGTTATGAAATGGCCTCCGGAAGTGAAAAAACAATAGAAATATATACGAAGCAGGTTCCAATTATAGAAAGTGCCTTAGATTTGGCTGCAATGGGAATTATACCGGAAGGTATGTATAATAACCTGGAATATCTTTCTGATAAGTATATTTATAAAAATAACTTACCTCAAAACCTAAAAGACATACTATTAGATCCACAAACTTCCGGTGGTTTACTCCTATCCTTGCCTGAAAAAGATGCAAAGGAATACTTAAACCGCATGGAAAAATATACACCATATGCCAGAATCATTGGACAAGTAACTGAAAAGAAAGAAAAACCGTTAATTATTTACTAAAAGCAAAGTTAGGATAGGTTAAAAAAACAAACTTTTTTCAACCAGCGATTTATGCTGATGCACAAATTGCTATTGTTATTAAAAAGGCGCTAAAGCATCGAAATCGAGGTTAGGGCGAAAAAACAATGTTTTTTCAATCGGTAACTTTGTGCTGACGCACAAAGTTACTATCGTTATTAAAAGGCGCTAAAGCGCCAGAATTGAGGTTATTATGGGCTATTATTTAATTACATTTTCTAATACCCATGCAGCAATGGCTGCACAAAAGTTTTTAAAAGGGAAACTATCCTTTTATGTTATGCCAACATTAAGGGAGATATCCAACAGTTGTGGTATCTCCCTTAAGATAGGTAGTTCTTCTTATGAAGAAATTATGGAAGCTATGAAGGATTTCCCCATAAACCATGGCATGTATAAAATTTATTTGATTACTCCCAGTGAGATTAAGGTAATGGATTAAGTAATCAAGTGGTAAAAGACATATTAAAAACAGAGCTTATTATAATAGCTTTATTTCTCGGTTTTTTTTATTAATCTTTTTATTAAAGTAAATAACTCTATTCCTAATATAATACTGCCTAAAACATAATTATTTTTTGATTGTTCCAATAACCATGAAGGAAAAAAATTTTCAACACCTATCCAAGAACAAATAATTAAAAATAATGCATTTATTCCGATAATTATAAATTCTATTATAGCCACCTTTTTAGTAATAAAATTATTCTTTGTACAACTTGATATATATGCAAAAGATATGCCTAGTATTACGTATAAAATAGAATTAATTAGCAAGGATAACAACCAGTAATGAGAATCAAATTTTCGAGAAGCTAGATAATTAAACTTTATTGAAGTAATATAACTCAAGTATAATATTGAGTATAAAAAGGCTACCCATAGTAAATATCTTATAACTATCTTTTTCATAGTATCTCCAATCCTATTTCATTAACCTATAAATAATGTCAACTATGTATGACAACTTTTATCATACATAGTTAGCAATATTATTTCATTTTTTACTATTTGAATTAATATGTACATATTACCATATATTACAAATTAATCAATTTAATGATTAAAATTTGTTGTACCTTTGTTGTATTTTACCTAATACCTCCAAATCCAAAATTTATATTTTACCTGCATTAATTAGTAGAATTTAGTTTTACAAACAATAGGGCAGCGTTTATTATTATAGCAATGGAATGAGAAAGGGTAAAATTAATAAACTATATAAGAGTTTCATTTATAGATTAAAGTTATAAACGAAAGAAATACAGAAGGTAAAAATTATGTTATAATCTTGCTAAAAAGAATTTTAATCAGATTAATGAGAAAAGTAAAATAAGATATTACTATATCAGTATATTCCCATTATACTTACTGAAAAAGTTTAAATCCCGAGACTCTCGACTCTCGGTCAAGATTGGAGATTAATATGAAGAAAATATATATGGATCAGGCTGCCACCTCCTTTCCAAAAGCACCTGGTGTTATTGAAGGCATGGTAGAATTTATGAGTCAGGTTGGTACCAATATAAATCGGGGAAGTTATGAAAACGCTTACGAAACCGCAGAGATTGTATATGAAACAAGAGAACAATTATGCAATTTTTTTGACTTTACACCATTGGCAGGCAATGCAAAGAATGTAATATTTACTCCAGGCATTACCTATGCCCTTAACTTTATTATAAAAGGATATCTGCAAACTGGTGACCATGTATTAGTAAGTTCCATGGAGCATAATGCTGTTATGCGTCCACTGGTACAGTTACAGAAGGACAGAGGAATTACCTTTAGTCGAATTCCTTGTACTAAAGAAGGCGAATTACAAAGAGACGCCATAGAAACCATGATACAAAATAATACAAAAGCAATAATAATGACTCATGGGTCAAACGTATGCGGCACCTTAATGCCAATCAAAGAAGTGGGAGAAATCTCCCATAGATATGGCTTAAAATTCATCGTAGATTCCGCTCAGACAGCCGGTACATTTCCAATATCCATGAGAGATATGCACATTGATGCCTTAGCATTTACAGGTCATAAAGGTCTACTAGGACCACAAGGAATAGGCGGCTTTCTTATAACCGATGAAATGGCTGACCAAATGACCCCTCTGGTAACTGGAGGAACCGGAAGCATCTCCGATACAGAAGAAACCCCAACCTTCCTACCAGACAAGTTTGAAGCAGGAACACTAAACCTGCCGGGAATTATGGGACTTCATAGAAGCCTAAATTATTTAGAAAAATCCAGAATAGACCAAATTCGAGAAAATGAATTAAAATTAACACAACAATTTATAGACGGCTTATCTGAAATAAAAGGAATTCACATCATCGGAAAAACAACCTGTGAAAACAGAAGTGCCGTAGTAAGCCTTCAAACAGACACCCTGGATGAAGCCATCCTAGCCTTCCGTTTAGACCAAGAATATCACATAATGACCCGTGTCGGAATGCACTGTTCCCCAAATGCCCATAAAACCTTAGGAACTTTCCCCGAAGGAACCATCCGTTTTTCCTTTGGATATAGCAATACGGAGGAAGAAGTGAATTATGCCATTAAGGCAATAAAGGAGTGTTACGAAAGTAATCGAACTAAGCCAAAAGCTATTCCTACCAAATAGAAATATAAAGTCAACTAAAAACAAGGGATTAAAAACCTATGTGGTAAAACTATTAATAAACTAAACGAAGTGTCAAAGGGGATAAACTTTCATTCAGGCAAGTTTATCCCCTAACGCAACTTGCTTAAAACCTTTAGCGTATGATTTCTAAAGCTGAATAGTTTATATTTCATTTTTGATTTCTTGAAAAAAGTCAGGTCTTTTCATCATGACTTTATCTTAGATGCTTAATTCTGTATATATCTCTTTGTTTTCTTGATTATTTAATACATTCTTGTTGTTTAGGTGAAATTTTCTTAACATATCCTCATTTTATTGTTAAACTTTCTATCGCTTTTGAAGTTTCTATTATATTGTCCATGTTAAATTGCAAAAATATAGAAAATATTGATTGTATCATGTTCCCAATTATGGTAGCATTATACTGTAACTAGTCACAGTATAACCATTTTATAAGGAAGAAGGGAGGAATTTATAATAAAAAAGAAATTATTATGTATTTTAATGGGGACTATAATTATAACATCTTGCATTACTGTAAATGTACTTGCATCATCAAAACCGAAAAAAACTGAGTCTGACATATCAATAATTATTTATGAAAAAACTTCTATGAATCAATTAAGTGCAATGAATGATACTGATATTACATACCATAATCTTCTTGAAAATGATGAAACTAAAGAAAACATAACAATAACAGTTTATCCAAAAAAATCTGAGGATCAAACAAATGATACAATTGACGATATCAATGATTTATATGATAATTCGATATTAGGAGGAAATTCTGCTCCAACTACATTTCATGATTTAACATCATCAGATTATTATTACAGCATGCCTAACTTGTTTACAGATACATATACAAATAAATACTTTAATGCCAGTTGCAAGAATGAAATTTCCATTCAAACCAGTAGTCTTGATACAGAGGGAAAAAATATAGATATTATTCTTTACGAAGTAAATGGTAACGCAGTTGCTACATGGACAGGAAACCCAGAGGAAACAGAAGAAATTGAATTTAACGGATTAAGTACTTCAAAACATTATTACTTCCAAATGAAAGCAAATACATTTTCCAAAGTAACCGGCAATGGTAAAATTCATCATCATTATAAATAATCCATTACTAGTATCAATAATACAAACACTTTAAACCTAAGCAAACATACAACCAGCTTTGCCCCCACAAACTAAATTGACCTTCGGGAGTAGGGAATTATAGGTGTTTCATGTGACTTTGGAAGAATTCATTATGGTTCTTATACTATAGAAATCGCGCCAATCAGTGAAAATGGAGCTGTTTGAGGTGGCAACGCCACCGAGTTCTCCATTTTCACTGATGCTTTAAGCGATTACTATAGTATTAGAACCATGGAATTCTCCAAGCGGAACATGAAACACCTATAATCCCCTACTCTCGAAGGTCTCTATATCCTAAATTGGGCAAAGCGTCCTTCCTAACTAGGAAATGTGTCCTCAGCCAATATTATTCAGCCTTAACTGCAATAGCCTCAATTTCAAATGCTCCCCCCATTGGAAGTGCAGCAACTTGGAAACAAGAACGAGCAGGAGTTTCTCCTGTAAAATAATCTGCATAAATCTTATTGATTTTAGCAAAATCAGCAATATCTGTTAAGAATACAGTAGTCTTAACAACATTAGCTAATGATAAGCCAGCTGTTTCTAAAATAGCCTTTAAATTTTTTATAGCCTGAGTTGCTTGTGCTTCCACACCTTCAGCCATTTTACCTGTAGCTGGATCTAATCCTAATTGTCCGGAAGTATATACGGTATCTCCCACTTGAACTGCATGAGAGTATGGTCCTACTGCTGCAGGTGCATTCTTTGCTACTATAGTTGTTCTTTTCATTATAATGATCCTCTCTTTCTGGAAATATATTTTCCTTGGTTTTCTTTTAATAGTTTACCATTTTCAACAAGAAGCTGACCTCTTAAGAATACTTTCTCAGGTCTGCCTTCAATATTATAACCTTCAAAAGGTGCATAATCAACATTTTGCATCTGATTTGCTGCTGATATCTTTCCTTTATATTCCGGATCCCATACTACAATATCAGCATCACTGCCTGCTTGTATAATACCTTTTTGTGGGTAAAGTCCATATAATTTAGCAGGATTTTCTGCCATTAACTTACACATCTGTGTTATTGATATTCTATCTTCCAGCACTCCGTAAGTGTACATAAGAGATGCTCTTGTTTCAACTCCTGGCATACCATTGGGTATCTTCGTGTAATCTTCTTTACCCATTTCCTTTTGTTTCAGAGTAAAACTGCAGTGATCGGTTGAAAGGGTATGAATTTTATCCTCTTTTAGAGCTTTCCACAAGCATTCATTATCTTCCCTGGTACGAAGTGGTGGAGAGATTACATATTTTGCACTTTCAAAGCCTGGCAGGTGATATTTGCTTTCGTCAAATAACAGGTATTGGGGACAAGTTTCAATATAAACTTTTTGCCCTTTTTCTACTGCTCTTTCAATGACTTCAAAACCTTCCTTGGTACTTAGATGTACTACCACAACAGGTACATCTACTAATTTAGCTATGGTTAAAAGACGGTTTATGGCTTCCGCTTCTACACATGCAGGTCTTGATAGGGGATGGGCGCTTGGTGAGAAATTACCCGCACTTTTCTGTTCTGCAATCAGTTCATCAATTAATTCACCATTTTCACAATGAACACCTACGATTCCACCGTAATCTTTAATTCTTTTTAATACTTCATATATTTCCCCATCACTTACTTTGGAAGCATAGGTCATATACAATTTAAAGGAAGTAATTCCTTCTTCAAACATATGAGGAATCTCTTCACTGGTGTGTGAATTCCATTCGGATATTGCCATATGAAATCCATAGTCACAGGAGGAACGATTGTCTGCTTTTTTATGCCAGTTATCCAGGCCTTCTTGTAATGTTTCCCCTTTATTCTGGGTTGCAAAGTCAACCACACAGGTAGTTCCGCCAACAATTGCTGCCTTTGTACCTGTATCAAAGTTATCTGCAGTTACGGTGTCTGACACCTCTAAATCAAAATGGGTGTGAGCATCAATAAAGCCAGGGAAGACGTACTTTCCTGTTACGTCTATTACTGTAGCGTCTTCTTCGGGAATTGTTTTACCAACTTCTTTAATTTTATCATTTTCTATCAGCACATCCGCCTTTGATGTATCAAATCCGGAAATTACTGTGCCGCCTTTTAATAAATATTTCATAATTCCCTCCTTCCTGCGCATGTATTTTGCGCATTTATATGCCTTTGAGCCGGAGTAAAAACTCCGACTCAATAGTAAAGCTAGTTACTTAACTGCTTTAAGTATAACTTGTAATTATTAATTTGTTAAGATGCAGACATTAATATTTTATAACTTAATAAAATGTATTCCTGTATTTCATATTACACTTCACTAATACAACTTCTTAATTTAGCAAATGTCTTATCCTAGAATAGATAACTATAATCATTGTAAACAGCTGCAATAAACTTTTCAATTCCCTCATATAAGCCAGTGCCTTTTAAGCCTTTTACCGTTTCTACTTTTCCGCCTAATCTAACCTTGAAGGTTAAGCTATCTTTATCTACTAATACAAAACCTTCATTGGTGCTGTCTTCAAAATCAGCTATGTTGTTAAATAAAGTAAACTTTTCTTTATAAGGCGCACTATCATATGGGCAGAAAGTTTCACAGTTACCACATTCGTTACACATCTTATCTACGTGAAGAATTTGTGCTAATTCCATTCCTGGAACACGAATGGACACATTGGCTCTGTTAGGACAAACTTCAACACAGTTTTCACATACAGCAGAACATCCAAGGCAACGGATTGAATCTTTGCCTTCTTCACCGGCTGCAGAAATTACACCTCTCTTGGCATAGATGGATTCTACATCTAAGTCTGCCCTAATTTCTTTTGCAACTTCCTTGCCAAGAATTCCTTCTGCTGCTTTTCTGGCATCGCGAATTGCTTCTACTACAGTTGCTGGTCCATATAAACCATCACCTGCCACAAATACACCTTTTACATTGGTTTCAGCTGTTACAGGATCCACTACCGGATATCCTTTTTCATTTATAGTAATATGATTCTGTTTGTAGAAGTCAACATCTGCCTTCTCACCAACAGCTGCAATTACAGTATCAGCAGGAACTTTTACTATCTCATCTGTTTCTACCGGTTTACGTCTGCCGGAAGCATCCGGATCACCAAGAATCATCTTGTGGCAAAGAAGCATTCCATTCTCATGACGATATGGAGCAAGTAATTCCTTAAATTCAACCCCATCTTCTAAAGCGAAGATTAATTCTTCTTCATCTGCTGGCATATAACGTTTTGTTCTTCTATATACTAAGGATACTTTTTCTACACCAGCTGTTCTCTTTGCAGCTCTTGCAGTATCCATAGCGGTATTACCACCACCGATAACAACAACATTTTTACCAAGGTTTACATTGCCATTTGATTTCTTAAAATTCTCTAAGAAATCTAATGCATTGATTGCCTCTCCTTCTTCTAACTTAAGAACGCCAGGTTTTGATGCACCAATTGCCAGTACCACATTATCGTATCCCATCTTCTTGATTTCATCAATGGAAGTTACCTCAGAATTAACCTTAATTTCAACACCCATAATCTTAGCTAATTCAATATCATTTTGGATGGATTCATCTGGAATTCTAAACCCTGGGATAATGTGTCTGATGACACCACCAAGTGTTTCTCTCTTTTCAAAGATAGTTACTTTCATTCCGCTTCTTGCTAAGAAGAATGCAGTTGCTAAACCTGCCGGTCCACCACCGATTACTGCTGTCTTTCCTTCGTAAGTTACAGCTGGTGCTTTTAATTCTTTCATAAGATCAGAAAAACCGCCTTGTGCAGCTTCTAACTTCACAGAACGAATCTTAACGGATTCTTCATAGAAGTTACGAGTACACTTACTCATACAGTTATGAGCACAAATAGTACCTGTAATGAAAGGAAGCGGGTTCTTCTCTACGATAACTTTTAAAGCTTCCAGATATTTTCCTTTTCCGGCAAGATTTAAATAAGCAGTAATATCCTGATGTATTGGACATCCTTGTTTACAAGGGGCTTCAAAGCAATCTAATAATGGAACGTGTTTTTCCATCTTACGAGATGGCAATGGTTTGATTGCTTTTGTATGGTTAGGATCTACAATAGAATCCCTTTGTAATTTTGTAACTGCTTCTATATTAACTCCGGTAAATGGTTTATATTCTTCCTTGTCAAAAATCTTGGCAATTTGAACCATTCTTTCGTATCCGCCTGGTTTTAGAACTGTAGTTGCAATGGTAATTGGCCAGATTCCTGATTCATAAATCTTATTAATATTATGAACATCTGCACCACCGGAATAAGATATTCTAAGCTTTCCATCAAATTCTTTGGAAAGTTTTTCAGCCACTGCAATAGATAATGGATATAAGGAGCGTCCTGACATATACATTTCTTCACTTGGAAGCTCTCCTGCCTTAACATCTACAGGGAATGTATTTGTAATTTTAACACCAAAACTTAAGCCTTTACCATCGGCTAAAGCCATTAATCTCTTTAACATAGGAACTGCATCTTCAAATTGCAAGTCATCTTTAAAGTGGAAATCGCCAAATGCAATATAATCATATCCCATGTCATCCAGAGTTTTTCTGGCAAATTCATAACCTAGAAGGGTAGGATTACATTTAATAAATGTGTTTACATGTTTTTCATTTATTAAATAGGAAGCAATACGTTCAATCTCTTGTGGAGGACATCCATGAAGAGTTGATAAAGTAATGGAAGTACAAATGTTAGAAGTAATAGCGTTAACATCCTCTTCTGTTACATTTTTAAATAAGTTTATATTCTTTAATAAATACTCTTTACATTCTTTAAATACCGGAGTATCCTTTGCTTCTTTTAAACCTTCAATAAAATCGTCAATCTTCTTGGTTTTAATGCCTTCTAAATCATATCCTACACTCATGTTGAACATGAATCCATCCGGAGAGCCAAGTTTAAATTCTTTTGCAATCACTTTAATTGCAAACCATGCTTTTACATATTCATTAAAAGCATCTGGAACTCTAAGCTCTGTAGACCATTCACAGTTATAACATTCATCCTCTGCTCTGATACATGGTTTGGCAACAGGAAGGTCTTCTCCGTCTAATACTTGTACCGTTTTTAATTCAAAGAAACGGCTTCCTGCATAATAAGAAGCAACCAGGTTCTGTGCTAATTGTGTATGTGGTCCTGCTGCAGGGCCAAATGGAGTTTCTAGCTTTTCATCAAATAAATCAAGATTACGTCCTTCTTTAGCAACATAATATTTACGTACACCAAAAACAGTATTTCTGTTTTTCTTTTCTTCTAAAATCCAATTCATCAATCTGTCAAACGGAATTGGTGTCATTCTATCACTCATACCTACCTCGATTCCGGTGCTTTAGCACCATTTTAATAATAAAGCGATTTGTGCCCTGCACAAATTGCCGGTTGAAAAAAGCCTGCTTTTTTCAGCCTAACCTCGATTCTGGTGCTTTAGCACCATTTTAATAATAACAGCGATTTGTGTTCTGGCACAAATTGCCGGTAGAAAAAAGCTTGTTTTTTTCTACCTAACCTCAATTCTGGCGCTTTAGAGCATTTTAAGCATTTATACTATTCCAAAGCTTTTCAGCCTCTGTTCTTACATTATTAATTGCCTTTTCTTCATCAATAGTAGTTAATATTCTATCTTTCATAACTACTTTACCATTGATAACCGTTGTAGTTACATTATTACCATTCATGCCAAATAAAATGTGGCTGTTGCAGTTTGCTGCTGACATTGGTGTTAAAGGATTATAGTCAGCTATAATTACGTCTGCAGCTGCTCCTTCTTTTAAGATGCCAAGTGGTTTCTTAAAGTAACGATTTGCAATAATTGCATTGTTCTTAAATAACATAGTAGGAACTTCTCCCCAGGCTGCATTTGCATCACATAAATGATGTTTGTGGAGAATATTCGCTACCTTATAAGATTCAATCATATCATGAGTATAACCATCCGTACCAAGTCCTGTTAATACACCATGTTTCATAATTTCCATAGTAGGAGGACATCCACAGGCATTACCCATATTGGATTCTGGGTTATGAACTACCATAGTGTCAGTTGCTTTTAATACCTCCATTTCATGCTGATTTACATAAATACAATGAGCTGTTAATGTCTTTGGTCCTAATATATTCAGGTCCATTAAACGGTCAATTATTCTCTTACCATATTTCTTCAGAGAATCATATAAATCTTCAATACCTTCTGCTACGTGAATGTGATATCCAACTTCATCAGGCTTATTAGCTGCACATAGTTCAAGGGTTTCATCTGATAAAGTAAAGGAAGCATGAAGTCCCATCATACCTGCTATCATGTCAGATTTGTCTGCTAAAGCATGTTTGATAAATGCAGCATTCTCTGCTACTGCTTCTTTCATCTTATCTTTTCCATCACGGTCAGATACTTCATAACATAAACAAGTTCTAACTCCAAGTTCTTTTGCTGCATCTTCAATTGCAAATAAGCTGCCTTTAATATTGCCAAAGCTTGCATGATGGTCAAATACAGTAGTAACACCATTCTTGATACAGTCAATATAGGTAGCAATTGCACTTTGTTTTGTCTGCTCTAATGTTAAGTGACGGTCAATGGTCCACCACAAACCATCTAAGATATCTAAAAATCCATTGGGATTATATCCCTTAATAGAAAGTCCTCTTGCCATAGCACTGTAAATATGCTCATGAATATTGATAAAACCAGGCATGATTACGCCGCCCTTAGCATCAATATACTCTGCATCAGGATATTCTTTCCTTAAACCTTCCGTCTTGCCAACCTTTTTAATTAATTCATTCTCAATAAGTACCGCTCCATTTTCTAAAAATGGGTTTGCCTCATCTCTTGTAATGACTCTGCCGTTTCCAATAATAAGCATGACTAATCCTCCTTTTATATAGTTTACAATAAATCCTTGCTTTTGTCTCTTGTAACAATTTTACAAGATAGATTAGTTTGAAATTATAAACACTTGCTTAATATAAATAACTTTGTACGAATTAATTTTGGTTTGTTATGCATTGTGTATATAGTTTCTTCTATAAGTATAGTTTATCATCTCTATTTATGAATTGCAATAGAAAAATACAAAAATTTTTAGTTTACCTAAATTATTTTGTAAAAAACTATTGAAATATATTTTTTTTGTGATATTATGAATTTAAGAACACCACCTATCGCGAAAGGAAATCTTAATTATGGGCTATACACTAAACTATTTAAAACAAATAGCACATGGCATCGCACAACAATTTGGCCAAAATTGTGAAGTTGTCATACATGATCTGTCTGCAATAGATTTGGAGAATACTGTAGTTTATATTGAGAACGGTCAAGTTACCAAACGTAATATTGGTGATGGACCATCTCACGTGGTTTTAGAAGCACGTAAAGACCCATCTCAATTAAAAGACCGTTACGGTTATCTGACACGTACCCAGGATGGCAGGGTTTTAAAATCATCAACTATGTATATCCGTGATGACGACAATAAAATCAGATACATATTCTCCATTAATTTTGACATAACTGGATTTTCAACACTTGACAGCGTTGTTAAATCACTGATTTCCACAGAGCCGGAAACTAAGGCTCCAGAGAGAATTACACAGAATGTAAATGATCTTTTGGATGATTTAATAGAAGAATCTGTTACTCTTGTTGGAAAACCGGCAGCACTTATGACAAAAGAAGAAAAAGTAACTGCCATTCAATTTTTAAATGATGCTGGCGCTTTTCTAATTACAAAATCCGGTGATAAAATATCCAAATATTTTGGTATATCAAAGTACACACTATATAGTTATATCGATGTAAATAAAACAACAAAATAAGGAGGTCTTGTTTCCATGAAACCAATACAGTGGGCAAAAAATGAAATGCCTAAAACAGAGGACAGCCAGTTAAAGGTTATGGCTCTTGATGAAATTAAAAAAGCCAGAACTTTTCACGAAAGCTTCCCTCAATACTCAACAACTCCATTAGCAAAACTAAATAATATGGCTTCTTATTTAGGATTAAAAGAACTTTATGTAAAAGATGAATCTTATAGATTCGGCTTAAATGCATTTAAAGTTCTTGGCGGATCTTTTGCAATGGCAAAATATATTGCCAAACAAACAAATAAGGATGTATCAGAACTTCCTTATAAGGTCTTAACTTCTGATAAGTTAAGAGAAGAATTTGGTCAGGCAACTTTCTTTACTGCAACAGATGGTAACCACGGCAGAGGTGTTGCATGGGCTGCTAATAGATTAAAACAAAAAGCAGTTGTTTTTATGCCAAAGGGTTCCACTAAAACTAGATTTGACAATATTGCAAAAGAAAATGCAACTGTCACTATTGAAGAAGTTAATTACGACGAATGTGTTCGTATGGCTGCTGCAGCTGCTGCAAAGACTCCAAACGGTGTTGTTGTTCAGGATACTGCCTGGGATGGTTATGAAGAGATTCCTGCTTGGATTATGCAAGGATATGGAACTATGGCTATGGAAGCAACAGAACAGTTAAATGAAGACGGATGTGACAGACCAACACATGTATTCGTTCAGGCTGGAGTAGGTTCTTTAGCAGGTGCTGTTACCGGATATTTTACAAACCGCTATCCTGAAAATCCTCCAAAGATTGTTGTTGCTGAAGCTGCCGCTGCTGCTTGCCTTTACAAAGGTGCTGCCGCAAAAGATGGTAAGATACGTATCGTTGAAGGGGATTTAGAAACCATTCAGGCAGGTTTAGCTTGTGGTGAGCCAAACACTATTTCCTGGGATATCCTTAAAAATCATGTTACTGTTTTTGCAGCTTGTCCAGACTGGGTATCAACAAAAGGTATGCGTTTGTTAGCTGCTCCATTTAAAGGGGACCCTCAAGTCATCTCTGGAGAATCCGGAGCTGTACCAACAGGTTTATTAGCATCCATCATGGAAATGGAAGAATATAAAGATTTAAAAGATTATTTACAGTTAGATGAAAACTCAAGAGTTTTAGTCTTCTCAACCGAAGGAGACACAGATCCAGATAGATTCAAAGAAATCGTTTGGGAAGGTAAAGAATATTAATTTAGGAGGATATTTATATGAATTTTGATCAAATTAAAAGCGCTGCACAAGGTTACGAAAAAGCTATGACTAAGTTCTTAAGAGACTTAGTAAGAATTCCAGGCGAAAGCTGTGGAGAAAAAGGTCACATTGACCGTATTGCTGAAGAAATGAGAGCTGTTGGATTCGATAAAGTGGAAATCGATCCAATGGGAAATGTATTAGGTTACATGGGAACCGGCAAAAAATTAATCGGTTATGATGCTCATATTGATACCGTTGGTATCGGTAACAGAGCCAACTGGAAATTTGACCCTTATGAAGGATATGAAACAGACACAGAAATCGGTGGACGTGGTACTTCTGATCAAATGGGTGGTATTGTATCTGCAGTTTACGGTGCAAAAATCATGAAAGATTTAGGATTACTAAATGACAAATACTCTGTATTAGTTACAGGTACTGTTCAAGAAGAAGACTGTGACGGTCTTTGCTGGCAATATATCATCAACGAAGGTAAAGTTAGACCAGAATTCGTAGTTTCTACAGAGCCTACTGATGGTGGTATCTATCGTGGACAACGTGGACGTATGGAAATCCGTGTTGATGTTCAAGGTGTTTCCTGCCATGGTTCCGCTCCGGAACGTGGTGACAATGCTATTTACAAAATGGCTGAGATTCTTACAAATGTACGTGATTTAAATGAAAACGATGCAGCTGATGATAAAGAAATCAAAGGCTTAGTAAAAATGTTAGATGAAAAATACAACCCAGAATGGAAAGAAGCTAATTTCTTAGGTCGTGGTACTGTAACTACTTCTGAAATCTTCTTTACTTCTCCAAGCCGTTGTGCAGTTGCTGACTCCTGTTCTATCTCCTTAGACCGTCGTATGACAGCAGGTGAGACTTGGGAAAGCTGCTTAGATGAAATTCGTGCACTTCCAGCTGTAAAGAAATACAATGCTACAGTCAGCATGTATCAATATGACAGACCAAGCTACACAGGACTTGTATATCCAATCGAATGCTACTTCCCAACCTGGGTAATTCCAGAAGATCATGCTGTAACCAAAGCTATGGAAGAAGCATACAAGGGACTTTACGGAACTACACGCAGCGGTGCTGCCAATGCAGATGAAATGAGAAAAGCTCGTCCACTTACTGATAAATGGACATTCTCTACAAACGGTGTATCTATTATGGGACGTAACGGAATCCCATGTATCGGATTTGGACCAGGTGCTGAAGCTCAGGCTCATGCTCCTAATGAAATGACTTGGAAAGAAGACTTAGTTAAATGTGCTGCAGTTTATGCTGCATTACCAACTGCTTATTGCAAATAGTAGAAAATAAACAAATTAATAATTATATTAAAGGAGACTGAATCTATGAAAACTCTTCAAACTTATATTGATAAGTTAAACAAATTAAACTTTAAAGAAATGTACAACAATGATTTCTTCCTGACTTGGGAAAAAACTGATGATGAATTAGAAGCTGTATGGACAATTGCAGATGCTCTTCGTTACATGAGAGAGAACAACATCTCTACTAAAGTATTTGAAAGTGGTTTAGGAATCTCTTTATTCAGAGATAACTCAACACGTACTCGTTTCTCTTTTGCTTCTGCTTGTAACTTACTTGGATTAGAGGTACAAGACTTAGATGAAGGAAAATCCCAGGTAGCTCATGGTGAAACCGTTCGTGAAACAGCTAACATGATTTCTTTCATGGCTGATGTTATCGGTATCCGCGATGATATGTACATCGGAAAAGGTAATGCTTACATGCATGAATTTTCTGAAGCTGTTCAACAAGGACACAAAGATGGTATCTTAGAGCAAAGACCTACTCTTGTAAACCTTCAATGTGATATTGACCACCCAACTCAATGTATGGCTGATATGCTTCATATCATCCATGAATTTGGCGGTGTAGAAAACTTAAAAGGTAAAAAACTTGCTATGACTTGGGCTTACTCTCCTTCCTACGGAAAACCATTATCCGTACCTCAAGGTGTTATCGGTCTTATGACTCGTATGGGTATGGAAGTTGTTCTTGCTCATCCAGAAGGCTATGAAGTAATGCCAGAAGTTGAAGAAGTAGCTAAGAAGAATGCTGCTAAATCCGGCGGTTCTTTCAAGAAAACCAACAACATGGCTGAAGCTTTCAAAGATGCTGATATTGTATATCCAAAGAGCTGGGCTCCATTTGCAGCTATGGAAAAACGTACTAACCTTTATGGCGAAGGTGACTTTGAAGGAATCAAGACTTTAGAGAAAGAATTATTAGCACAAAATGCCGGACATAAAGATTGGACTTGTTCCGAAGAATTAATGAAAACTACAAAAGACGGAAAAGCTTTATACCTTCACTGCTTACCAGCTGATATCACTGATGTAAGCTGTAAAGAAGGAGAAGTAGATGCTTCTGTATTCGATCGTTACAGAGATCCTCTTTACAAAGAAGCAAGCTTCAAACCATACGTTATCGCTGCTATGATTATGTTAAGCAAATTTGCAGATCCAGCTACTATCTTAAAGAAATTAGAAGAAAAAGGAACTCCTAGAATCTTTAAATAAGGGAAACCATTTTGTCATTCTTCGCCCTTTTGTCATTCTGAGCCCAAAGGGCGAAGAATCCCTTCGGTAACCTTCCGGTGCCAGGCACCAAATTTAGGTGCCTGACACCAGAATATAAATATATATTAATAAAATTATTCAAAGTCCTATGCAGAAATGAGGTATATATAATGAGCAAGAAAAAGATTGTTATTGCTTTAGGTGGAAATGCTCTTGGAAATACCCTTGCAGAACAAATGGAGGCAGTTAAAATAACTGCAAAGTCCATCGTTGATTTAATTGAAGAAGGACACCAGGTGGTTATTTCCCATGGAAATGGTCCACAGGTGGGTATGATTAATAATGCATTTACAGAATTCAGCAAAATAGAAAAAGATCAGCCAATCATCCCTCTTTCAGTTTGTGTTGCAATGAGTCAGGCTTATATCGGCTATGATTTACAAAATGCAATTCGTGAAGAATTAAAGAACCGTGGAAAAGATACTCCTGTTACAACAATGATTACGCAAGTTCTTGTAAACGGTGAAGATCCTGCATTCCAAAATCCAACTAAGCCTATCGGTAAATTTATGAGCAAAGAACAAGCTGATGAATTTTCACAGAAATATGGTTATCCAATAAAAGAAGATGCAGGCAGAGGTTATAGACGTGTAGTTGCCTCTCCAAAGCCTGTCGAAATCGTAGAAATAGATGCAATTCGTACATTAGTAGACGCTGGTCAAGTAGTCATCGCAGGTGGTGGCGGTGGTATCCCGGTTGTATTAAAGGGAAATCACTTAAAAGGTGTAAGTGCTGTTATAGATAAAGACTTTGCAAGTTGTGTATTAGCAAAGGAATTAGATGCAGATTATTTAATTATTTTAACTGCAGTTGAAAAAGTAGCTATTAACTTTGGTAAACCAGATGTGAAATGGCTATCCAACATAACTGTTGATGAAGCTAAGAAGTACATGGAAGAAGGGCATTTTGCTCCAGGCTCCATGCTTCCTAAAGTGCAGGCAGCTGTTGATTTTGCTTCTTCCAAAGATGGACGTAAGGCTTTAATTACCCTATTGGAGAAAGCAAAAGATGGTATTGTTGGTAAAACAGGTACTGTTATTAACAAATAAGTAAATTTAAATATCTATCCCGCTTACTGCAGCCGTTAGGTTGCTTACCCGGGAAGCCCCCACTACTTTAGAAGTGGGAGCATGTTATGATTTTAACTTTATTAATTTAATTTAATAATTACTGTAAAAATTATTTCCCAAGATAATTTTTTACATAATTATAGACCCCTAAATAATATCTTTATTTATTTCTATTTAATCCTTTTCTATGTTTAGCACCTATGGGTTCCCAATCCCATAGGTGCTTTTAAAAACAAAACTAAAATAATGAAAAATATAATTCCAAGTAAAATTGTTAAAATGTCAAAATCAATAATCATATTTGACCCATCCTATTTATAGTCTTATTAAAATAGATTTTTATTCGAATAAGACCTTTTGGAATTTTACAATGCGATTATCATCCTTCCAATAGCCTATCGCTAAAGTATCTGTATTTACCCAGTTCATAGACAATACTGCTTCAAAACCGAAATAATCATCTTCACCAAATATAGGGGTTACGCTTTCCTCTTCCACACTAAGAAGCTGAGGACGACTGGTTGTTTGCCCATATGTAAAGCACACATACTTACCATCATCATCCACACAGATATTATCTATGTCATCAAAGTATCTTGTTGAAAAACGTTTAATTTCATTATCTTCTTTATTAAAAAGTATCCATATAGAGGAACTATTGTCTGCGTGCCCACCCCATATAAAAAAATGGCATAGCGTCATATCATTTGGTAGCAGAATTACAGTTTCACCTCGATTCATTCTTTTTTCATCTGAACTGAGTCTATCAATATAGGTTATAGGAACCGTGGTTCCGGATGATAGATCAACTTTTAGATTATAATTTCCACCCTGATCTTCCAAAGTAGTTTGAACAATTGCCCTATCTCCTACTGCATTTATTAATCTTAAAAAACTTGCAGTTTCAGGAAGAGATACATTCACAATTCTCTCATTATACTCATCAGCATTAGTGGAAAGGACTACAAATTCTTCCTTATTATCTTTTTCTTCGATTTTCCCTGATTCGATATAGGCTTCTCCATCAAGTTCATACCAATAGTAAAAATTGTCTTCTTTTGCCAATACCCGTTTCCCATCAGCGTAAATTCTTAAAATAAGTTTATCAATATTCATATCTTTTGCTGCTATTTCTTTTTGCGATACTATAGCATCATGTATGAGATTTTTGCCTTGTACATGTGCATCTGTCTCTCCTATTTTCAGTGTTTCCCCTTCTGCACTTGGTAATGAAGTATCTTCTCGCTTATCACATGAACAGCAAAAAATCATACTCAATATAAACAGAAACCATACCTTTTTCATCTGCTACCTCCTCACTAACCGTATTGATACGATACTTTACAATTATCTTACAATGGTTTTCACTCGTTGTCAATAATTTACTACCTTTATAAAGCTATTTACTATAGAAAATACCCTGTAAAACAAAAACCCCTATGAGTAGCATATTGCAATCCCATAGGGGTAAATAAATTATTTTATAATTTCAAATTCCTGAGCTCCCATAAATCCTGGAGCAACTTCATATTTATCAAAACATATAACTGGGTTTCCTTTTTCATTGATATAGAAATTTGTATTTTCATCTATAGAAGTAAAACCATCTATATCCAATGCCCCATCACCGGCAATACCCCAATAAACATAGTCTTTATTATCCTGTACTCGATTTTTCATTTGACTTATAATACTTTCATTGGCAATATTGATATAATCTTCACCTAATATGTCCTTTAGACTTATTTGGGTATTATCTTTCAAATCAAGATTATAATAATACTTTTTACCATAAGCAGAACACCAATTTTCATCTGCAGTAAGAACAAGAGATAATCGATTGTCTGCCTGATATTTTACATCATAGTCAACTTTAACACCGATGTCTTTTTGTTTCCATTCTTCTTCCGTACCACCAGTTTGTATAAATGCTTGTTTATATTCATCTATACTTTTCTGTGCATCTGCTACATACGCATCAATTATTTTATCAATTTCTTTATTTACATCTGCTACGAATTGTTCTGTTTCTCCTTGGTTCGCCTTATCCAGTCCATTATTGTCTGCTTGGTTTATCTCAATATTAGGTACTTTTACTGATATCTTTTGGTTATCCGTTACATCTTCATAAGAACGTACTGTAAGAACTTTAGCCAAGCCATTAATCACTGGAATCTTATCTACTTCTTTTGCAAATACTTCACTAGTGTTTAATGCTACGGAAAAAAATATAAGTGAAACAGCTGCTGCTGCCATTGTGTACTTCATTAAATGGAATACTATATTTCCTTTAGAGCGATTCCTTGTAAAATTTAAGTTTCCAGCTTGTTCCTTTAGCGTATTATCAACTACTTGTTTCAATTCACCAGGGATTTTAATACTATCATATATATCTTTTGATTCCTTAATTTGTTTCATATTCTACCTCCAGCTCATTTTTTAATCTTTTTAATGCGGCATATAGCCGTGTTTTTACTGTGTTTAAGTTTACATCTAATGTTTGTGATATTTCTTTTAAAGTCATCTGTTCATAAAAATGCAGTATAATAATTGTCTTCATCTGTTCCGGCAATTGGCAGACTCTCTCATACACTTCTAACTTTGGTTCATAAGCATCTTCATAATAAATTTCCTCCTTCATATCTATTGGATCACATATAATTTCCTTCTTGCTCTTTCTTAGATATTGCAGGCATTCATTTATTAAAATCCTATAAAACCATGTTTTTATTGCTTTTTCATTCCTTAGACTCTCATAACTTTCCAGTGCCTTACATATAGCATTTTGTATAATATCTAAAGCACTCTCTTTATTGTAGACATAACAATATGCAATGCGGTAAAAATTATTTTGATTATTTATAATATGTTCCGTTAGCTTATCATAAGCAGTATCATTCACATTTCTCCACTATCCTCTCTTAATTATTAATCATAATATAATTGTATCTTTACGTATCCGGTTAACCCCTGCAATTGGAGTCGAATATATTCGTTTCATTAATTATATTATACTATATAGATGCTTTTCTTATAAAAAAGGTTTTAAATTATAATAAGTTAAATGCAAAAAGTTGAATGACGAGTTCAAAAGACTAAGCATAAAATAAAACCTCTTCAGCAAATTCATGGTGGAGAAGGTATCGTCTGTACAGATGAAGGTTGTAAGATACCTAAAAGATAAGTCTGTTAGAAAAAATAATATTCCTTGATACTTTCTCTTTCATGTATTATTATACATAGTAATATCGTTATATACATATACTTGGGAGGTATCAGAATGGCAATTGATAAAGTAAGAGCATATTTCAAACAATGGAATATGGAGAATAGAATACAGGAGTTTGACGTTTCCAGTGCCACCGTTGAATTGGCGGCAGCTGCACTTGGCTGTGAACCAAAACGCATTGCAAAATCTTTGTCCTTTAAAGTAGATGACAGGGCAATTTTAGTTGTTACTGCAGGAGATGCCAAGGTAGATAACTCAAAATATAAAGCATGCTTTCATTCTAAAGCTAAGATGCTTTCACCAGATGAGGTAGAAACTTTTATAGGACATGCTGTTGGAGGGGTTTGTCCCTTTTCCATTAATAAGAATGTAGATGTATATTTAGACATTTCGCTGAAAAGATTTAAAACTGTTTTCCCCGCTTGCGGAAGTAGCAACAGTGCCATAGAGCTAACTATAGACGAGTTAGAAAAATACTCCAACCCACTTCAATGGATAGATGTCTGTAAGGATTGGATATAATAAGTAACAACGAATCAATTTATATTTTAACCTAGTTGGGATGCCACAGGCTAACTGCCACCTTGGAATAGTTAAAATATATACAAACATGCCAAACTACCTTGAAAACTTATGACTTTATGTGTAAAATAGTATTATGTTACCCTTTCAAATCGAAAGCTTTTGAAAAGTATAGTAAAGAAGGTGTGGGCTATGAATGACAAGTTGTTAAAAGAAACAGGCGGAATTATTGTTGCCGCTGGTAAAACTTCAAAGAAAAGTAAGTCCGATCCACTTCTTAAAATTGGTTCGATTACAGTTATAAAAAGAATTGTATTGACATTTCAAAGAGCTGGAATCTCTCCTATTGTTATCATTACCGGGTGTGCTGCTGGAGATATCGAATACCATTTATCAGACTATGGAGTCATATTCCTTCGAAATGAAGAATATGAACAATCCCAGATGTTTGACTCTGCAAAAATAGGATTTGAATTTCTAAAGGAAAAATGCGATCAAATCGTCTTTACACCAGTCAACGTTCCTATGTTTACACCTGATACACTTGTTAAAATGATAACTTCCGGTGAACAGCTTCTCGCTCCTGCCTATGAGGGAAAAGCCGGGCACCCTCTTTTAATAGCTTCTACTTTACTTCCTTCCATTCTATCCTATAACGGTCCCAATGGGTTAAGGGGAGCCGTGCAAAATCTAGGAGTAGAACGAAAACTTATGGAAGTCCAGGATGAAGGTATTATTCTTGACACCGACGATATGGATCGATTGGATGCATTACTAAAAGAGCATAACGAGCATATATTACACCCTTTCTTAAGGATTAGCATCGAAAAAGAATCTATGTTTTTTAATTCTAGGACAAAACTTCTATTGATGCTGATTAAAGAAACCCATTCTGTAAGAAATGCTTGCAGGCATATAGCACTTTCAAATAGTAAAGCCTGGTCAATGTTAAATAAATTAGAAGAAGAGCTTGGTTATGCAGTAGTGGAGCGGATACACGGCGGAAGTAAAGGCGGAAATACTTATTTAACAAAAGAAGGACTGGAATTTTTGGAAAAATATCTGGAATTTGAACAAAATGTACGAAAGTATGCAGAAGATGAATTTAAGAGGTTGTTCTAAGTATATAAAAGCTTCTGAACTCGAGTTCTTTTGTAAAAGAATTTGACGAAAAATAACCCATATCCTATAATAATCATAGTGAGATTGTTATAGGATATGGGTTATTTATTAGCCAAATTTTTAACAAACATTTAAAGTAACTCTTTAAATTAATTTATAGGAGGTAAATATGGAAGCTATAAGTAAATCTGTAAAGAAAATGGACCATGATGCCAAAGTAAGCGGTCAAGCACTATATGTAGATGATATTATAATGGATGACATGCTTTATGGCAAAATGCTACGTTCCACAAAGGCTAAAGCAAGAATCAAGAACATTACTCTTCCTAACATTTCAGCAGGATATTTTGTTGTTGATAAGAATGATGTTCCAGGTGAAAACAAAATACATGTTGTTGAGGAAGACATGCCTGTATTTCCTGTAGATACTGTAGAATATGTTGGAGATCCAATTCTGATGGTGGTAGGACCAGACAAGAAAGAAATAGGAAAAATTCTTAGTGAAATCGTTGTAGATTACGAAGAATTAGAACCTGTATTTGACGTTCGAAAATCAGATGTTTCTTTCTTCCACTACAATTATGCAAAAGGTGACGTAGACAAAGCTTTTGAAGAAGCAGATCGTATTATAACTGAAACATTTGAAACTGGTCACCAAGAGCAAGCTTACTTGGAAACTAATGGTCTGATTGCTTACCCACATGATGGACGTATGACCGTTCGCGGTTCTATGCAATGTCCATATTATGTATTTGGTGCAGTTGCAAAAGCAATAGGATACGATAAAAAGGATATTCAGATTATCCAAGATGTTACCGGCGGTGGTTTTGGTGGTAAAGAAGATTACCCATCTATACTTGCCTGCCAGCTTGCTGTAGCAGCAATTAAAGCAAACAAACCTGTTAAATATGTATTTGAGAGAAGAGAAGACATAGAATTTACTTCTAAACGTCATCCTTCTATCTGTACCTACAAAGCAGCTATTAAAAATGGCAGAGTTACCGGTATGGATATTGACGTAACCTATAATAGTGGTGCATATACAACATTAACCAATGTAGTTTTACAACGTGGTATCATTGGTGCAAGCGGCGTATATAATATTACAAACCTACGGGTAACCGGAGATGCCAAAAAAACTAACACCGTTCCTAATGGTGCAATGCGTGGCTTCGGTGCTCCTCAAACTTTCTTTGCAATTGAGATGATGATGCTTCATATTGCAAAAGAATTAGGTGTTGATTCCTTAAAGTTTAAGGAACAGCATATGGTAAAACAAGGTGATGCTACCTCCACAAGCGGTCAATTCCATTTCCATGTTCCTCTACCAGAAATGGTTGAAAGAGCTGATCAATTATCTGATTTTAGAAAGAAACGTGAACTTTATAAAAATCAAACCGGCAGATACCGTAAAGGAATTGGTATTTCTTTAGTTTATCACGGATGTGGCTTTACAGGCAGCGGAGAAAGAGATTTTATTAAAGCTGTTGCCAGACTTAAGAAAAATGCTGATGATACAGTTGAAATTCTTATAAGTATCACTGATATGGGACAGGGTGCTAAGACTACATTTAGTAAAATCGTAGCTGATACTTTAGGCATTTCTATAGATAAAGTAATATTTGCTAACCCGGATACAGACAGAGTTCCTGACTCCGGTCCTACTGTAGCAAGCCGTTCTTTAATGGTAGTTGGACAATTAATAAAACGTGCAGCTGAGAAATTAAAAGTGCAATGGAAATCTGGCGAAGAGCAAATGATAGAAGAACATTATGTTCATCCGGACTTCTTAATTCCATTTGATATTAATACTTTCCATGGAGACGCTTATCCTACTTACTCCTGGTCAGTTAATGTAATTGAACTGGAAGTAGATACTCTTACTGCAACAACTAATGTACTTGGAGCTTGGGGCGTATATGATGTTGGTACTCCTCTTGATTTAAATATTTTACACGGTCAGATGCAGGGTGGTTTCCTACAATCCATTGGTTATGCATCCATGGAACAGATTAATTACAATGAAAAAGGTATCATTCGTAACAATAGTTTCAGTGATTACATCATTCCTACTTCAATGGATGTTCCAAACATGGTAACAGATATTATTGAAGTTCCATACATTGAAGGACCTTATGGCGCAAAAGGTGCTGGAGAATTACCAAACGTTGGTCCTGCTCCTGCTTATATTGACGCTTTAGAAAATGCACTTGAAAATAGAATTAATCATATTCCTTATACACAGGAAGATACCATGAAATATTTACAGGAGGTGGCAAAGTAATGATTAAATTTATTCTAAATGGCGAAGAAGTTACTAGCAATGCAAACCCAAATGAGCGCTTACTGGATGTACTTAGAAATGAATTCCGCCTTACAGGTGCAAAATGCGGCTGTAAAGAAGGCGAATGCGGCGCTTGCTCTGTAATCCTTAATGAAAAATTAGTTAACTCCTGTATGGTAGCTATGGGAAGTATTGAAGGCAGTACTGTTATGACAATTGAAGGCTATAGTAAAACAGATCGTTTTACAGTTCTTGAAAATGCCTATGCAGCTGTCAGTGCTGTACAGTGTGGTTTCTGTATCCCCGGCATGATGCTTGCTTCTGAACGTATACTTGCAGAGAATCCAAATCCTACAGAAGAAGATATCCGCAGAGGAATCTCAGGTAATCTTTGCAGATGTACTGGTTATAATGCCATTGTTGAAGCAATTGGCATTGCAGCAAAGGAGGGTAAAGGGTTATGGTAAAAAGTTATCTTGCAACATCCTTAAAAGAAGCTTTAGAAATCCGTGGCAGAGAATCTATTACTCCATATGCCGGAGGAACCGATTTAATGATTGAAGCCCATGATGATGCTTCCTACTTATTTCTAAATAAAATACCAGAATTAAAGCAAATCACAGTAGATGATGAATATATACGTATTGGAGCTGCCAGTACTTTTACAGAAGTTTATCAAAGTAAACTGGTTCCTCAGATTTTAAAGGATGCCGTAATTGAAATTGCAGCTCCTGCTATTCGTAATCTGGGTACCATTGGCGGTAACATCTGTAACGGCTCACCAAAAGGGGATAGTGTATTAATCTTCTTTGCAACTGATTCCAAACTTCGTCTTGCAAGCAGCAAGGGTGAACGTATTCTTCCAATCAAGGATTTTTATTTAGGAAGAAAGAAACTGGCAATTCAAGATGATGAACTTCTTGTTGAAATACTAATGAGCAAAACTGGTCTTGATAATTATTACTACAAGAAGATTGGAGCAAGAAATGCATTAGCAATCTCCAGAGTATCCTTTGCCGGCGTACTTGATATCAAAGATGGTAAAGTTGTAAACTGTATGACCGCATTTGGTGCTGTAAGTGATGTGGTTATCAGAAGACCGGATATTGACGGAATGTTAATCGGTAAAACTATCGATGAAGCAAAAGCTGTGAAAGAAAAATATTTAGCAGCATTCGATGAAGCAATCGTTCCTATTCGAGGCAGAGTTTCTGCTGAATATAGAAAATCTGTATGTATGAATTTATTAAAAGATTTTCTTGAAAGCAATGGGATTTAATTAAAATCGAACATTGATAAATAAATTTACAAATCAAAATAGTCATCTACTTTTACTCTTAGCAATGTAAATATTATGCTAATTGGGCTGCATCAAATTAGAATCTAAGAAAAACTGTTTAGCCTTGGTTTTCTTAGATTCTTAATTTGAACCCTTTATGGGTAAAAGTAGCGGTAAAAGTAGGTATGCTTTTCTGGATTTTTAAACCTACTTTATATATTTTGTTAGGTTGTATTCAAAGTGGTATAATGCATAAACTCTCGCAGGTAAAAGTTCAGCAGTAAAAATCATGAACAATAACGAGGTTATCGAAAAATTTTGAGAGGTGAAAACACACATGGGAAAGAATCAGTCAACAGAAGCAAAAAATACATCAGGACTAGTTTACCAAGTTTCTGACAAACCCAAAATCCTTACAGCTATTCTATTGGGGTTTCAAAATATTTTAACAGCATTTAGTGGTATTGTTGCAGTTCCGTTAATTATTGCTGGAATTGCAGGACTTGATGTAATAGACACAGCTTATTTGGTATCTGCCGCTCTACTCGCTTCAGGTATAGCATCTATTATTCAATCAAGAGGCTTTGGTCCTAAGAAATTTAGAATCGGTGTTGGTTTACCAACTGTTATGGGAACCGATTTTGGATTTGTACCTCCTGCAAACACCATTATTAACACAATGGGTGGTGGAATGCCAGGCTACTTCGGAGCAGCTATCTTAGGAGCAGTATTTGAATTTATTCTTAGCTTTTTTGTAAAACCTTTAATGAAAATTTTCACACCAGTTGTAACAGGCACTGTTATCGCACTTATGGGTATGTCCATGATGCCAGTTGCATTTGACTGGGTTGGCGGCGGTGTTGGTAATCCAAATTATGGCGATCCAATGTACATAGTAGTAGCTGTAATTGTATTCCTTGTTATACTGTTATTAAACCGTTATGCAAAAGGCATGTTAAATACAGCTGCCGTTATGATTGGTATTGTGGTTGGTTATATTATTAGTATTCCTTTGGGATTAATTGACTTTTCACAAGTTGCTTCAGCTAATTGGGTACAGTTACCTGATATTGCACACTTTGGAATTGATTTTAATCCAAAATTCGTTGTGCCATTTATCGCAGGTTATTTAGTTACAGTAATTGAAACGGTTGGAGTTATGGAAACTCTCGGCCAGGTTACAAATTCACATCTTAGTAGTGATGATATTGTTGCCGGTGTAAGAGCTGACGCTGTAAGTTCCGCCATTTGTCCTTTTGTAGGATCTGGTCCTGCACAAACATTTAGCCAGAACGTAGGATTAATTCCTTTAACCAAATGTGCATCACAGTTTGTTGCTATCGTAGCAGGTGTCATTCTTATATTAATGAGCCTTTTCCCTAAATTATCAACTATAGTATCCATTATGCCATCCTGTGTACTTGGTGGTGCAGGTATCTTAATGTTTGGTACAGTTGCAATTTCCGGTATTAAAACTCTATCCAAAGTTAAATTTACTAACCGTAATCTATTAATCATTGCAAGTTCTTTAGGAATTGGTTTAGGTGTAACTTTCAGACCTGAAGTTGTTGCAAAGCTGCCTGGAATTTTAAGCAGTTTATTTGGTTCAGGAATCTCAGCAGGCACTATCGTTGCATTAGTATTAAGTCTAATCCTTAAGGATGATCCTAATGCAGAAGAAGTAGAATAACTAGCAAAACCCTCTGTAATAATTTATATAAATATACTTTTCTGCATATATATACTGTTTTACCCCGAACGTCCAACCTAACCCTTGTAACCTTTCTATTGGGCATATTTAAAGAAGGTTAGATTTGCACATTTTGTGAAGTAGGGCATTTTGAACGTGGAAGGTCATCAGATGCTAAAGCATCTGCCACAGCAAAATAGTGTATATATGCAGTACTATTTAATTCGGATACTCTGTCTCTCATGGATGTTAATCCAAACCCCAAACTCTCAAAACCGCAATAAGCCAGAGCATAAAACTCAGGCAGTGCAATGGATTTTGCTTCATTCCTGTACTCCTAATACGTGATTAATCGTAGAAATCAATCTGCTCTTTTTAATTGGTTTAATTACATAATCAGAGGCTCCTAATTGTATTGCATCTATAATCATAGATTTTTGACCCATAGCAGAACACATGATTACCTTAGCTTTCGGATCAATTTTCTTAATCATTTTAAGGCCTTCGATTCCGGTCATATAAGGCATTGTTATATCCATAATAACTAAATCTGGCTTTAGATTCAGATATTGCATCATTGCCTCATTACCATCTGTTGCTTCACCTATAACTGTATGACCTGCCTCTTGTATCATATCACCAACAATTTTTCTAATAAAAAGGGAGTCATCTACTACTAGTATATTGGCCATCTTAATTCCTCCGTTATAACTCCACTCTTCCCTCTAAGGCTCTTAATAAAGTAACCTCATCAATATACTCTAAATCTCCGCCTACTGGAACACCGCTGGCTATTCTGCTTACTTTTATTCCGGTTGGCTTTATCAGCTTACTAATATACATTGCAGTGGTTTCCCCTTCAAGACTTGAGTTTGTCGCAATAATTACTTCATCTACATCTGCTTGGAGTCTTTTTATTAATTCTTTAAGTTTAATATCATCAGGACCGATTCCTAACATGGGAGAAATTGCTCCATGGAGAACATGATAAACTCCATCATATTTTCCTGTTTTTTCATACGCTGCCAAATCTCTGGGATTCTCAACTACCATAATGACATGATGGTTTCTCTTATCACTAGCACAAATAGGACATAATTCTTGATCTGTTAAGGTATAGCAATTCTTGCAGTACCTTACATTGGCTTTTGCATTAGTAATTGCCTGGGATAAATTATTCACTTGATCTTGTGGCATATTTATAATATGAAAAGCTAATCTCTGAGCCGTTTTTGCACCAATACCTGGAAGTCTGGATAACTCTTCGATTAACTTACTTATTTGGCTGCTGTAATAATTCATTGGTATACCTCATTATAATTTTGATTTATAAGTTATGCTATCTTATAATTATACCATATTAATAATATTTATTAAAGCTTTTCTATCTATCTTAGACAAATGTTTTTCCACTTTTTTGCTTGTTACTTTTTAGTCAAAGCGGGTAAGATTTCCTACAGGCAAGCTTATCTGCTGCCGCTACTTACTTATAACCTTATTATGTACTTCGTGAATTACCATATCTATCGTACCATACTAACACCACTTACTTATAACCTTATTGCCTACTTCATAACATTTAGACTGGAGCTTAAACTCCTGACCAATAGGAAAGGAGCTATTGCAAAACTGTCATTCTGAGAGCAAATTCAGCTTGCTGAATTATACTCGAAGAATCCCATTTTAACGCAAGATTCTTCGTAAATTCAACTTCGTTGAATTTTTGCTCAGAATGACAGTTTTTTTATTTTGCAATAGCCCCTTTCCTGTTTAGGTTAAATTAATAGAATTACTTAATTGGGAATCACTACTACTTGACCAACATAAATTAATTCCGCATCCTTAATATCTTTATTCAGTTTAAGAATATCGGAGATTGTACAGCCAAATTTCTTAGATAAATTCCAAAGGCAGTCACCTTTTACTACCGTATATTTTGTACTATTAACAGGTTTTTCCGTCTTCTTTTCTACTGGCTTTACCTTTACTGGTTTTTCTTTTACTGGTTCCTCTTTCACTGGTTTTTCCTTCACTGGTTCCTCTTTCGCTGGCTGTTCTTTAGATTGTTCCTTGACTTTTTTAGCTTCTTCTACAGTAATAACACCAGCTTTTGCTAATTCATTCATATTCACTGCTTTTACATTAGAAGTTCTGCCATCTGCTGAAGAAGGAATGCTTATTTCACCCTTGCGAATCATATCATAAACTTTATCAGCACCTACATAGTTAAAATCAAATCCAATGATTTCCCAGTTCTTATCTGTTTTAGGCATGATACTTCCTTGTTTTGCTACATATTCAGATATCATATCACGGACTGCAGGAACAGATGCCGTAGCTGCTGAATCATAAACAACATCTGCCGGATCACTGCTAATTAATCCTGCTGCGGATAATCCACCATAACGGTAGTTGTTAAGTGCAAGAACAAGCTTCTCATCATCCTTTAATGGAGCTCCTTTATATGTAACATTTACAATACGTTTACCTACGGGTTTGGATATATCAATTTGATAATTAACACCTGCAAACATATCATAGTTATATAACCTGGCATTTTCATTAAAACTAATGGTAATATCACCATCTTTATATTGATTAAAGAAGCTGCCTGCTTGCAATTCCATAATATCTTTTAACTGTTTTCCGGTAATATTTACTGCGAATAAGGTATTATCGTATTTATATACCTTTACACCGTCTTTCTTCTTATAATCGCCTTTGGTAAGGTTTGAATTAACATCAAATAATGCTGCTAATGATACATCTGCACCAGTCACTTCCATCTGAACTTCATTGATTAAATCAATCAATGGTCCATCTTCTATTACTGCATTGGGAATTCCAGGTAAGAAGAACGGATCATCATAAAAGTTCTTACCTACTTTACCAACAACAGTATTGGCAGTCTTTACACTAGCTTCATGGGTATCATTGATTGCTTCCATTAGCTCTTTATCTTCTTCATAGTCCTTAGTGGATATGTTTTCAATTTTCCTATCTGAAACTTTCCAGCCTGTTCCATTATTTTCAACAGAAAGAGTGATTTTACCAACATTCTTTCCATTGTTTCCAGACTCTAAGAGTACTGTACTTGCATCTTTAGAATATTCGTCTGTAAATTCACCATTTACCAGGTATTTTGCAATGGTAGAATGTGCATGGCCAATAAAAAATGCATCTACCTTATCCTGGTACTTTTTAGCTACTTCATACATACCTTCAGTGCCGTATTCACCATCTTCACCATAGTGAACAACACCAATAATAACATCAGCCTTGCCATCTAATTCCTTCAGAATCTTATCTGTTTCTTCCATTGGTGAAGTAAAAGTCATGTTATCATAGTGACTCTTATCAGATTCCCATCTGGAAACATGAGGAGCAGTTATGCCAAATATAGCAACCTTAACTCCCTTTACGTCTTTAATAACATAAGGTTCTACAAATCTGGTACCATCCTGCTCATAAATATTGCCACCAAGTACAGTAGCCTTTGACTTAGCTATTATATTTTGTAAGCTTGAGAATTCATAATTGAATTCATGGTTACCTAAAGTAAATGTGTCATATTTCATTAAATTCATAGCTTTAACTACTGGATGAATCTCATCATTACGAAAATCTGATACAAAATTACCTTGTGTTGCATCACCAGCATCAACTAATAGAAGATTTGGATCTTTAGCACGTTCTTCTTTTACTAAGGTAGCTGCCTTAGTAAGACCGTTGGATACTGGCATATCTGTTGCATAGTCGTGGGCTCTTAGGAATCCGTGCATATCACTGGTACCTAAAGCATTAATATCCACACTTTCTGCAGCTCGTACATTTATTGGTCCCAATATGCCAATAAACATAGCTAAAAATAGTACTACACTAAACAGTTTTCTTAATTTCCTGTTCATAAAAAAAACACCTCCTTATAGGATATAATTATAGTCCATATATTGGTAAGGTTCAAGTCAAACATGTAAAAATTGTGTAAATTGTTATATCTGTCCATGGGCTTTTTCGTCAGTTTATACATATAAATGCCTTTTTCGTCCTGATGCACTTTGCTGATTATTTGTTCAACTAACGTAAAAAGGTACTGTCGCAAGATTGTCACTCTAAGAGCATAATTCAGCAAAACTAAATATACTCGAAGAATCTCATCCGAAAGCGGGATTCTTCGAGTATAACTCAGCAGGCTGAATTTGCTCCCAGAATTATAATGCTAAATAGCACCACAAGGAATGAAAGGGAGTCTTCGCGAATTCAACTTCGTTGAACTTTTGCTCAGAATTATCACGCTTAACAGCACCACAGTAAACGAAATGTTTATTGCTTGATAATTTTAAACAACTCCGAAGGAGTTGCTTGCTATGGTTCTTTCATAGCAATAACACCCTTTCATAGCAATGACAAACTTTTTATTTTGCAACAGCACCTTAATATCTGGAATAACATATGCCACGTATTCTATATCATATATTCATTTTTAGAATAATCCACCGCCAAGGCCTCCTAAGCCTCCGGTGATTTGACCCATAATTGCCGATGTTTCATCTTCCATATTACGGAAAGCTTCGTTAACAGCCGCCATAATTAAATCCTGTAACATTTCGATATCATCTGGATCTACGACTTCTTTTGATAATTCAACAGATGTTACTTCTTTTTTACCGGATACTTTTACAGTAACCGCTCCACCGCCAACAGATGCTTCCCATTCCTTAGTCTCAATCTCTTTTGTTTTTTCTTCCATCTGTTTCTGCATTCTTTGAGCTTGCTTCATTAAATTATTCATATTTCCAGGCATTGCTCCTCCTGGAAAACCTCCACGTTTTGCCATAATTCTTCTCCTTCCACTTTATAAGGTTAAAAACCTATTCCTCATATTCAATCTTTATATTTTTAAATATTTTAGAGAGGTCGGGAATATCATCTATATTTTCCTTCCCCTGTGTTAACAATTTAGTCTGCACTTCTACTTCTTTTCCAATGACTTTTGCTATTGATTGCTTTATTTCACTTATATGGGATTCCTCTGCAATAAAGTCTTTATCTAAAGACTCCGTAAATACTAACAGCAACGTATTATTATTACCTATACTTGGTCTTCCATTAGCTAAAAATGACCTGATTAATGGTGAGATATGAGCCATTATAGTGCTCCAGTTCTTAGCAACTTCCTTTAAGTCTTCTGGTACTGCTTTAGGTAAAATTACTGTTTTTTTTTCCTCATTTGAAATAGCTGGAGCTGCACTAGAAGCTGTTAGTGGTGCTGCAGTTACAATACCATTTTCCAATTTATCCTCAATTGCTTTAATTCGGCTTACTATTTCATCCTGATTCGTTTCCATCTGGGGTTTACATAATTTAATCAGCGCTACTTCTACCATGACTCTTTTTTGTGATGCATACTTAATCTGGTTAGACAAATCAGAGAATATCCGAATGTATCGGATTAAAGTATCCATATCCACCTGCTTTGCCTGTTCTTTAATTATGTCCATATTTTCTGTTGAAACTTCAATAATTTCTGAAGCATCTTCTGATGTCTGGACCAATAAAAGATTTCTTAAATACCAGGTAAAATCAACAGTAAATTGGGTTAATTCTCTGCCTGATACTATAAGCTCTTCTAAAAGCCTCATACAGTTAGCTACATCGCTTTTTAATATATATGCTAATAACCTTGAAAACACCTCTATATCTACGGCACCTAAGACTTCCAAAACCTTATCGTAGGTTAATTTTTGACCAAAATAAAATGCGATACATTGGTCTAACAAGCTTAAGGCATCACGCATAGAACCGTCACCCATTCTTGCCACATATCGTAAGGCTTTCTCTTCTGCATCTACCTGTTCTTTTTCCACTAATTCTTTTAGTCTGTCTGTAATAGTATCTATGGTAATTCTCTTAAAGTCATATCTTTGGCATCGGGATAAGATTGTTATTGGAATCTTATGAACTTCTGTAGTTGCCAAAATGAAGATAACATAGGAAGGAGGCTCTTCCAATGTTTTTAATAAGGCGTTAAAAGCTCCCGATGAAAGCATATGAACCTCGTCAATAATGTATACCTTAAATCTGCCTTCCGTAGGTGAGTATCTTACTTCTTCTACTATTTCACGAATATTATCAACACCATTATTTGACGCAGCATCTATTTCAATAACATTCATGGAAGTCTGGTTATTGATTGCTTTACACATAGCGCATTCATTACATGGATTACCATCTACCGGATGCTCACAGTTCACTGTTTTCGCTAATATCTTTGCAACTGTAGTTTTGCCTGTACCTCTGGTTCCGCAGAACAAATAGGCATGGCCAATTCTGTCCGCTTTTATCTGATTCTTTAATGTAGTCACAATATGATCCTGACCTTTTACATCGTTAAAATCAGTTGGGCGGAACTTTCTATAAAGAGCAGTATATGACATGCTTGCACTTCCTCTTCATTTAACTTTACTTTCTAATTATTTTATCAATATCATGTCCAAATGTCAAAAGATTCTTATAGGCTGGAATATATGGCTAATTTTCAGTTAAGTAGATAATTCTTTCTTCGTAAAGCAGCTTCTATATTGTCTAAGATTGCTTCCGTATCCGCTTCTACAGTATGAAGATGGATACCATCCGTTAATTCTTTTAAAGGAACTGTTTTCTTAGTCTTAATCTTCCTAATAAAGTCATATACATCTTGCCGATTACTTATAATCAAATTGGTTGAAATCTCACCATATATTTCGTGGGAAACAATAACGTCTAAGACTTTACCTCCATTATCCACGATAGTTAGCAGTTCGTCTTCGATTTGCTCCGTTGTATGTTTCACCAAAAAGCAGCGATTTACTTTTTGCTTTTCCTGATAATAAAGAATATAGCCTTTGGTTGTTGAAAGGATATTCTTATTCACTGCTCTAAGTAGTGCGATATCTTGTACAATAACTTGACGGCTTACGCCTAACTTCTTCGCCAATTCGGTTCCTGAAATAGGTTCCTTGCGGCTATTAAGTATTTCCAATAGTTTCTCTCTTCGTTGACTACCTTCCATAAGTGACGACCATCCTCCTTTTAGTAAACCATGCTAATAAAGTTATTCTATATGAATGAACTGTGAAATGCAAGAGTAATACTTGTTTTAGCAGTGGTTGTTGTAAATCATGTAACAAGCTTTGTAGTTTCTGTAAAGCATTCCGGCTTAGGGAGATATCAATGGAATTTGCATTTCTTCTTATTCTTTCCTTTTTATTTTTTTTCTATCTTTTTTATTCTTTCTTTTCTTTACTTCATATTGCTTTTTTTTATATTATATTTTAAAATGAGGTATTACTATTTTAATAATTTATAATGTTATACTGTCATTGCTATGAAAGAGTGTCATTCTGAGCAAAAATTCAACAAAGTTGAATTCGCGAAGAATCCCTTTCATTCATAGTGATGCTGTTAAGTGTGATAATTCTGAGAGCAAATTCAGCTTGCTGAATTATGCTCGAAGAATCTCAGTTCAAAGCAAGATTCTTCCAACTTACTATCTGACTTTGCTGAATTTGAGCTCTGAGTGACGCTCAATTCAAGTGATAATCGATTCATGTGGCACTCAAGCCATTTGACATCCAATTCATGTGGCACTTAATTCATGTGGCACCCAAGTCATTTGGCACCCAATTCATGTGGTACTCAATTCATGTGGCACCCAATTCATGTGGCACCCAATTCATGTGGCATTCAAGTCATTTGACACTCATTTGATAGCATTATTATAAGGCAAGGTTAATACAAACTATAGCTAAAAATCAGCAGTTTTATAAATGGTGATTTGTATTAATAAATACTTTTACGACAAGATAAAGGAGCGATATTTATGTTTAAGAAAAAGGAAATAACCCCCTGCTCAGAAATGGGAATTATTTTGAATTATTTTGAAGACACATTAAATGGGGTTGAAGGAGTATGCCCATGTACAAATCATCCCATGCATAAAAAAGTGATTAATCAGTTTGAAAAACTTATGGATAATGAAAAGCGAATGTCAGTTGCTGCAAAAGAAATACTGCAGATTACTAACTCTATTAGTTCTTTTGATGTGGGAATGTCCCACATTTCAGGACAATTGATGAAATTTGCTGAAGAAATGGCTATTCTTAGTGAATCCAACCTAGCCATAGTAGAAGAGACCACAGCAACTATGAATCAGGTTACAGAAACAATTGATAATACAACCGGTACTTTAGAAACACTATCCAATGAATCAAATGAGCTGGCAGAAAGAAATAATGAAAGCAAAGATTTATTAAATGAAGTTGTTCATTTAAAGGAAAATGTAATTGATGATACGGGTATTATGAGCCACAAGATAGAGCAATTAGTTGATTTAGCAACAGAAGTAGGCAAAATTGTGGATAGCGTACAAGGGATTGCCAATCAAACAAATTTACTGGCATTAAACGCAGCTATCGAAGCAGCAAGAGCCGGTGAGCACGGAAGAGGTTTTGCTGTTGTTGCCGAGGAAGTCCGCAAATTATCGGAAGATACCAAAATGAATTTAGATGGAATGAAAAGCTTTGTAGAACACATTTATAATGCATCACGAGAAGGTAAGGAAAGTATGCATCGAGCATTGGAATCTACTAATCAGATGAGCACTAAAATAGATGTAGTTTCACAAACGGTGGGAAGCAATATAGAAATGCTTCATGGTGTAGTTACCAGCGTTGAGGAAATATATGATAGAATGCAAGGTATTAAGATTGCAGCGAATGAAATAAATAAGGCAATGGAAACTTCCAGCATTGATGCTGAAAAATTAAGCCAAATGACGGAAAATATTCATAACGATGCCATCGAGAGCGTTAAATATGCTAAAAACATTGCTGAAATAGATGATAAATTATCAGCAGTGGTGGGCGAATTATATAATAACTTAAAAGGCGGAAAACATGCAGTAACCAATGAAGAACTTTCCAATGTTATAAGTAAGGCATCCAAAGCTCATATAGAATGGCTTGACAAGCTAAAAGAAATGAAAGATACTATGGAAATACTTCCATTACAGACCAATCCAAGCAAGTGCGCTTTTGGTCACTTTTACCATGCTTTAGCAGTGGATCATCCAGCTTTAAAATCTGATTGGGATAAAATAGATGGATTACATAACAGCTTCCATAGACTAGGAGATTCCATGATGGAAGCAATTGAGGAAAACAGAAAGAGTGATATAGAAAGAATATATGAGGAAGCTGCTGCCATTTCTAAAAATATGTTAGCTTTATTAAGTAAGATTAATGAGGAGATTAAAGAATTAACAAAGAAGGGAATTAATATTTTCAAATAGAATATGTATAATACTATCTTTATAAATTAAATGTGTAAGTCAAAGGGGATAAACTTGTCTGTAGGCAAGTTTACCCCCTTACAGAAGTGTTGGGCTTCCCTGTGAGGTTAAAATAGCCCATTTTATTACTATGACAGAGTCTTACATTAATTTAGTAGTTGTAATATGCCATAATATATAACAGGAATAAAAATAGATGGCAGCATGTTTACAACTTTAAACTTATTATTCGTCATCACATTCAGACCTACACAGCCAATTAGCGCATAACCTACAAAACAGACTTGAATAAGTAAGTCACCCACTAAGAAATTGCTTAATAGCCCAGCTAATAAAGCAATAGAGCCCTCATATAGAACAACTGGAATAAAGGCAAACATAACCCCGATACCAAGACTGGCAGCCAGTACTATACCAACGGCAAAGTCAATAATGCTTTTTGTAATAAGAATTTTGTGATCGCCTATTAAACCACTATTAATGGAGCCAATAATAGCCATAGCACCAATGCAATATATACTGGAAGCTGTTACAAATCCATTGGTAAACCCTTCAATATGAAATTTACCTTCAATCTTTCCACTGAGTCCGTTCAAACGATCTTCTAATTTTAAAATTTCTCCAAGTAATGTACCAATCGCCAAGCTTACAACTAAAAGAAGTTCTCCTGAACTATGTAATGAACCATCTGAACCCACCTTTATCATATTAGAAACGACACCATTAATAGCTATAATTATAACTGCTATCCCCATGGCATTCTTTATACTTTTATCTATTGACTTTGGTATACCTTTCTTTATTAATAATCCGATAATACCACTAAGCAGTACGGCTACACCGTTAAATAATACTCCAAACATTTGAGCTCCTCCATTATAGCTTTAGTAATTAATTTAATCCTATAAGATGTAAGACACTTCTTCAATTTAAATCATTAAATCGACATAGGAAATATTATATAATATTTTATTGAAAATAACTAGCTATTATTTATAACTCTATGCACTATGTTTACCTTGAACAAAATCCGTTTAAATTGGACAGTGTTGGATATGATTATATCCAATATATAAAGTTAGTTTACTTTTAATCCGGTTCCTTGATTTTTTGAAAAAACAGCTTGCAAAATCAAACGTGGTGATATATAATGGAAATATCTATTAAGGAGGTGCTCTAAATGGCAGGAGGGAAGCGCTTAAACGCTGGAAGAAAAGCAATTTCTAGTAATGAAAAAAAGAATGGCTATACCATTTATCTACCCCAGGAAATGCGTACAGAAATAGAATGTTATGGGAGAGGCACATCCTTTTCTGAAAGATGCTTAAATTTAATTATGAAACAATTAAATTACGAGAAAAAAACTGCGGATACGACAATTCGTATCATTGATTTATTTGCTGGATTAGGAGGCATCAGACTAGGATTCCAACAGGCACTTAACGAGCATGGATATAAATGTGAATGTGTATTTTCTTCGGAAATAAAAGATTACGCTGTAAAGGCATATATGAATTATTTTGGTGATAGTAAAGTCAATGGAGATATAACAAAAATCAAAAGCTCCGATATACCTGATTTTGATTTTTTATTGGCAGGCTTTCCTTGTCAACCATTCTCTTTTGCTGGAAAAGGATTAGGCTTCGAAGATACAAGAGGGACTTTGTTTTTTGAAATAGAACGTATTCTTAGTGAGAAAAAGCCACAGGGATTTTTGCTTGAAAATGTAGAAGGACTTATACAACACAATAATGGAGAAACACTTGCTACAATAATAAATCATTTAAACAAGTTAGAGTACAAGGTAAATTATGCACTATTAGATTCAAAGGACTTCGGAATGGCTCAAAGTCGACGTAGAGTATACATTGTTGGAACGAAAGAAAGAAAGATTAACCTAGATAATTTTCCTATATCTCATGCTGTGCTTGGAGATATCCTTGAGATGGGCTTACCAACAGTCAATAGTAGATTCACTAAGCACTTGTTTAGTCATTATAGCATTGAACAGGTTATAGGTAAATCTATAAAAGATAAGCGTGGAGGAAGTAACAACATACACTCATGGGATATCGGGCTAAAAGGCGAAACAACCAAAACTCAGAGATTACTACTTAATAAGCTTTTATGCGAAAGGCGTAAAAAGAAGTGGGCAGAAGAAATTGGTATTGATTGGATGGATGGAATGCCACTAACATATGAACAAATCAAAACCTTTTCTGATATACCAAACTTGCAAGAAGAATTGAACATTCTTACTCAAAAAGGATATTTAACATTAGAGCATCCTCGTAAGCTTGAGAACAAAAAACGTATTCCCGATGTAACAAAGCCATTGGGTTATAATATAGTAGCAGGAAAATTGTCATTTGAATTTACTAAAATATTGAATCCAAATGAATTATCGCCCACCTTAGTAGCAATGGATGTAGCGCATCTTGGAGTTGCCGATGGAAGCGGAATCAGAAGACTCACTATTAGAGAAGCACAAAGATTATGTGGTTATCCAGAAGATTATGACCTATCAATAGTGAAGGAAAAGGAGGCTTTTGATTTACTTGGTAACACTGTATGTGTTCCTGTAATTAAAGCAATTGCTATGCGCATCTGCGATACCATATCAGTAACCAAAAAGGAAACCCTTGTCTCATAGGGTTTCCTTTTAATTTAAATATTAATTATTAATTCATACCCGGTATCATTTTTATATTTTTTTATTACATTGTTTAACCATATGCGAGTTTCGGTTGCTTTATTTGTATGTGACAAAACCGTTCTATACAAAGCAGCCAAAAACTCTTCTTTTGAAGAAAATGCTGGAACCTTCGTCCTCTTTGAATTAAATGAACATGGACGAATATTATATATTTGACCATTTTTTCTCTGACATTTTAAAGGAAAGTCTTTTGTTGCACTCGTGATTTCCCATACCTTCTTAAGAAAAATTTTCTCTATTTTGATTATTCCATCGTTTGATGAATAGGCAAAAATAATATAATCTGAATCCAAACGTCTAGGATTAAGTTCAATAGATTTCCAATACGAATCAAAATTAGCAATATCGAATGCAGGTGTTCTCTTTGCACAATATGCTTTCATTTCACATAACCCAACTTCATTTGATTCTTGTAAATAAAAATCTGGAAAGCTCTGTCCCTCTGGCGGTCTAAAGTATATATCATTATCCTTTAGCCATTGCCCTAGCCATTCTTGAAGAATATTTCCCACTGTATCATTTTCTTTAATTTCTACAGATGTTCCATTTAACTCCATCGTTATTCGTCCCTCAGCATCATATATGCCACTCTGCAAAAGTTCATTGACTAATTCTTCTGCGGTAATAAATCTCATTGACAACCTACCTCCTTGAATTCTATCATTATAAATATTATAGCTCATTTTATTACAAAATGAAACGACTATTAAATCAGGATAAACTTATAAAGTTACAAAAATATTAAAGAATGGCTATAAAGTCATTCT